>Ga0105047_10001020_pt1 | contig 49377 bp, 12 predicted proteins | sample MAT04_FD_78384 | JGI IMG/M metagenome (GOLD analysis project Ga0105047, IMG submission 78384) | Freshwater microbial communities from Lake Fryxell liftoff mats and glacier meltwater in Antarctica - MAT-04 (megahit assembly) | ecosystem: Environmental > Aquatic > Freshwater > Ice > Liftoff...
GCGATCGACAAGATCTGGCGGGAAGCCAGGACCGTTGTCTACAACACTTATTCGAACGAACCTGCCATCGATTGCGGCCTGGATAGAGACATGAGTTTCTGGTGGCGTGTAACGAGCGGCATTTTCGAGCAGGTTCACAAATACCTGTTCGATCAATAGACCATCGATCAACAGCAGTGGCAGGTCGTCCGGAAGTTTTATCGTCACCGTATGCGAACGCAGCTCATCACTCGTCCGGTGCAACGCCGACCCAACGATTTCTTCCAGAACATGCCATTGCAGATTTGCCGGTGAAGCTCCAGCGTCGAGTTTCGACATCTGCAGGATATTCTCCAGCAAACGATTGAGTCGCACCGCTTCCTCGGAAACGGTTTCCAACAATTGTTGTCGAGTTGTCAGATCCATCTCAGGTGCCGCCAGAAGGCTGCTGCTTGCTCCGGCAATGGATGCCAGTGGCGTCTTGAGATCGTGTGAGACGCTGCTCAACAGGCTGCTCCGAACCTGTTCTGCTTCCGCTTCGATCCGTGCGTCGGCCGCTTCGATTGCCAATTGATCTCGTTCGAGAGCCAATGCAAGCTGATTGGCGCACGCTTCCAACAACCGACGTTGATCAGGCACCAGAAGACTGTCTTTTTCCGCAACGCAAATCGCAATCGCTCCCAATGTTTTGTGTGACGCGATTAACGGAAGAAACAGGGCAATTGCATTTGGCAATGTATTAGTGCCAGCACCGGCAATCTGACTGCGATCGATGACCCACTGTGCTGTCGGCAGACTCACCGAGTGGCGGGAGATTTCCATGTCGTTGCAATAGGCAACTTCCGGAAGACCCGGGGGCGTCTGAAGATAGACGGCCACTTTGCCGTCCAGCAGATCAGAAAGTTTCTCACCCGCTGCGCTGGCAAGAAACACGTTGCCATACAGAGAGCTTAACTGCTTCCCGAGTTCATACAGAACTGACGTTCGTCGCTCACGCAGGCGAGTGCTGATAACCTGCGATCTCAGCCGTGAGGTGAGAGTACTGATCACCAGACCAATCGCCAGCATCACGCTGAACGTTACAACATACTGCGCGTCGGCGACGGCAAACGTATGAAAAGGTGGCACGAAGAAATAATCGAAACTCAGCACTGCAAGAATGCTGGCCAATATCGCAGGTCCCCGACCGAATCTGAACGCAGTCCATGCGACGGCAGCCAGAAAAAGCATGACCGTGTTCGCTTCGGCATCCGCAAACTGCAACAACTTCAATGCGTAAGCCGCTCCACACGACAGGGCAATCGACGCGGCCGATTCGAGATATGGGCGGAAGTCAATCGAGTCGCCAGTTGAATCTCTCCCAACGGTCGGATGTTCTTCCTCAGCACCATGGATAACGTAAACGTCAATTTCACCACTTTGCTCAAGCAATTCATCGACAACCGTTCCCACAAAAAGTCTGTGCCATCGAGGTCGAAGCGTCTTTCCGATCAAGATCTTAGTGACATTGCGAGACCGAGCATAACTCAGAATCGTTTCGGCAATATTTTGTCCGGCGAGTGTGACGGATTCGGCACCGAGTTGTTCGGCGAGTCGAAAATGCTGGGCAATCTGCTGTGCCGTCGGGCTGCTGTCGGCCTGCCCTGTGAGGTCAACGGAAACTGCCAGCCACGGCGCATCGAGAGCTGCCGCCAGTCTTTTCGCATTGCGTATGACTCGGGTCGTGGTTGGACTGGGACCGATGCAGACGAGCAATCGCTCGGAGGTTGCCCATGGTTCGATTGCGGCTTTGTCACGCCGATCCGATTCGACATCAGTATGAATCCGACGAGCCGCCTGTCGCAGCGACAATTCTCTCAACGCACTGAGATTCGGCTTCTGAAAGAAATTCAGGATGGCTCGCTGAGCCTGTTCCGGAACGTAGATTTTTCCCGCCTGCAATCGGCCAAGAAGTTCTTCCGGTGTAATGTCAATCAGTTCCAGGTCATCGGCTGAATCGAAGACATGATCCGGAACCGTTTCGCGAACTGTCACACCCGTGATTTGCCCGATCACATCGTTGAGGCTGTCGATATGCTGCACATTGAGTGTCGTCCAGACATGGATTCCTGCATCGCGAAGTTCTTCAACATCCTGCCATCGTTTTTCGTGTCGGCAGCCCACGACATTCGTGTGGGCAAGTTCATCGACGAGCAGGATTTCCGGACGCAACGCCAATGCTGCATCAACGTCGAACTCACGAAACATACCGCCACGGTACTCAACATCCTTTGTCGGCAGAAGATTCAGACCCGACAGCAGTGCCTGTGTCTCCGGTCGTGCGTGTGGCTCCACATAGCCGACAACGGCTTGCTGACCATTCGCCTTCAACTGGCGAGCCGCCTGCAACATAGCGTATGTTTTGCCGACGCCAGCGGCGTAGCCAAAAAAGATTCGCAAAGTCCCACGTTGAGCTTTGGCGGCTTCAGCGTTTACCTTTGCGAGCAGGACGTCAGGGTTTTGGCGACTCTGGGACATCTGCGTAATCTTACAAGCCTTTCACTTCGCGATCGAGTGCCAGATTCACCTTCAGCACGTTGACTCGTGGTTCGCCAAGCACTCCCAAGGTTCGGCCTTCCGTGGATGCGTGCATGAGGTCTCGGACTCGATCTTCCGAAATCGACCTTGCCGCCGCCACGCGGGCGACCTGATATTCAGCAGCGGCGGGAGTGATGTGAGGATCCAGTCCACTCGCCGAAGAAGTGACAAGATCGACAGGTATCGCAACATGCTTGTCTACCGATCCACTTAGATGGCTGATTCGTTTTCGTGCTAATTTCAAGAGAGCAGGATTCATTGGCCCGTAATTTGAGCCGCTTGATGCTGCCGCGTTGTATGGCTCCGTGCTCGTGGCCGAAAGTCGGGACCAAAAGTATTCTGGCCGCGTAAAGGACTGCCCAATTAGTTCAGATCCGATCGCTACATCCCCGTCCTTGATGATACTGCCGTTGGCCTGATGCGGAAAAAACACTTGAGCGACCAGTGTCACAGCTGCGGGATAGATGACCCCAGTTAGAACTGTCAAACTCATGAGTAACAGTGAGGCTATTCGAAATTGCTGATACATCGATATACTCCGAAACATTTACGGAAAAAAATCTCGCACCGATGAGTGTTGATGGTTATGCAACGCCCATCGCCGTCAACAGCATGTCGATGGCTTTGATTCCCACAAAGGGAACAATCAATCCCCCAACACCATAAATCAGCATGTTATTTCGCAGCAGTTGAGCGGCACCGACCGGCCGATAAGAAACACCTTTCAATGCCAGTGGAATCAGTGCGATGATGATCAATGCGTTGAAGATCACCGCTGAAAGGATTGCACTTGTGGACGACGATAATCGCATCAGGTCCAGCGATTTTAACGCCGGATAAGTGCCTGCGAAAGCGGCTGGCAGGATTGCAAAGTACTTCGCCACATCGTTCGCGATGCTGAACGTGGTCAGAGAACCCCGCGTCATCAAAAGCTGCTTGCCAATGTTGACGATCTCAATAAGTTTCGTGGGGTTCGAATCCAGATCCACCATGTTACCTGCTTCTTTTGCGGTCTGCGTTCCGCTGTTCATCGCCACGGCTACGTCGGCCTGTGCGAGCGCGGGGGCGTCGTTGGTTCCGTCACCGGTCATTGCAACCAACCGACCGCCTTTCTGGTAGTCGCGAATCAACGCCAGTTTCGCTTCCGGAGTTGCTTCGGCAAGAAAATCGTCCACACCGGCTTCAGCGGCAATGGCAGCGGCCGTCAGCGGATTGTCGCCAGTGATCATGACTGTCTTGATGCCCATCTGCCGGAGTTCGGCGAAGCGTTCTTTGATACCACCTTTCACGATGTCTTTGAGCTCAATGACCCCAAGGACTTTTGAGTCCTGGCAAACCACAAGGGGTGTCCCTCCCGCACTCGCCACTTGCTTTGAAGCAGCCCGTACATCATCCGGCAGAAACCCGCCGATTTCGCGAACGTAGTTTTCAACGGCTTCGCATGCCCCCTTACGGATTTCGACACCCTGAAAAGTGACACCGCTCATTCTCGTCCGCGCGGAGAACGGAACGAACTGAGCATGCATTTGCTCAAGCTCTCGGCCTCTTAGGCCAAATTGATTTTTGGCAAGGACTACAATACTTCGACCTTCAGCGGTTTCATCGGCAAGCGACGCAAGTTGAGCAGCCTCAGCCAGCTTATTCTCGCTCACACCATTTGCTGGAAGAAATCGAGTCGCCTGACGATTGCCCAGAGTGATCGTGCCTGTCTTATCCAGCAGCAGGACATCAACGTCTCCAGCCGCTTCGACAGCTCGACCGGACATGGCGATGACGCGGGCCTTGCTGAGTCGATTCATGCCGGCGATACCGATCGCCGACAGCAGTGCTCCGATAGTTGTGGGGGCCAAACAGACGAACAAGGCGACCAGCACCGTCAGACTGATGGCCTTTCCCTGTCCGGAAGTCTGCACGCTGAAGATCGAATAGGGCAACAGCGTGGCGACGACCAACAGAAAGATCAGTGTCAATGCGGCCAGCAAAATCGCCAGTGCAATTTCATTCGGCGTTTTCTGTCGCTTGGCTCCTTCGACCATTGCGATCATTCGATCCAGAAAGCTGTCTCCCGGCAACGCTTTGACTTCAATGATCAGCCAGTCGGAAATCACGCGGGTGCCACCGGTCACGGAACTGCGATCACCGCCGCTTTCGCGAACTACCGGCGCACTTTCGCCCGTCACGGCACTTTCATCGACCGAAGCCACACCTTCGACAATTTCGCCATCGACAGGAATCGTCTCGCCGGCACGGACGATGACCAATTCGCCAAGTTTCAGTTCAGTCGCAGAAATCTCCTGCGGCTGCTGATCGCTCTTGTCTTTGATGCGGTGAGCAACAACCGTCGTACGACTTTTCTTGAGTGCTGCCGCTTGTGCCTTGCCGTGACCTTCCGCAATCGCTTCAGCAAAGTTGGCAAACAACACTGTGAACCACAGCCACACTGCGACGGCGAGATTAAACGTCGAAGATTCATCGGATGTTGGTTTGAGAGAAGTCAGCCACAGCAGAGTCGTGAGAATGCTGCCAAGGTAGACGGCGAACATCACTGGATTTCGCAACTGAAGTCGTGGATCCAGCTTCTTGAATGATGCTTTCACGGCTTGAACGAAAATTTGCCGGTCCATTAGCTGAGTATTTGAAATGGTCATGATCTGTTTCCCCATTGGCTCAAAGGCAAAGTGCAAATCGCTTACTTCGATGCCGACAGCATCAATTGTTCAACAATCGGTCCCAGCGCGAGTGCTGGAAAAAAACTCAACGCGCCAACAACGATCACGACACAAACTAACAGCGCGACGAACAGTGGAGTGTGAGTCGGCAATGTCCCGGCTCCTTTCGGAATGGACTTCTTTGATGCCAGTGATCCGGCAATTGCCAATACCGGAAGCATGACCCAGAAGCGTCCGATCAGCATGGCAAGTCCGAGGGCACCGTTGTAGAACGAACAGTTTGCAATCAGACCCGCGAATGCACTCCCGTTATTATTCCCTGCCGAAGAAAATGCGTACAAGATTTCACTGAATCCGTGTGGGCCGGGATTTAGAATTGGCTCACGTCCAGCGGCTGTGCTGACGGCGATCGCCGTCCCAATGAGCACTGTTGCACACGGAAACAGGATCGCCAGCATCGCCATCTTGATTTCGAAGGCTCCGATCTTTTTGCCGAGATACTCCGGCGTGCGACCGACCATCAGTCCCGCAATAAAGACCGCCACGATGGCAAAGATCAACATGCCGTATAGACCTGATCCGACTCCACCAAAAATGACCTCGCCCAGCTGAATCAGCCACATCGGCACTAAGCCGCCGAGCGGTGTGAAAGAATCGTGCATTGAGTTCACGGAACCGTTTGATGCAGCGGAAGTCGCGACAGCCCAGATGGCAGAATTCGCGATCCCAAAGCGTGTTTCCTTGCCTTCCATGTTGCCGCCAGCTTGCAGTGGGCTCGCTGCCTGATCGATGCCGAGTCCCGCCATTGCAGGGTTCCCCTGCTGCTCCGCATAGCCAACAAACAACATCAACGGGACGAAGACGAAGGTCATCGCCGCCAGAATCGCCCATCCCTGCCGCCGGTCGCCAACCATCTCACCAAACGTGACGCACAGTGCTGCCGGAATCAGCAGGATCGCAATCATCTCGATGAAGTTTGAAAGCGGCGTCGGATTCTCAAACGGATGCGCAGAGTTCACGTTGAAAAAGCCACCGCCATTTGTTCCGAGCTGTTTAATTGCAATCTGTGAAGCCGCAGGACCAATCGAAATCGTTTGAGTTGCGACGGCCGCGCCATCAGCATCGACACTCGGTTCAAGCAGGCTCGCATTTCGATAGCCTCCAAAACTCTGCACGACGCCCTGTGAGAGGAGAGCCATAGCGAGCAGCGAGGCCAGGGGCAACAGGATATAAATCGTTCCTCGAATCAGATCGACCCAGAAGTTTCCAATCACATCGGACTTGTCCCGAGTGAAACCTCGGATCATCGCAACCAGAACCGCCATGCCAGCAGCCGCTGAAACAAAGTTCTGTACTGTCAACGCCAACATCTGTGTGAGGTAACTCATCGTTGATTCGCCACCGTAACCTTGCCAGTTGGTGTTTGTTGCGAAACTCACCGCCGTGTTGAACGACGAGTCCGCAGTCACTGATTCAAGATGCTGAGGATTCAACGGAAGAAATCCCTGTAGCCGTTGGATTCCGTACACGGCAGCGATGCTGACAAAGCTCAACACCAGCACCGACGTTGCGTATTGTCGCCACGTCATCTCAGCCCCGGCATCGATCCCGCAAACGCGGTACAAAAATCGTTCGACTGGTTGCAACGATTTGGTCAACGCCGCCGCCTGCCCGCCATAAACTTTCGCCATGTAAATCCCCAGCGACTTGACGCAGACCAGGAGAACCCCGAGATACAGCCCCATTTGAATCAGAGTGTTTTGAGTCATGAGAACATCTCCGGTTTCAACAACGCGATCGCCAGGTAGGCGACCAGTCCGATACAAATCAACAACGCAAAACCCGTTATCCCGACCATGTCAGTCCTCCACTCGTAAGCAGTGAAAGAATCGCACAAGTCCCAGCGAACAGGCGAAGAAGACGGCCACTGCCAGAATCCAGATGACGTCCATAGTTGATTCCCTTTCGAACAACGAATTGTTGTATCGAAGCAATTGAATCACATATCGCATCAAGAGGGTGTTAAGACTTCCGTCGTGGATATCAAGACTTTGTAAAGATGCGTCGTTGCTGTGGGTCCGACGGTACAAGAATCACTACTGCCGAAAATCAAGACTGCGGCGCAACGGATTCTGGATGTTGTGTACCGGAGCCATGCGTGTGGAAAAGTAGCCGCCTCTGTTCGCGACAAATTCGCATTGCTCGCTTTGGCGTCTCAGCGAAACATCTATCTCCAGCGCGCGTCGGTCGCCCAGATCCGAGCGTCTAAAATACTCCGTTCTTTTCAGCAATTTCAGTCAGCAGTTTGAAATGGCCTCCGGCAACAAGGGCATTCCCCATCGTGTCCTTTTACCAAAGCTTGAAACGCGGACGGTTGCGGGATCGTCATGATCGCTCGGAACGCCAGCGGATCACGATGCGCGTAGTGACGATAGGTGATACCACCGACCGCATGGCCAAGAATCTCGACGGAGGACTCTGGAATGTGCTCGTCGTAGTATGTGGCGCACGTCTTTCTGAGATCCTTGAGATGCCATGGTATCTCCTTGCCAGATTCCAGATCCTGCTTTGGCCGGATACCTGCCAAATTGCAAAGAGAAACGAAACAAGAATTCGGTCGACAGCCGCCGCCTCGAAAAACTGGTTCATCTGGCGAAGGGGAATCGGGCTTGAGATTCCGGATGTGCTCATGGACAACGCGATTCATAGGGCGATAAAATGACTTTTGGGTTTTCACCCGGCGGAAGAAGATCCAGCCCCAGCGTGATCGGTCCTTCTGCCTGCCGTCTGCCGAACACTGGTCCCAGGAGACATGCCGCCAAAGAATCGGTTCATGGATGGGAGTTGATTTCCAGATCGTACCAGTGTCTACGCCGTAGTTGAAAAACAGAACCAACGCGCTCCGCCAATATGCGCCAATTGACAATGACTCACTCCAGCCACGAGGTTTCTTCAACTGGTAAGTTGCGAAGTAAAGAGCGTTGAGTTCAGCCTTTGTCAGATAATGTCGGCCCGCTACATCACGTTGATCTTTTGGCGGAGGGAAACGCGGAAGTGTTTCCAGCAGATCCTGTTCCCAGGCCCATGACATGACAGCTCGAAGATTCTCGCGGGCTTTGTTGGCCGTGCGTCCGGGATTCGTTCCTTTTTCCGCGACGGCTTCCTCTTGTACGCGGTCCAGGAATTCGCGAATGTCTTTGCGGGTCAGATCTTCAATTGAAATGGACTGTCCCCAGAGTTTCCATTTCCGTAAGGTAGATGCGTATTCGTTTCGCGTCCCTCGGGACAAGCTTCGAGCACGAAGATACGATTCGACTGCACTTTCAAGACTGGTTGACATCGGCAGAACTCCAGCGCGACCAGTCAGTGCATCGATGCCGACTCCGATCCACTGGTCGCAACTGTTTGCTTCGTGGGCGACCTCCTGTCACTTAGATAAATAAAAAACATATTCACAGATGTCAGTCTGACTTCAAGAGTGTAGCCCTGTCGAGGATTATCCTCACCGCGTGGTTCCTGAAGGTCTGCTTCACGAAGATCGTATCAGTCGTCACGACCACGGTGTGCGCCACCGACGCATGCCGAGGCACAAACTAAACCACGATCGGCGTATCGGATGCGTGTCGGGCCGAAGCAGCCAAAGTGATTCCTCGAAGGACTCTGATTGCAAGCCTGTGAGTCGACACAATGCCACTACGAATCGATGTCTGAAAGTCGCCTGTGCAATCATGAATCCCAGTGCTTTGTGAGATCAATCCCAGGCTCCATGCCTCCTGCTGCCGCAGCGATGCTGAATCTGGATTTTGCTCACCGCGCGAAAAGTCCTGCCGATCCTGTATTCTGAACAAAGTAGAGATGGATGATCGCTGCTCATTCTGATGTTTCGCTGATCATCTGCGGACCGATCTCCTGGAAGAGGTCTACCCAGGAAAGCCAGATCGCGTTTTGGATTGTGGCCTTACCGGTCTTTTTCAATTCGCCTAGTTCCGCAGGAGATTCATCCGGCCAGTGTCCGATCCAACCCTGTGCAAACTCGCGGCTCTTGAGAAGGAAGTCTCGCTCGTCGTCTGCACCACAGGTTAAGGGAAACGTTTCGCCGATGACGGTCGGCTTACCCCAGTCGAACTTTTGAAGGAGCTTGATCTCGTCATCAACCTTGCCTGATTTGGGATACAGATGGGGAGAGACAAAATCGAGCTGTTCGGCAGCTGCCGTGTAGGCACCAGGGAACGGGAGCATTCCCATGGTGATCAAGTGCGTCTGGTCGTGTTTGCGGATGGAGGCGACCATGCACTTCGTCCACTCGCGGAAGATATCGTCACCCGTGCGTTTGCCCGGATCCAGGCTGAGCCGCTGGCAGAATTCGACATCGCCCATCCTGCCCGTGTACCACCCGTCGGCGGGCTTGCCGACTGCGGCAGGTTCGTTGATCAGGTCATAGGCGAAAACAGCTGGGCTCTCGGCACAGGTTTGGGCGATGGTTTCCCAGAAAAACGCCTGCGTCTTCCAGCGATCCTGCTCATCCATCGAATCATACCAGGCCAGACGATTCTCAATTTTGTAACAGGCCAGGCCTGTGATCTTGAGATAGATCCCCTGGCTTTCTGCGATCTTGAGGAGCTTTCTGAGTTGGTCGAGTGCCTGAGGATTGGCCTTGTCCGGCGCGGCCAGAATCTGTGGCATCTCGGGGTGAATCCGAGCAACAGTAGTGCCAGCGGCCTTCATTTCGGCGAAATCCCGCTCGACACGGAAAGGGTCCGTGGCCAGACGATCCAGAATGTCAATCGAGCCGTAGTTGTGGCCCCAAGGCACGTAGCGGTCACCAGACGGAAAAAGGATGAATCCCTTCCTGTCGGGGGCAATTTTCACGGTCTCCATGTCTGCCGCCCGCGCTTCGCCCGTGAGGAACAGCAAGACAAACAGAGTTGACGAATAGATTAAGAGTTGTGTTATTCGAAGAATCATTGCCGAACCACTGCCAGGTTATTCACCAAATAAAAGGTCACGACTGTTACTCGTTCCGAGTCAGATCGAAATGAATGAAATAATCCCTCGAACGATGTTTCCGAGCCCAATCTCCCGCCTCACTCGGTCCAGGATCTGTGTGACGTCGGTCATGAAGACTACTTTAAGCCCGGCAGCACGAAATGCGAGCGAACAAACTCAGATATCTCGCCCAAAGCTCTCAACATTCGCCGCTTCGGTTGCCCCAACCGAAGCGCTCACCATGGTTTGCTCACTGCTCAGGTTTGCGCCACCTACGCAAGCAAGGGGCACAATCCAAACTACTGTCTGCATTCCAAACCGGATGCGACTTTTTACCAAATGAATGCAAATGCGACCGCATCACTCGATTCAGGTCCGGATGCAGCAACGTGGGTCAAACAGGTTGTGCTGCAATTTTCGACGCAAGATTTGGTTCTCTCGCCATTCTGGAATGTGAAAGTGGCTCGTGTTCGTAGTTGAAAAATGACAAGCAATATGAGTCTGGCACCTGCCAATTTTATCGAGGCGTTCCAGGCGGTCGCCCGCGTTCAGAAGGACGCCCAGGTCTATTGCCACCCGGACCTCCCTGATCTGGCTCTTCCGGAGTCAGGCCTACGACGATTTCGAATTGCGCAGCCAATTCGCCAATATTGGATTCCGGCATCGCCGCAAAATCAGCGGTTACCGCATCTTTTCTATCACCTAGAGACTGATAGATTCGGTCTCGATCGTTCTCTGAATCTCCTTTCACAAACAACTGAGTCGTCAGCAAGCGTTCACGGCCACGCGACACTGCAAAGTGAATGTGAGGCGAGCGACCTGGGTAGGCCACGGGTTTGATCGTCCGGAAATAATATCTGCCTTCAGTGTCGGTCAGAAAGCGTCCATAGCCCTGAAAATTTCGATCTCGGTTCTCGGCATTTGACGTTCCGGAATGCAGATAGGCTCCTTCATTATCGCACTGCCAGATTTCGACCAAACAATTCCGGATCGGGCCACCATCGACTCCCAGGACTCGTCCCGTCACATGCGATATTTCACCGACCGCAGAAGTGATGCTGTCAGTGATCACCAACAGATCGTTATCGGTGTCGAGCGGGAGCCTATCAGGATAAAATGGCCCCTCAGTCATCCTCGGTGTTTTGCCCAACTCCGCAGCTAACAACAACGACGCGGACGGATATGCAGCAAGCAAAGTCGCATGCTGAAAAAAACGGCGACGGGAAATCATGGGGACGCTCCTGAGTAAGAAATGAGACCGGTGGCAGGTGGCGCAAGTTTAACTGTTCTCTATCCCGTGAACAATCACTTCGTTACATTCAGTGGTTTCCGTACATAGAATGTCGGCCGTCAGACTCAGCGTCTACTTCCCGCTCATGTTCTTTCCCTTTTGAATGGGTGAATCGGCAACGAACCTCTGATGGCTCACGCCGCCCCGCAAAATATCCAGGATGCTTTCTTCGAGAAGGTGCTGGAACATGTTCAGCGGCAATCGCATTAGCGAATTATCATGCGTCGAGACTTTTAACGGAGCAAACCGTGACCAGACGATTCAGACTGTTTCCGTATGCGACTCGGGTCAGAGAAACCAGCATGTTGACACTATGGCTGCTTCTGTGGAATTTTGCCTGCACGCCTTCGGTGTTGGCTGATGAACCCGGCACAAATGGCGCACCTGTCTTTGGCGAGTTGTCACGAGAAGAAGTCAGAACCGCAATTCAGAATGCGATTGCGCCGTTGCAGCAGGGTTCCGCCCGATCGGCCGATGAACGGAAATGCTTTACGTGTCACAACCAGGCACTGCCCGTGATGGCATTGACAGAAATTGCGAAGCGAGGCTTTCCTGTCGATCAGGAGAACCTGAGGCGGCAGCTTCAGCACACTTGGGATCATCTGGCCAAGGGAAAAGTTGATTATCAGGCAGGCAAGGGGCAGGGAGGTCAGGTGATGACCGCTGGCTACGCGATGTGGACACTGGATGCCGGCGATTGGAAGGCTGATGAGACAACGGCCGCAGTAACACACTACTTTATTGAGTATCAAAAGGAGATGAGTCAATGGTCTGCCAGCAATCAGCGACTGCCGTCACAGGGAAGTTCTTTTACAACCACGTATGTGGCCCTGAGGGCATTCTCTCACTATGGAACCGACGAACAGACCGACCGAATCAAGGCTCGCCGGGACATAGCGGCGAAGTGGATCCTTGAGACCGAGCCTCACGATGCCGAAGACCGTGTGTTTCAGCTGCGCACACTTCCGTACATTGAAGCGGGGAGTGATGTTGTACAGAAATCCGTCGATGCTTTACTGAGCAGGCAGCGTGCCGATGGAGGATGGTCACAGACTGATGAAATGTCGTCCGATGCCTATGCTACTGCGACTGTGCTGACTGCCCTGCAGGAAACAGGAGGACTCTCTGGTGATCACCCGGCAATTGTTTCTGGTTGCCGCTATCTGATTCACTCGCAACTGGCCGACGGCACGTGGCATGTTGTCACTCGCGCCAAACCCATTCAGGTTTTCTATGAGTCAGGTTTCCCACATGGCAAAGATCAGTTCATCTCCATCACCGCCACCGGCTGGGCCACGCTGGCTCTCGCTGCGACGCTGCCGACATCCGGAGCGGAGTAAAGAATGGCGGGCCTGAACCCCCGGCGCGTCGAGGGAACTCTTGTTTTTCCGCGAAACCGACTTACAGTTGAAAGCGGATTTGCTGTTCATAACTCTGCCGGACCAGTGAGAAGTCACATGAAACTGCGACGCCGAGATTTCTTACGCGATGGCGGCTGCCGAATCGCTTCGCTCATTTCAACATTGCGTGCAGCGCCAAATGTGTTCATTCTCGGCGCTGGAAACCAGATTCAGATCGTGCCGCCTGGGTCAGTGACACTGCCCTAGTCATCCCAGAACAAGCCGTTCTTTATCTTCTTCCCGACGGCTCGTGACATAAGAGCCGTGTCAAGAACATTAACCACGCCGTCGCCGTTCACATCAGATTCGGCGGAAGTGGTTCCATTTCCCTGGAGAACCTTGATCTTGTCAGCGGAATCCACTGTGCCGTCGCCGGTGACATCGCCAAACAAGCGGAAAAAGTGCTTCTTTGTTTCGAACGATCCATTGCCGTCCAGGTCCACCCCGATTTCGTAGTAGCCATCGCCGGCAGCGCTGTTGCGGCTACCACCGATCCCCTGGGCTCCAAAATCCACATTGATCTGGGTTCCTGAAACAGATGTACCCGTTCCGCCAGGCAGCGGAATTACAACACCATTCGCCCCGTTGAGGTCGAACTTCGTTAGTTGCAGGTGACCGTTGTTGATCAGGTCAAGTAGACTCATGTCGCTGTCGAAAACCAAGTCCAGATAGCGAACAAAGGAACGTTGAGTCTGACCGTTCTGGACATCAATCGTGTCGAGTTCGGTAACGTTGCTAATGGTGATTGTAAATGTCTTGTCGAAAGTCAGCCCGAGGGAATCAGCAACTCGTACGGTGACCGTGTAACTGGATTTTACCTCAAAATCGAAAGAGCCATTCGCCCGCAGCGAAGTCCCGTTGATGTCGATATTGATATTGAACGCTGCATTGTCACCGACTCCAACTGGCAGACTGAATGTAAACGTCTCACCAGAATTCGCATCTGTTGCGGACAATCTCCCGACGACGGCGTTCGGCCCTGCATTTTCCTGAATCTTATTGTTAGACAAAAGAACGTCTGTCGGAGCAAAGTCGTTATCGACTTCGATACCGGTCACACTCACGGTACTCAGTCCGGTGGATGTGACATCAAACACGGCCGATCCGTTAGTCGTGTCGGCATCTTCGGCTGCGACCAGAGTGACCGTCTGGGCGATGTTCCAGTTCAGGGTGGTGAATGTCAGCGACGCACCATTGCTGACGGACAGATCGGTGTCTCCTGCCGTACGTCTCACAGTGACTGTAACATCTGCCGTGGGCTGGGCGGCCAGTTTGACGCTGAAGGTGTTCGTTCCACCCTCGTTGACATTCAGTGTCAGCGGCGTCACGACCAGGGATACAGAAGCTGTGATTTCGAAAGTCGCCCCCGCAAACGTAATGGCGTAGTTGTTATCGACAGCGGAAACAGTTCCCTGAAAAATGTTGTAACTTCCCACCGCTTCTCCGGCATGGCGGGTAAGTGACCCTGTCAACGCGGTTGAAATCGTTTCACCACCAACAAATCCGGAAGCCGAATATGTCAGCGCCGGATCTGCTGCACCAACAACTTTACTGGCTGGATTCGCTGTCACGGTCAACGACGCCAGGGTGATGTTCGCGGTTGTGCTTGCAGCAGTTCCGACGGTGTAGTTTCCGGCGTCCGCACCGGCGAGCGTGATGGTTCCGACAGTGACAGCCTTGCCTGTTCCGACGTTCTTCGTGTCGAAGATACCAGTGGCCGTGGCAGTTAAGTCGTCGCTACCGGCGATTCCGGTCAGAGTAATTGTAACCGTCGCAAGATCTGTCGCGTCATAGATTTTGTTGGCGACTGTGGCTGTGGGAGTCAGCGTCTTCTGCGTGATGGTCAGGTTGGCTCCGACAAACGTCACGTTGTAGTTTCCACCGGCCGTCATGGTTCCCTGCTGAATGGCATAGTTGCCCACGTTCTCGCCAGCGACACGAGTCAGACTGCCCGTGATGCTGTCCCCGCTGACCAGTGTCGAGTTGGTGAACGTGAGAGCCGGATCGGCATCGCCGTAGATCCTGGTCCTGGCGTCGGCCGTAATGGTCAGTGCCTTCTGAGTGATGGTAAGGTTGGCTCCTATAAACGTCACGCTGTAGTTCCCACCGGCCGTCATGGTTCCCTGCTGAATGGCATAGTTGCCCACGTTCTCGCCAGCGACACGAGTCAGACTGCCCGTGATGCTGTCCCCGCTGAAAAGTGTCGAGTTGGCAAACGTGGGAGCCGGATCGGCATCGCCGTAGATCTTGGTCCTGGCGTCGGCGGTGATTGTCAACAGTGCTCGCGTGATGGCGAGCGAGCCGTCAACATAACTGATTGCATAGTTGCCCGACATCAGACCGCTGGCTGAAACGGCGTAGCTGCCAACCGAACTGCTGGCCGTAGCCAGTGTGGTGAATGCCAGCGCTCCGCCAAGAGTCGCCGAGGTGTCGCCGTTCACGAATCCGCTGTACCGTGCGTTGAAGGCAGGATTTGCCGCACCGTAAGTTCGGCTGAAGGCGTCCTGTGCTGCTGTGCCGGGATCGGCGTCAACGGTGATCGTCAGTGCGGCCGATGAAATCACGAACGTGCGAGTAATGCTATCCGCGATGGTGTAATTCGCGCTGCCCACGAAATGTGCGACGACAGAGTATGTCCCTGCGTTGACGGGCGGACTTGCCAGCAGACCGTCCGGATCGACCGTTGCGCCGGCATAATACGAAATTGTCGGGAAGACGCCTTCGAGGCTGGCCGCGGCTATACCATCGGTCCCGGCAACCGATGCTGTCGCGATGAATTGCGAACCGGTATACGATCCACTGCTGATGGATACCGTCACTGTCGGTGTGGCAAACGCGATATTCGCTGGTGTGCCCGGATCAACGACGACACCGTTGGCCAGTAGGTCATTATCGCCGCGTCCACCGTCCTGAAGATGCAGGATGATCTGCGTGGTTTGACCGCTCGCATTGCGAATGAATTCGGCACCCGTCGTGCCGTTATACAGAAACTCGTACCAATGATCTGTCGTGTTGTCGATGGTCTTGCCGTAGACGTAATACGTGTCCAGCACTACCGGATTCGCCGGCAACAGCGTCACTGTTGTCGCACCGCCCAGTGAAACGCCGGTGGCGACAAACTCGAAGAAGCCGATCGGGAAGCTTAAGCCGTTCGGTGTATTCGCTGGCGATGGATTACCGGTCGCTGAAACAGCGGCTAATGGATTGACCGACGGGCTGATGAGCGTGACGTAGGTGGAACTCACTGCGTTCGGCAGGGAAGCCACATAATTCTGCAGTCTGTCCGGCGTGCCGTCGCCGTTGCCGTCTCCAGTGTTCGACGCACCGTCTTCGACCGAGTCAATCACACCGTCGCCGTCCGTGTCGTCGGCTGCGGCGACATTGGCGACGCTGGTGGCCTGCGTCTGGCTGCCGCCGACGTCCGTGATGGTGATTTGAATCGTCGTCGTGCCGATGGACGCATAGGTATGCGTTCCGAGCACATTAAAGCCGCCCGCAATGTTGGCTTCAATCGTGCCGAGCGACGTTTGTCCGTCACCCCAGTCGATGGTCGCTGAGAAATCCGTTACCGGCGCGCCGGGATTTTCGTCGATGAAGGACGCCACAACCTGTGTGAATGGAGAACCGATCACGACGGAGACAGTTCGGCCCGTCGCATGCAGTGGAGCGTCGGAAACGGTTGCCCCAGGAGAATACGCCTGGACGCTCGATTCCACCCCAAGATCTGAATAGCCACCGAATATGTACAGACGCCCGTTACCGGCAACTGCGGCTGCCAGATCACTACGTCCCGCCGGAATCTGCGCCCGTGACTTCACGGTATGAGTTGCCGGATCATAAGATTCCGTCAGAGTCGCGTATCCACTGTCGGCATAGCCACCAACGGAATAGATCGTTCCGTCTGCGCCCACAGCGGCGGCAAAATACGCCCGCGGAGTCAACAGATTCGCGACGGAAGTCCAGGTGTTTGAAGCTGAATCGTATTCGTCGATCGAGGCGATCCGATTGTACGACGCATCGAGTCCACCCAGAGCGTAGATGCGTCCATTCGCACCTGTAACGGCTGCGAACTTTCTACGTGCTGACGGCATGTCAGCAACTGCACCCACGGACCACGTGTCGGAGGTCGGATCGTACACATCGACCGATGACAGCACGCTGAAACTGCTGTTGTATCCCCCCAGTACGTAAACTCGACCATCAGACCCCGTGACTGCGACGAAACCCAGACGAGCTGATGGCATTGGCGCGAGAGTTGACCAGACGCTCGTCGAAGGATCATAGACCTCGGCCAGATCCGTGACGCCATAACCAGCGTCGTAACCACCCATGACATAAATGCGGCCATCATTTCCGACCAATGTCCCGAACTCGGACCTCAACGACGGCAACTGCGTTACGGTCGTCCACGTATCGCTCGCAGCATCATAAGCATCGACATTGCTGATTCGCGATCCAGCGCCGTCGTATCCACCAAGTACAAAGACGCGACCGTCGCTAACGGTCACTGCCGAATGCAGATACCTTTCGGTCGACAAATCGGTCTTCGGTGTCCAGGCACCGCGAGTCGTCGTGCTGAAGCCGCGAGGATCCGTGATGTGCGTTTGTATGGCGTAAATTCCCTGATCCGCGTATGTGTGCGTTCCCGTGACGTGGAATACACCACCGCCGTCAGCAATCACCGTTCCTGCCGAAGCAGCGTTGTCGCCCCAGTCGATCACGACAGTGAAACTGGTTGTGGTATCACCTGGATCGCCGGTAAACGTGGCGACAGTGACGTCCGTGAATTCCTGTCCTTCGACGGCATTCACTTCGACGCCGGTTCCACGCGGCAGGTAGTGAACGACAGCGCTACTGATTGCGACGGTCGACACCGAAGTACCCTGATGGACGGCCACGCTGAGTTGATAGTTGCCGGGCAGTTCAAAGACGTGACTGCCGGAAACATTGTAGCCACCGCTGCCGTTTGCCGTGATGACGCCTTCAGAACTCTGGCCATCTCCCCACTGAATCATCGCCGTGAAATCTCCAATCGGTGCATCGCTGGTGAATGACGCGACGACGCCGGAGAACGGAGACTGCTCGACCGCATCAATCACCGTACCGTTCGCCTGCAGCGTCGAGTCCGTGACAACTGCGACACCCGATAGCACCTCCACCGACGAGCTGATGCTGTTATCGCTGCCGTACCCGCCAATCGTGTAGACGCTGCCATTGATGGTCACGGCTGTTTCGTAGACTCGGCCAAGTGCGAGCGATGGCAATGAGAACCAGAGGTTTGACGTCGGGTCGTAGGCTTCGACCGCGGCAGAAATACTGTTGCTCGAATCGTAACCACCGATTGTGTAGATCAACCCGCCCGGACCCGCGGCAGCGGCAAAGTTTTGCAGGTACGAAGGCAGCGCGGTCGGAGTCGACCATGAATTCGTCGCAGGATCGTAAATGTCAATTTTCAGTTCCGGTTGGTTGCTGCCGCCGATACCACCGAGAACGTAAATTCGACCATCCGCGCCAGTCACTGCGGAACCGTCAACACGCTGGCGTGGCAAGTTCGCGACCGGAGACCAGGTGTTGCTGGCGGGATCGTAGACTTCCGATTGCGAAATAATGTTGGAATTCTCGTCGTAGCCGCCGAACACATAAATGCGACCATCTGCTCCTGTCGTTGTGGCGAAATCATACCGGGCGGTCAGCATGCCGGCGACGGGACTAGCATCCCATGTGCCGCTAACCGGATCGAACGCATTGACGGTTGAAAGGATGCCATACGGAGAAACCGGGTTGTATCCGCCAATCACGTACAAACGCCCGTCGCTACCTGAAGCCGCGCCAAAATAGGTGCGAAGCTGCGGCATGTCCGGGATCGAATTCCAGTTATTTGTTGCCGGTGAATAAGCTTCCGCTGTCGCAACGGCACCTAACGGGCTGTAACCGCCGAAAGAATAGATGCGACCGTCGCTGCCCGCTGCCGATGCAAACAGGTATCGAGCTAAACTCATTGGCGCGACAGTTTCCCAGCCACCGGGAGTCGTTGCCGTTTTGCCGGTACTGTCCGTGATCGTTACATGGATCGAATAGGTGCCCGCGCTGGCGTAGGTGTGAGTTCCATCGACATTGAAACCTGTGGCGGTCGCTGTGACCGAACCCACGCTCGCAGTGCTTCCATCGCCCCAGTTAATTGACGCCGTGAAGTCGGCAGCCGTGAGAGCACCGTTGGCGGAACGGAATACCGCCACACTGCCGGAATACGCCTGCCCTTCCAGAACGTTGACGGATCGACCTGTCACCCGCAGGCTGGAAAGCACCTGAGCCGACGCGTTGGATGTCGCCGAATCACCAGTCGGAACCGCAGTGATTGTAACGCTCAGCAGGTAAGAACCGACCGTGCTGTAGGTGTGGAGCCCGCTCACAGCGAATCCGTCACTACCGTCGGACACGATTGTTCCGCTCGAAGTCTGTCCGTCACCCCACGTAATCAGGACTGTAAAGTCGCTGGCCGTGAGCAATGGATTCGCTGCAACGAAGTGCGCCACCTGTCCCGAGAACGGCACTCCTTCGAAGGTGGTGACGTTCGATCCGGTGACGGCAATCGACTGAAACACCTGAGCCGTGCTGGTCGTGCTGGCCGTCGATCCACCGACATCAAGGATCGCAATGCCGATTGAAAAGGTGTTGATAGTCGCGTACGTGTGAGTGCCAACAACTTTGTAGCCACCACCGGTTACGGCTGAAACTGTTCCGCTGGACGTCTGACCGTCGCCCCATGTAATCGTGGCGGAAAAATCGCCGGCCACGCTGAACGGACTTTCGTCCGTGAATGTGGCAACCGTTCCTGTGAAGGCCGACCCCGGTGATGTGCGAATCGTGGTTCCCGCGGCATGCAGAGGAGCATCGGCTACCGTCGCCGTGCTGGTCGTTGTCGCTGTGCTGCCGCCGACGTCGTTGATGCCCACGGTCACCGTATATGAGCCGAAACGTTCGTACGTGTGCGTTCCGGTAACGGTATAACCGCCTGCTGGATTCACGGACACAGTGCCCGCTGAAGTTGTCGTATCGCCCCAGCTAATCGTCGTCGTGAAGTAGCCGACGTTCGAGTACGGATCGGCATCCGTAAAGTTTGCAACCACCTTCGTGAAGGAGGCACCTTCGACACCGGTGACATTCACGCCGGTTGCGAAGAGCGGTGCGTCGACAATCGTCGTGGTACTGCTGACTGTGTTATTCGAAAGCTTGTAGTCGAATAGATCAGATGTGGAAATGGTCGCCGTGTTTGTCAAAGTCTGACCGGCCATGCCATCGACCTGCGTCGTCAGACTCAGCGTTACGCTGGAACCCTTTGTGATCGCCCCGATATTCCAGATTCCCGTCACTGCATCATACGTCGTACCGCCGCTCGGCGAGGCGCTGACGAACCGCAGGCCCGCTGGAATCAGATCTGTCACTTTGACACCGGTGGCATTTCCCGGACCGGCACTGTTGGTGACTGTCAAATAGTAATATTGCAGCGCGCCTTCGCGAGGCGACGTCCCGCCGGACAGCGTGATCGCCAGATCGGCGCTTTGACGAACAGAGAAGCTCACACTTTGAGAATCATTGCTCGCATTCGTGTCACCCTGATCAACGAAATCGAGCGAGGCTGTGTTGCTGAATGTCTGGAACGCAGATCCAACCGGAAGCCGCCCGGTGACGCGAAGGATTTCGCTGCCACCCTGCGCGATGCTGTTGATCGACCACACGCCGTTGACGCTGTCGAATGACCCCGCACTCGCGGTCGCACTCACGAAACTGATTCCCGCAGGAAGCAGTTCGTTGATTCGGACTCCCGTCACAGTCGCCGGCCCCGTCAAATGACTAACGGTCACCGTGTATTGGACGTTCATGCCTTCCGACGGATTGGGATTGTCGACGGCGAGCGTGACGGAAAGATCGGCGGTCGCCGGAACAACAGAAAACGTCCGCACATAATTGCCGCCTTCATTGCCGTCCGTATCGCCGTCCAGTCGCAGTCCGGCCAGATCATGAACGCTGGTATTGGCGTTGCTGATCACTGTCAGTCGGTATTCGCCAACCGGCAGACCGGCACCGTTGAGCCCGTTGATATTCAGCTTCGCAATCGGTGAACCGGGAACGTACGTTGGTCGCAGCGAGTACACGACATCGTCGGCACTGCCGAATCCATTCAGCCCCGCCTTCCGCAATTCGTAGACGGCCGGCGCGCTGGCGTCGATCGCATTGACGTCTTCACTGAACTGCAGTCGAATCGCGTTGATCCTTCCACCGGTTTGTCCGTTGCTGCCGACGGCTGCGGGCAGTGTGGCGGTGACAGTTGGTGGAGCGACATCCAGACTGTTCCCTCGGAATTCGTAGGCTCCCATGTCCGTGTAGCCGCCCGCCTGCGTGAACATGACCGAGTTGGCGTTGTTCAGATTGGCGCTGCCGTTGTAACCACTCAGGTTCTGGAAGGCGCGGCTTCCTGCATAAGAAACCCCCGCGACCGGATTCAATCCGGCGTTGCCCGGACCGTAGTCGAACCGAATTCGCCCATCACTGAACAGCACAACCGCAAAGTTGACTTCGCTGTCGTCGGCTGGGTTGGAAAGGAACCAGCGAACTTTCACCTGTCCGGTAACTGAGGAGTCGACATACGTAATGTAGCTCCCCGAGCGGTACACCAAACTAGAATCCCAGAACGGTGCAATCACGCGACTCTGTACGAACTGCTGGTTGACGTCTCCTGAATTGTTTGACAAGACGCTGTACAACGACAGGTAGCCCTGCGGCGAGATCGACACGTTCGTATATGTCGAATCATAGAACGGAAAACTGAACGGAAGCGTGACGCCGCCTGCGGAGGTGCCAACGCCGGTTGCGGTAAACAGGCTGGAACTCTGCACTGTGCCGACATATTCCGGCGATGTCGAATTTGGTGTCGCCGAATCATCGCGACGCGTAAAGCCTTCGGCATCGAATGCGTACGACCAGGAAAACCCACTGTCGATGCCAGCCGAACCGGCCTTCAGGTAGAAGTTGTCGTCCGCTCCACCGTCAATGAAGACTGTGTTGACCGGCGTGTAGCCAAACACATTGTCAGCACCATCGCGATCAACGAACACTGGCTGAGTAGCCACTGAATGCGCGTCACCGGCGGATGCTGCCTGCCAGGCGGTGAGCGTGTCCTGATTGGTGCCGCTCCAGTTGCCAATATGTGCATTGACGCCGGGACCCTTGTAGAGCAGGTTGTAGTCGCTGATGACGGCTGCCTGCGCTGAGACGGCGATATTGAGATCGTAGCCGGATTCCACCCAGAGAATGTTGTTGCGGATACGAGTGTTCTGGCCGGTTCCTGTGATACGAATCGCGTCGCCGACAGACTGGTAGACGGTATTATTCACCACGTCAAGCCGTTGAGTAACACCCTCTGTGAGCAAGATACCGGTGTTGACATTCGCGTAGACGATGTTGTCGACGATTGTGGTTGTGGAGTTATACGCTGTAGAATACTGAATACCGATCGAATTGGAGTAGACACGATTGGCGATGATCAGGCCGATGGCGTTGATGCCGATGTTGGAGTTATTAAAGACGCGGTTGTCGCGAATCGTTTGCGCTGACCCGGTGATGCCGTTGTAGTTTCCATACACGACGTTCCCGCTCGCTTCCGGGCCACCCCTGAGTTCGATTCCGGCAGCGTTCGCAGCGACGTGTCCGTAGACGGTGTTACCGACGACTCGTGAGCCTTTGGCGATGATGCCGCGATCCGCGTTGTCGTGCACAACATTGTTCGCGATCAACGGTTGCTGGTCCGGCGTCCCGTTGGAAGAGCCGGACGACTCATCCTGAATGCCGTATCGATGGCCATAAATATTGTTCTCCGTAATCGAAACCCGTGCGCCGTACGACAAGACACCCGTGGAGCTATCATAGATCGTGTTTCCGGTGATGCGAATGTCGTTACCGAGTACCCAGATTCCCAACAACTGATCGTCGTTCGTGACGCCGCCCGGTAGGCCATAGAGTGTGCTGCCGATAATTCTTGCAAAATCATTCGTGCGCCCGAGATCGACCCCGTAAGTTGAGTTGCCGTAGATCGTGCTGTTCGACACGGTCAGCCCTGTCGATCCCGCATTTTCGGCAGCGTAAATGCCGACGTAACCGTCGGTGATCGTCAGATGATCGAGCGTCACATCGTCCGAATTCTGCAGTGAAAACGCTGCGCCAATTTGCGGTGAGGAATATCCCGACACTCCACGGCGGAACATCGCGACGGCGGTGCTCGGACCCTGAATGGTCACACCGCTGTGCTGAGACGTCAGCATTATCGTTCGTGTCAGGTCATAGATACCCGCATCAACGTGGACCACATCCAAAGGTCCAAGTTGATACGCGGTCAGCAGTGCGGCAAGACTCGCCATCGGCTGGTCGGGACTCTTGCCGCTCTTCAGGTTGTCTCCCGTCGTTGTTGTAAAGATGTCACCCGACTGGGACGCATCGTTCACGTAGTAGTCGTGCCCGTTGTTCGTCACGACGAAGGACCGCTGCGAAACACCTTGTGCGTGAATCCCGTCGTTCGAAGTCGCTCGAACAAGGTATTGGTTGCCCAGCGACTGTGCGGCCGGCACCGTCCACAGGAACGTACCGCGTCCGAATCGGTCCGCCGGCTGGTTGTTCGCCAATGGTGACCACGACACGCCGTTGTCGCCGGACAATTCCAGATTGAACGTCGGAGCCGTGACGCCATAGGGATCAGCCGCCAGCACTTCGATCGCCGACAGAATTGCCGGTGTCCCGGTGATGTTGATCAGACTCAATGAGATTCCGGTTCCGCCGGTTGCCGTCACGGCGAATGTCTGCGTTATGGCTTTATTAGAGCCACCCGCCGCTGCGAAGATATCAAATGCTGACTGCGCCGTGCTGCCCTGCAGTTGAATGTCAAACTTCCGCAGGCCGGCGTAGGCTCCGCCGAGCGTTTCCGCAAAATGCAGTCGCACGGAATAGGTGCCGTTCGGAACGGCCAGCGTGTAGTTCAGGCTGTTGCCGACATTGTACGGCGCTGAAGAACTGGTTTGGTAAACGGCCTGCGGAGCGGGGTTTGTCACACCCGTCACATTCACCGGATTTGTGATCGGTGTGGAAGGCGTGACGAACGGGTCTGCGCTCCAGTTCTCGACGTTGCTGCCGCCAGTGTTGATCAGCGTAACGGGCCGCTGCACGGTCAGCCCAGAAGATTGCCATCGAATCGGAACCTGTTGACCGATTTGAACTTTCTGCAGCGGGTCCGGCGAAACGATCTGCACAATTTGTGCTGCGGTACCAGACGTTGCCTGCGAACGATTTCCGTAGGCACCGACGTCAATCCGATTTCCGTTCGGAGCGGGTTCGGAGAAGAACGGATCGAAGGGGCTTCCCGTATCGATCACCGGCGACGTTGACAGCACGCGGAAGTTGTCATCCTGGCCGCGATCAATTCCAGTGGCTGTGTCGTAGCCGAGAATTCCGTCGATTCCCGCGACGCTGACGAACTGTGGATTGGCAAACTGACTGTGCTGGTCCTGACCGGTGGCAAAGAACCAGTTCACCGGATCCGTGAAATCCAGCCCCTGCCAGTTCCCGAGTTTTCCCGTGCCTGTGGCGTGGAAAACATTGTAGTCACTGGTAAACCCGCCCTGAACTCCTGCGGGCACGAACAAGGCAAAACCAGAGGCAGCCACAAGCAGATTGTTTCGCAGCGTCACGTCATTCGACAGTGTATCCTCAAACCGAATCGCGTCGCCGGTGGGCTGATAGACGGTATTGTTCTGGAACAGATAGGCATTGCTGGAACCAACAAGAATGCCGACCGTCGTGTTGCCGTAGACCAGGTTGTTCGACGTTTGTCGTAGTACTGGGGGCACGAACCCTCCGCCTGAAACCCGGATTCCAACGGTATTGCTGTAGACAACGTTGTCCTGAACAAGTCCACGCGCGGCAATACCAATGTTGCTGTTGTGATAAACGCGGTTGCCGATCACCCGATCCGCACTTATACCGTCGAAGTTGTCATAGACGACGTTACCGCGAATTTCCGCAAGTGATCCGTAGATCCCGGTCTGGTTGGGACCCGATTGGCCATAAACCGTGTTGCCGCTGACAACCAGGTTCGTTCCACTGGCTGATATTCCGACACTTCGGTTGTCATGAACCAAATTACCGCTGATCGTACCACTGCCCGAACTATTGATTCCGACCGTACCGCCGTAGACTTCGTTGTTGGTGATGGTTGTTCGCAATCCCTCGGCCCTGATGTTCTCATTTGCCGAGTTGAAGATTCGGTTACCTGAAATCACAAGGTCGGCGGCACCTCCGCCAGGAAAACCGTTCGGACCTGCGGCGTAGATGCTTGTGGACTGGTCGTCGGAGAGAGTTCCGCCAGGTACGCCGTAAAACGTGCTGCCGGTAATCGTAGTGCGCACGTTGTCCGCGGCGATTGATATCCCCCGGTTCAAGTTTCCATAGATCACCGAGTTGCTGACCGTCAGGTCAGTGCTCTGCGAACCGGCACCAAGGTTGATTCCGACGTAGCCGCCGGTGATCGACAGGTGATCAATTGTCACATTCGTGGCATGCTGTAGATCAATGGCGAACGTTGTTGTAGAAGTGTTTCCTCGATTCAGCAGCGCGGTTCCGGTGCTCGGCCCCTGAATACGAACGCCGCTGTGCTGTGACCCTATGACCACATTCTGCACCAGGTTGTAGGTTCCCGCATCGACGTAGACGACGTCACCGCTATGCAGACTGTAGGCATTGAGCAGTGCCTGCAGACTTGCCATCGGTGCGCCGGGACTCTTGCCACTGTTGGCGTTGTTACCAATTGCTGTCGCGAACTCATCACCGACCGTCGAGTTGTCATTGACGTAGTAGAGATTGCCGGAGTTAGCGATTCGGAACGTTTGGTCGGAAACACCGACCGGCTGCAAGCCGTCGTTGGCCTTCACGCGCACCAGGTATTGGTTTCCTTCAGGCAGGTTGGCCGGAATTGTCCACGGGAAGATGCCTCGACCGTATTGATCGACACTCAGTCCAGATGCCAGCGACGACCACGTTGCACCGGCGTCTCCGGACAATTCGAGGCTGAACGTTGGCGCGGACACACCTGCGGGATTGGCCTGCACAACTTCAATCCCCGAGATGACAGCCCCGGTGTTGTACGTGCCGGCGAGTGACACCAGATTCAGTGAAATACCGGTTCCGCCAACGACCGTGACCGCGAAATTCTTTTCCGTCGCCTTGAACGCGGCACCGGCTTCCGCGGCAATGTTGTAGGCCGCCAGAACGGTGCTTCCCTGAAGCTGAATATCGAACCTGCGGTAGTTGGTCAACGAGGATCCACCGGAGCTTGGTTCGACGAAATGCAACCGCAGTGAGTAGGTGCCGTCAGGAACCGACAGTCGATAAGACAGCGATCCGATATTCGTCGACGTCGTGTAAGGCGCTTCCACGTAGTTCTGATACACGGCCTGCGGAGCCGGGTGAGCCACGCCGCTCGTGTTAATCGTTTGAGTGATTGGAACCACCGTATAATTGGGGAATCCCGAGAGAATTTTGATGTTGTCCGGACCCCAGTTATCGACAGCGCTGGAGCCGCCCGCGTTGACAAGCGCGACGGGTCGTTCCGCAGTTAGCCCGGCGGAACGCCAGGTGACAGGAACCTGCTGGCCGACCTGCAGCTTTTCCAGACCGGACGGAGAAAGCACCTGAACAAGCTGTGCCGGACTGGCTGCCGACTGGGTTGAGTTCCCAAACACACCCTGATCAATACGATCGCCGCTCGGCACGAGTTCGGTGTAGTGGTGATCAACAGGATTTCCGCGATCCACCGACGGTGATGACGGCAGCAAATGGAAATCATCGTCGATGGCCAGGTCGCCGAGCACTTCCTGGACGCGAATCGCATTCGCGATCACTGCTCCGTCTCGCTGAGCCGACAATTTCACCGTCAGCGTGTCACTGGCGGCCTGAACGACTGCAATCCGTTTCCAGCCGGTGCCGGCTTCCATGAAATCAGCGGGAGGTGTCGCCTGATTGACACTGATCTGCCGAACGACACTGTCGCCATCGTAAATGAAATACCGCGCCGACGTCGAAAGCGTGGAATACGCCAGCCATGTGCTCGACACTGCATAGTAGGCGCCGGGAGTCAAACCGGTAACGGTCCAGTACGCCGCTTCTTCTCGAGCGCCGGCCGCTCGTCGGAAGTAGTCGCCTGTCAGGCCGCCGTTGACCCAGATTCCCTGAGTACTGATTTCCTGCTGCACGACTGAGTTCAACTTCAGGTCGTCGGCAATGAAGTTTTCACCACCGCGAACAAAGACTGTCACCGAATCCAAAAAGCCTGTGACGATCGTGTTGCTGTCGTGCGCTGGGTTCGGAGCGGTCAGGACGAGATTCCCCAGAGTTCGATACCCCGCGCTCGAACCCGACTGATTGATCGTCGCAAAATCTGCAGAGCTGTTCGTAAACGTTTGCTGTTGCGCCACACCACCAAACGACCACGACAGCCGGAAAGTTGCTGTGTACGAATACGTCGCATTTCCCAGTCCACGGTTCGCATTCAGAAATGCCTCGGCAGGTAACGACAGTATCTGACCGCCAGTGACGGAAGTGACGAGAACAAATTCCCACTTCGCCCTGGCATTGCCGTTAATCGGCGCGCTTTCAAGAAAGCTTCCGTTGCCGCCCAGTGTCTGGTCGGCTTGATCCCAGGCGCCGGTCACAGTGAACCCAGGTGAATGCACATCAAGGATTCGCGCCGGACCGCTGGCGGCCGCGCTGTACCCCAGGACGCCATTAGAGCCGGCGGGATTGACGAACTGCGGATCGCGGCTTTGGCTATGACGATCGACGCCGAGTTCCAGTGCCCAGTCCTCAAGCCGACTGAAGGCACGGCCTTCCCAGGAACCGATCCGTCCGTTGGCTGTCGTGTACAGATTGTTGTAATCGCTTTGGAATCCTGCACCGCTGCTGGCATCGACCGCAATGTTGAAACCGTTCTGTGCCCAGAGGATGTTGTTTTTCAGCGTGGCATTGCTGAAATTGCTTTCGATTCGTATCGCGTCACCCTGAGGCTGATACACCGTGTTGTTCGCAATGGTGGCGGTGTTGTAGATGTGATATCCATGCAGATAGATACCAGTGACGGCATTGCTGTAAATCAGATTGTTGCGGATCGCGTCGTCGCCCGTGGTGTAGAAACTGAAGTTCAGCTCGATACCAATCTGATTTGAATAAACCGTGTTCCCGTAGATTGCACCGAACCCGAACAGTGGTGCTCTGTTACCAGCTCCCGTGGCTTGAATGCCTGTAAAGTTACTAAAGGCACGGTTCTCATGAATCGATCCGGAACCAAAAATTCCGATGTCGTTGTCATACACCGTATTGTTGAAAGCGTCGGTAAATTCGCCTGTGGAAAGTCCGCGTGCACTCGTGAAATTGTCTCGATGTCCGTAAAGTGAATTACCCGACACCACGACCGTTCCCGAAGTCACAATCCCGCCGAAGTTGTCATGGACGACGTTGTCCGTGACCGACGACCGCGCTGATGGCGTATAGCTTTGGTAGGAGCCTGCCGAAACCGTGATCCCTGTCGAAGTGGAATACACTTCATTCTGCCTGATCGTTGCCCGCAGTCCGTTCGCCTGAATACCCGTACTCCGGGTGTCGTAGATTTCGTTTTGGGTAATCAGGATGTCGTTGCCATCGGCCTGGATGCCCACGCTCTGCTGCTGGTTAAAATTCACCGCATCGCGGATACCAAAGATGGTATTGCCGGCCAGTGTCGCGTTGTTATTTCCGCCAAGCAGTTGAATGCCTGAAGAGACGTTCGCAAACAGAGTGCTGTTGCGGACAGTCAGCCCGCTGCTGCCCGCGTTTGCGGGTGCGTAGATCGCGGAATAGGCACCGGTCAGTGACAGGTATTCCAATGTCACACCGGTCGAATTCCCCAGCTCAAACACAGCGCTGCCGAACGTGACATTGCCGCGGTCAATCAGCGTTTCACGCGACGGATACGCGTCGTCATGGTAGCCCTCGATCGTGATACCGGACTTCGCCGCGTTGAGCAGGATGTTCACTCCCTGTGCGTACACACCGGCGTCCACGCGAATGACGTCACCGGGGTTGAGCTGATATGCGGCAAGCACCGCGCCGATCGAGGCCTTCGGACTGTTTGGACTCAGCCCGCTGTTTCCGTTGTCACCGGCGATTGTTGTCCAGTCACCGATGGGATTCACGGACCCGTCGTTGACGTAGTAGACACTGATTGGCTGGGCGATCGTGAATGTGAAGTCGCTGACGTCAGTCAGCGCAACATTGTCATTGCGTGTGACGCGAATCAGGTAATCACTTGACGGCGCGACAGTCGCTGGAATCGACCACGAATACGAACCCGAGTTCGGCGCGGCGGCAGCGATCTCCAGGACGACAGTGATCGGAGCTTGATTATTCACCTGTTGCAGCAATTCGATCTTCACTGTCGACGCAGCATCCTGACTGCGCCATGTGATGTTGAAGGTGTGCCCCTGAGGCCATGTTTCACCGCCGTCCGCTTTGGTGACAAGGACATATTCCGGTGGACTCAACGACGCCAGCGCTGTGTTCCCATACGCTCCGAGGTTGACGAACCCACCATTGGTGGCTGGTTCGGCCGAGAAACTGTCGCCAGGGGCACCGCGATCGATCGCGGGAGATTCCAGCCCGTCGGCTGTCGCAACCACAGTGGCGAATACAGGAAGCCCTGACGGACCTGTGAACGGTGCCAGAGCACTGCCGTGGAAACTTCCCGTCAGACTCTGCTCGTGAAAATCGTCATCGCGGCCATCACGGAGTCCATCGACGTAACCAACGATCCCGTCGGCTCCCGCCAGGCTGACAAACAGCGGATCGCGCGAGATGCTGTTGGCGTCCTGGAACGTTGTGTTCTGCCATGCGGACAGTGTCGGTTGCGGCACTCCCTGCCATGTGGCAATTTTTCCGAAAGCCGTCGTGTACAGAATGTTGTAATCGCTGGTGAATCCCTGCTGGCTGGAACTGTCAACGACCAGATCAAATCCGACAGCACCGCTTCGCGCCAGGTTCTGCGCCCAGAGAATGTTGTTGCGTAGATGAACGTTGGCAACACCTCGGTCAACAAACACGGCATCTCCGTTCGGTTGGAAGACCGTGTTGTTCAGAATATCAATGCTCGGTGGGTTATAGCCTTGCGTTGCAACGTAGATGCCCTGCGCGACGTTAGCATAGACGAGGTTGTTCCTGACGCCAACGTTCGTGCTGATTCCGATGTCGTTCGAGTAGACCACATTCTGGTAAACGTCACCTGACCGCCAAATGCCGATTTGTGAGTTGTGGAAAACTCGGTTGTTGTGCGTGGACGCTGCCCCAGAGATGCCGTACCAGTTGTCGCGCACAACATTTGATGCCACTTCAACACCGCTGGATTGCGACGCCAGAATCCCATAGCTGCCGGATCCTCGTGTGGCGGACACCGTGTTGCCCGCCACCAGAACCGCACCAGACGCATAGACTCCATATTGGAAATTATCGTCGACGATGTTGCCCAGCCCAAGACTCAGATTCGAGTGACCAATCGTCGCTGTTGGCTGAGTGTAACTTGAATTGGAAATTGAGATCCCGAACCCGTCGTTGTGCGAGACCACGTTCTTCTCAATTCGTGCGGCTCCTGGATCTATCAGTTGAATTCCAGGTCCACCGCTGTAGGTCACTGACGTGTCATGCAGCCGACCGAGCAGGCCGTCGATGTAGATCCCGGCCGGAGGGTTGTACGCTCCATTGCGGCCATTGCTCACCAGCGTGCTGAACCCCAGATCGGTGATCGCGGGACCGTTGTCAGTCCGCTGGTCGAAGGAATTTCGCAATCCATCGACTCGAATGCCTTCCAGCGAGTTACTGAAGATCTTCAAATAGCTTGCTACCAAATTTGTGGATCCGCCGTGCAACCACAGACCCATCGTGCCGCTGAACAGCGTCAGGTTGTTGATTGTCATCCCGTCCGCATCGTTCAACTCCAGAACAGGTGACGGCCTGAACGGATTTGCGGGTGAGAAACTTGCCGTGCGACTGGCGCTGCTCGGCCCCGTCAGCAAAAAGCCCGCGTCATCGCCGATGCCGCTGAGCGGTGAAATCACCGTCGGGTACAATTCGGGATAGTCGCCCGTGTCGACATACACCGAATCGGCCGCTCCCAGCCTGTAGATACGGAGCACGTTGTTGACGTACGGCTTCGGACTTTCGGGAAACAGACCCGTGTTGCGATTGCTTCCGACGGCCGTCGTGTATTCGTCATTCGTCGTGCTGGCGTTGTTCACGTAGAAGGTATGCCGATCTTCAGGAACCGTGAACGTTTCTGTGCTGCGGTCAGAAATCGTTTCGTTACCGACGACCGAGATGCGGATTCGCAGACCGTACGTACCGAAGTTCACGCCGCTGTTCGTTGCAATCCAGGTGTATTCACCCGTATCTGGAGCTGTTGCGGCGATGTTCAGCAGGAACTGCGGTCCGTTGGGGCCGTCCTGATACAGATCAATCCTGATCGGCGCAGTGGCGGTGTTGCCGAATGATTCCCAGCGAATCTTGAGCGGTGCTTCGCGCAGCCAGTCGGTGTACAGATCGGGCGAGCGCAGCACGAGATGCTGATTGACGTTCTGCGATGTCTCGACCGTCGTATTACCGTCCGCACCAAGGTTTGGCTGGATGGAATCCGACTGAACGTACACAAACGCACCGTCCAGATAGACATCATTGGTTGTTCCGGTGCGAAGAACTGCCGTGAACCGGAAGTTTACGCTGCGCGCCGTCGCCGGTATGAACGTGCGGTCGCCAATCAGTTCCCAGCGATCATTCACGTTGCTGGCAGCTCTTGTGATGGATTTCAACTGGACATTGTTGGCATCGAAGAATGTGAGCGTAATTTCTCCCGTATCAACAGGAGTTTCCCTGGCCGACCGCGCACGACCGCCGAACACCAGACTGAGGTTTCTGGTATCGATATCCGCAGGAAGAATTCCGGCAGCAATGAAATCAATGCTTTGATCGAGCGTTGTGACCGCGTTGGTGCTGGCCGAGAAGTAGTTCGCGCCGCTCCACGGTGCCGGGCCGGTTGATTGAACCGCACCGCTGGGCAATGCCGTCCATCCCGTCAGCCCGGATTCGAATCCGGCATTGTTCAGCAGGTTCTGGTAACTCGCCGGAATCGCCTGATCGGATCGTGCGTCTCCCAAATCAATCGTGGGACTCGAAAAACGCTGCCGCGCAGTTTCGTCAAAGATTCGGTAGTCGTCGAGAGACAGGCCGACAAACTGCGGCTGCGACCAGTTCGGATTGACCGATGTGCGGCCGATCGAGTGCAGGTCGAACTGGTAAACGTCCTGTTGCCAGTCAAGGATGTCCGTGAAATCCCTGGTCCAGTAAACCAGCTTGCCCGTGCCGCTGGTGTGCAGATCGTTGTAGTCACTAAAGAAGCCGACAGTGCTGTTGTTGTCGACGTAGATGTTGTAGCCGGCTGCCGTCCACAGGATGTTGTTGCGAATTTCGATCTGCTTTGAAGAACTGCCAACTCGAATGTTGTCTCCAGCCGGCGTGTACATCGTGTTGTTGAAGATTCGCACATCCGTGACACCTTGCGCGTCGATTCCAATCGCGTTTCGAAACAGCACATCATGCGCGATCAATTGTCCGCTGTGCGCTTTGATGCCGACGCCATTGCGAGCGATCCGGTTGAACTGCACCGGACCGTCAATGTCGATTCCGGTCGCGTTGGTTTCGATCAGGTTGGCGTGATCGAAGTCGGTGCTCACGAGTGCTCCGGTACCGGACACGCCTGTTCCATTCGCGAAGACGTGTTGTCCCTGCATTACACCCCCGGCAAGCATCACACCGATGGTGTTGCTGTAAATCTGATTCGGCTGAGTCACGCCAAAATAGCCGATCCCGTCGGTCGTGCTGGCAACCGTCGTGACAACCCCCGTCGCGTTGTTGTGAATCCGGTTGTCGCTCAACAGTGTGGCCAGCGAATAGGAAACGCCGGTACTGGCATGGGAGATGTCGTTGTTGGTAATCAGCCCGGAGAATGCAGCATTGATCAGCAGCCCCGTGGCGTTGGATTCGATGCGATTGCCGCTGATTCGACCTGAGGCGGCAGCGTTCAGTGTGATGCCGCTGCCTGTTCCACCAATACGGTTATTCCTGAGGGTCAGATTAGAACTGCCGGTACCGTTCAGCCAAATGCCTCGCGCACCAGCGCTGATCAGGTTGCGTTCGATGACCGCGTTCTGAACAACGCCCGTCAGCGTGATGGCGGTTCCGTTCACGTTCTGAATATTGTTGACCAGTTGGGCACCGTTGCTTCCGATCAGCGTGATTCCGGTTCCCAGAATCGTATTGCCGGTAATCGTGGGATTGGTCCCGCTGTTGATGCGCACACCGCCGGCCAGCGTCAGATGATTCAGCGTCACTCCGGACGTGTTATTCAGCGAAATCAGGCCGTTGATGATGGCCGGCTCGTGCGGTGAACCCAGAATCAGGACACCGTTCGCGGATGCACCCAGCGAGGCCGAGTCGTTGTACGTTCCCGCATCGATCAGAATCACATCACCAGGATTCAGCGGGTGCGCACTGTCGTTCAGCACAGCCTGCAGAGTCCGCTTCGGTTTCGCAGCGGACAGCCCGTCATTGGCGTCGGAACCCGCAGCGGTCGCGACACTGTTGGCCGCGTCGTCGCCGATCGTGCTGTCGGCGTCATTGACATAGTGAACTGTGCCGACGTCGAATGTGTTGGCTCGGAAATAGATCTCCCGGTTCCCCGAAACGGTTTCGTTCCACGCGACAAAGGGATGTCCCGCATTGTCGACTGCCAGGGCGGGTGATTGGGCGGAACCGATCATATTGCCGATGCCGCGATGACTCGCGTCTCCGGGCAGTTCTTCAACAAAACCCAAGCCATTCCACTGCTTCACGTAGAGACCCGTTGTATTGCCGGTTGAGTTGGCAAGTCGATTGTCGAGCCATGCGAGGAACAGTTTGCCGCTGCCGGTGGCAAGTTGCGGTCGTGTGGCGTCGCCGTGAGTGCCAGAGATCCCTCCGGTCATCGTCGAGCCATCGCCGGCCGGAACCCAGTTCACACCGTCAAACTTCGCTGCGTAAATTTCGTTGTGTCCGCTGGTGTTATCCTGCCATGCAGCGAACAGCGTGCCGCTTAGGTACGTGATGCTTGGTGCCGCTGCGTTACCAGTCGTGCCACTCAAGCCGTTCCCGATCGTCGAACCGCCAAGGTCGTTCCATGTGGTGCCGGAGAAGTCGCGTAGGTAAATCTGAGTGCGACCACCGACGTTTTGCGACCACGCCACCGCTGCTTTGCTGCCGTCCGTGGTCAATGTGAGATCACTCACTGCCGTTGCGGATGCGGAGATTCCGTTGCCGCTGGCAGCGCCGGTTCCCAGCGGAACCCATGAACCGTTTTCGAATCGACGAACGTAGATGTTGTTGACTCCACCGGTCGAATCCAGCCACGCGACAACCGGACCACTGCTGGTAGTCACAACCTGAGCCCGATCGCCGTGCCCCGTGCTGCTGATGCCGCCAGCGCTCAGCGAATTTCCCAACTGCACCCAACCGCCATTGCCACTATTGGCAAGGTGGTCGTATCGAGCCACGTAGATATCGCTGGTCGTTCCATTGAACTGGGTCCACGTGACGACCGGCAGACCGCTCGCGTCCAGCGTGATGCTGGGCCGTCGCGCCGAAGTGGTCGCGTTGCTGATACCCGTTCCGTGCGCGCTGTCGGCAAGTTCCTGCCAGCCGACGCTGGTGTGCAGTGCCACATAGATTTGAGAAATCCCCGTGCGCGAATCGACCCACGCAACATATTGGCCTGCCGTGCCAACGGCGATGTCCGGCTCGATGGCGGCACCGGCCGAATTGCTGACACCACCACCGGATGCGGAGTTGGCGTATTCGGTCCATCGGCCGCGGTAATCCACACCAGTCGGCAGCGTCGCGGTTTGTCCAGGAAGCTGCGGTGGCCAGTTTTCAGGAACTGGAACAGGTGGTGCAGCGATTGCGTTCGGCGCGGGAAGCCCCACAGCCGGACCATTGTTACGCAATGCGCCGGCCCCGCCGCCAGTGATCGTGTTGGTTCCGCCTTCGCCGAACAACTGATCGTTGCCAATGCCACCGGTCAATGTGTCGTTGCCCGTACCGGATTCGTTGCCGGCGGTGCCGAAGTCTCCGTACACATAATTGATCGCGCCATCGTCGCCGGTTCCGGTCACGTTGAACGCATAGAGAACATCGTTCCCCGCTCCGCCGACAATCAGATCAGCGCCGCCGTCGCCGGAAATCGTGTCATTGCCCAAACCGCCGTCCAAAATGTCATCACCATCTCCGCCGGAAACCGAATCATTGCCACCGCGCGCGTAAACGCGATCACGACCAGCGCCAGCCAGGATGACATCAGCGCCATCGCTGCCGTAGATCAGATCATCGCCCGTGCCACCTGTGAGCGTCGATGTTGTACTTTGGATCGCGACAAGCACGTCATTTCCTGCACGGCCGTCGAGAACATCGATACCCGTTCCGCCGTCGAGATAGTCATCGCCGCTGCCACCGATCAGCGTGTCGTTGCCAGCCGCGCCATAGAGTGACGCGTTGCCGGAATAGCCGCTCGCATCAATCGTGTTGTTTCCGGCTCCACCGCTCAGCAACGCGCGGCGGATCTGGTTCAGTGTGAAACTGCCACCCGTTGATCGAGTCAGACTGGTATCCGTCAGCACGAACGAAGCGTTGTTCGCGCTGAAGACACGATCCAGCCCGGCACCCCCGGCCAGTGCCGCGGTGCCGGTCCACAGCGAAACATCCATCGTGTTGTCCAGCAGGATTCCGCCAAGGAACGCACGCACGATGTTGACCAGTGTGAAGCGGCCGCCGAGCGACGTCGTCAGTGTGCCATCCGCCAGAACGACATCCGCGTCGGCAACGCTGGTGACGACAGTGGCTCCGCTGGCGGCACCGGTCAGAATCGCGGCACTCGTCCAGCCACCAACGTCCAGGGAATAACCAGTCGTTGAGCTGTCGATCAACTGCACTCGTTCGATGCCGCTGAGGACGTCGTTGCCGCGTCCCGTCAGCGTCGTATCCGTCAGCTTCTGATTTGCTGCGACGGATTGCACCAGCAGGTCATCACCGCCTTCACCAAAAATCTGTTCATTGCCGTCACCCGTCTGGATGAAATCATCCCCCGCGCCACCATGAATGACCTGCGTGCCCGTACCGCCGTAGATGAAGTCGTTGAATGTTCCGCCATCGAGATAGCCGGTTCCCACGCCGCCATAGATGAAGTCGACGCCGCTTTCCCCATAGATCGTGTCATCGCCAGTGCCGGCAAACTCCGTGTTGAAACCGAATGGCAGCACGGTCGGCCAGTTCACCGGACGAACGCTGCCGCTGCTGCCGAAGATTCGATCGCTGCCTATACCGCCGTAAATCGTGTTGGTTCCTGAATCGGCAAAGATCAAATCATCGCCCGCGTAACCGTAAACCACGTCGATTCCGCTGCCGGCGTGAATGATGTCGTTGCCGGATCCGGCAATGATCCGGTCATCGTCGGCATCCCCAAACAGCCAGTCTCCGAAGTTGCCGCCGTTGATCAGGTCATTGCCCGATCCACCATGAATCTCGTTGAAATTGTCGATCCCGCCGGTGACAACGTCGTCACCATCCTGTGCGAAAATCGTGTTTCGTCCTGCTTCGCCGGCGGCAGCATTGGGGCGAACCGCCCAGATTCCATCCGGCCCGTCGCTGCCAGTAATCGTGTTGTCGCCAGGGCCGCCTTCGATGTAATCACCGGAAGTGCCCTGTCCGACGATGATGTCATTTCCCTGTTCGCCGAAGATTCTGTCTGCGCCGCCGCCACCGAAGATTTGGTCGTTGCCTTTTCCACCAGTGATGACGTCGGCACCAGATCCGCCCTGGATGATGTCATCGTCGTCATCGCCATCAATGAAATTATTGCCTCCGAGTGCCGTCAGACGGTCGGCACCGGGACCACCATAGAGTTTTGCATCGCCGTACCCCGATTCGATAATGTCATTGGCAATGCCACCGATCAACACGTCCTTCCCGCCCCGTCCCACGATGCGATTCGGTGCCGAACCGCCTCGGAGTTGGTCATCCCCAGCGCCGCCGACGAGTGTCGCCGGGACCATCACGGACGCATCCAGCAGGATCGCATTCTTGCCAATTCCGGCATCGCCGTGGATCGCTGTGATGGGATGAGTCGCGTCGCCATATTGCTTGACCTGACCGAAGCCAGTGACGGTGAAGATCCCCGGTTCGTATTCATACACGCGAACGCGTTCGTCGCCGTCGGTGCTGTGCCCCGGCACCCGTTGCGCGGCGAACGCACCGATGTTCAGGATCAGCGTATTTCCGGGAATGGTGATGCCCAGGTAGTCGGGCTCCGGCTTGACGACGGGATCGCTGATGTGCGCCAGTTCCGGCGGCGGCAGCGGCGGGCAGCCGACCGTGAAATCAAACAGCGTGATTTCCGGAATGACTGGAATCGTAACGCTGGAGAGCGGGTACTCGATGTAGAAAAACAGTTGCGCCGTCAGTTCGCCAACCAAGTCGAAGACGCATTCCGGGCCCTGATCCAGATTCGCTTCCAGTTCATCGAGATGGACTTTGTCGTCGCCATCGTCGTTCTTCCAGTGGGCCCCGATCGTCGACGTCAGCTTGCCTTCGATCCCGACCTGGGCAACAAACGGAATACCTGCTGCAGCCGTGACGTGAATACCGGCACTCAGCGAAAGCACTGGCGGCGCGCTGAATCCTTCGTCCTTGAAGAAAAATCCATCCGTGAATTTATGGCCTTCGCGGAATCCTCGCGTATCGAACCCCACGCTGATGTTCGCTCCGATACCGAAATCCAGTCCCGTGTACACATTGACCGGTACCGGACCCACAGGAATGGTGCCCAGGTAAATGTCACTGGAACTGATTTCGGCTTTAAATTCGGGAAGGTCCCATGTGACGATCGTCACGTCCTTGCCAAACAACAGCGGGAGAATGTTTGCCGGGTCTTCGAAGATCGGAAATCGGAAACCCTTCCCCTGCAGATCGTCACCCAGAAACGATCCTACGCTGGAATTCGGATCCGCGTTCCGAACGTACTCGGAAATCCTGCCATCGCTGGTCGGAGCGAATTCCGGTCGTGGAATGAACGTCCCCGAAGTCAGCGGATCGATTTTAGTCGGGTCGGCGAAGCGCAAATCGACCGTCGGCGAGAAGTGGTAATCTCCAAAAACGACTGTTGCAGATGCGGCGTTCGCCAATGACGTCGCCTGACTCGAAAGCGTTGACAGAGTTTGGACGATGTCCACAAGTTTCGAGGCGGCGTCCGCGATGTCGCTGCTGTTCGTCTGTTCCGAATATATTTCAATTGCCTTGATCCACGTGAGTGGACCCGATCCGGCACTGTTGGACAGCTTTGACAGAACGGGAACTTCCTTCCCAAGCGCCAAAATGGCCGGCTTGATCGGGGCGATGAACGAATCAACTTTGTCCACAATCGGTTTGATGACCTTGCTCAGCGTTGAACCGAGAGTCAGTCCGATATTGTCGAGTCTGACATCCGGTGTGGCTCCCGGATCGTCCAGCGCGACATTTGGCGTGAAGTGCTGGTCGATCTTCAGGTCGGTAACGATGCCTGGCAGTTCCGTGTCGCCGTTCACAGGATCGCTGTCGTTCGCAGTCAGGTGCAGATCGACGTGAACATCAGCGCCGCCGGCGTCAAAGAGAATCTGGAACGCATGCGCAAAAGTGTCCGGGTCAAGCTGATCGCTGGTAAACTTTCCGTCCGGATCACGAAGCGTGACTTTAAGCCCCGCATCGTCAATGCGCGTCAGGCTTTGCGTGTTCGTGACATTGGATGTCGCGATGATTGGCAGTGAAAACAACTGCCCTTTCACCGGGACATTTGGATTGAGTGCCGCGGACACATTCAGTGTGAACTGAGGCGTCGGTGGTTCGACGATGAAATAGAATCCGTCCGTCTTGCTGATGCCGAACCCAAACTGCATTTCGTAATCGACGACAACCGGCAAGTCACCGTCTTCAAAGAATTCCAGATTCAGGCCGGGCAGCCCCAGGTCGAGAGCCGCCTGATACGTGTCGTGGCCTCGTACTTTGAATCGCACTTCCGGCGATCCGATCTGGTTGACCATCAACGTGTTGTTGACCAACAGCGGAGCAAGTGCCGTCTGCGTTGCGTTGTACAATGCAGTTCGCAGTTGACTGGAATCGACACCACCGTTCGCGGTAATGGCGCTTTGGATCCCGTTCAAGAACTGAGTTTCCAGAACTCCCATCACGCCGGTGGAAACATCAACGCCTCCCTTGACCAACGGAAAGTTGCCCAGCACGTCGTAGCTCAGCAGGTGTTCGAACTGAGCCGTCCAGTCACGGATTCCATCGGTAAACAGAGTGAAGTTGTACGGCAGACTCTGAAGTGCCGGAATGAGATTGGCCGGGGCAGTAATCGTGGGTGCGGCCGGCGCGGAGGCTCCCGGGAAATCCCAGGCCACTGTCACATTGCCCTGATTGTTGCCAAGCACGTAAACCGGAAGCGTGCTGGCAAGTCGCCCGTTGACTCCACCGTAATTCAGATCGTTTGTCGTGATGCTGCTGAACGCGATGTTGCCGATGTCAGTGGTGCTGGGCGTTTGATTGACTGTCACCGCGTTCGACGAATTCGTCAGCTGGAACGACACCGGCGCGACCGGATTGCCAAGCACAACGGAAACTCCGCCAATGGTCGCCGGAAACGACTGGTTGTACGTACCAAACGACGTCGTCGCGGTGAAGCGGCTGGTATCCAGCAGGAACGGCGTAGCGGTCGCGAAGTCGTAACCGAAGTCGAACTTGAAGTCTCCGTTGACGTTCAGATTGACAGTGCTTCCGGCGGCAAATTTGAGCGGTCCCAGATCCGCTGGCTTGATGGAGGCAAGCGGCACGCCTGTTGTCGCGGCGGGAGTCCACGTGCTGTGGACAACCAGTGACTGTTCGAAACCGGTCGCAGAGGCGCTTAGGAACTGTGATGTCGTGTTGCCGCCGTTGAGAAACGTGGCGAACGTTGAAGGCAACTGCAGCAGATTCGGTGTGACCTGCTGGAGTGAACTGAGCACATTGTTCAGCGGAATCAAGTTCACGCCAGGCAGATTCACTTTCTGAATGGCCAGCGTCAATGGTGTGATCGAAGCGACGATGACACTCGCGAGATTGACCGGCTGTGGAATATCCGTGCGGTCCGCGTTCTGAGCGGCGACCCGGAGGATGTCGAAAATCGATTCCAGATCATCGGTCGCGCCGTCTGGCAGAGTGTTCGGCAAGGCGCGAATTGCGGCACGCAAGTTCGCCGCGATTCCCTGGCTGGCCAGTTTCAGATTTGTGCCCGAAGCGCTTTGGAATTTCTGAAGTGCGTTCTGCAGCTTTTGGGAAATTCCCAGAACGTCGTCAACGCTCTTATTGAGCAGCGGAACCTTGCTCGTCAAATGATTCAGCTTGCTCGCCTGGGAAGTCGTGTCGATCTGAAACAGCCCCAGCAAACCTTCAACGCTCTTTGAAAAGTTGGCCGTGCCAAAGTTTGAAAGTGGTGCCAGTTTGTCGCGGAACGAAGTGTTAGCAGTGGCGATCACCGCTGCAGCCACCGTCGCGTTCGGGATACTTAACTTTGTCTGCGTCGCGTCGCCCGCAACCGAACTGATTGTCACTGCATTGAAACTGGACGTGGAAAGCGTAATGCGGTTGACGTTGCGCCCGGCCAGGATGGAACCGCCGAGTCGTGTGTTTCGAATAGCCTCGTTGATGTCCGTTACCAAATCATCCAGCGAAGCATTCGTGGCATCTACCGGAACCTTGACTGTCACCGGTGAGCCACGGCCGACCGTCAGATCAAACGTCGCAGGACTGGTCAATTGACCATTCGACGGACCAGCCGCGGTTGCCGTCATGACGGTGGCAAACTGATTTGGAGTGGCTAGACCGAGAGTGAAAGTCGCTGGCGAAGTCACGCCCAGCGAAGGATCAGCGATGACGGTGAACGATCCGCCGAGAGTTGCGACTATCGGTGAGACATTCAGCAGACTGCCTGCATTACTCTTCAGGTCTGCCAAAGTTGTGGCCGCAGCCAGGGTGCCTGCAGTGTTCAGCCCGATGGTGAGCGTCGATGGAGTGAGTGTCACGGGCAGGATTCCCAGCGCGGCGGAACCGCCAAGGCTGGAACTCACGATCTGCGACGCGATGTTAACCTGAGCCCCGCTTCCGAGCTGAATATGACCGCTCCAGTTGGTGCTGTGGCCATCGCCGGGCAGATGTAGCTGAGTCGTGGCGGTATCCCCGACCGCCGCATCGACGTGCAGCGTCGACCCTGTCGCACTGGTCAGTATCAATCGATTGCCCGTTCGTCCGGCGGTTACCATGCGGGTAAGTCCGGAAGCAGCCAGTGACGAATTCAAGTCGGCCACAAGGTCGTCGATATTGCCGTTGGTCAGATCCTTCGCGACAACCACAGTCACCGACGGCGCACCGTTGAGCGTGATGCCGAAATGTGCCGGTGTTGAAATCTTTCCATCAAGCGGTGCATCATCGGAAGCCGTGAGCACCGTCTGCAAACCATTCAGTTCAACGGCAACGCGTGCCGTGGCGGTAGGCGTCGCCGTGAAGACGGCACTGGCCGGACTGAGATAAGTCAGCGGTCCCAGTCCGTGACTCAGGTCCAGCGGAACGGTCGACGCGAATGTCCCCTGGAACTTTGTGCCAAACGAAAGCGAATGTGTCGCCCCGTTGTACTGCGGGTCGATCGTGGCCGCAGTGACGCCCATCAGTGGTGCGGCGGCAGCGACGAATGATTGAATCGTGTCGAACTTGAAGGACCGAGAACTTATCTGGCCAGGTTCGAAACCGAAATTCTTCGTAATCGAATTTGTGCGATCGCTGATCAGCAGTTCAAACCGGGTGATCGCCGGATCGACGGCTTTCAACGAGATGGACTGCCCGATTCGCGTTGCCGTGATGCGTCCGAACAGCGCTGGCGGCAGCGAGCGAGTGAAGAAGTCGCCGAGATCCTCGAACTGTCCTTTGTTTGCCGCGAGCATTGTTACGGCAAATGTTTCGGAATTGTTGACGCGAATCGAGAACACCGCGTTGCCGCTCAGCGCGCCGTTCGTCGGCAAAAACTGCTTGCTGTTTCCGGTGATAACGGGGTCGTACAAGCCGCGTGCGACACTATTTGCCAAAGCCGTAAAATCGACCACATCACTGATCTGAGAGTCAACGTACGGGATGCCGCCCGCCGCCACATTGACGTCCAGCGACGGTGCGACATCATTGAGTCCGCGTCCGACGCGGTCGAGGACGGTCAACAGATTGTCCTGCGTGATATTGTTGAACTGCTGTAATTCAGTGAAGCCGGCATTGCCCGACAGCAACGGGGCCGCGCCCGAGAAAATGTTGGTTGAACTGATCGCAGCCAGCGGAGATCCGGGCAGGACCGTCGAGCCCAGCGTCGCCACAATCGGCATCGAACTGGTCAGAGAATTCGCCGTCGTCTGCAAACCGACGAGTGCATTGATGTTGGTGTTCTGAAGTTCTGTCCGCGTGATGTTGCCTTTGGAGTCTGCGTCCGGATTCACAAATGTCACGGAAACGGCACCGGCCAGATCCAGTGAACCACTTTGCACCTGCGCGCCCAGCAACCCGATTTTGGCAGTGGTGTTGATGCTGGAATTGTGGATCGCGACGCCCAATGACAGGTCGTTGACGCGGACAAAAAACGCTTCGGACTGGCTCAGGCCCGGTGTCAGATCGACACCGAACGTCAGATCGAAATGTAGTGTGGAAGTAGAAGTCACTGACAGGAACGGATCGAGACTGAACCCGGCCAATTGTGCGTTGCTGCCAATATTGACCCTGCTGGAAACAGTGCGCGTGGCGTCCATCACCAGATTGAATTGAAGTTCATCTCCGTCCGGCGATGCCAGATATCCGCCCGTCACCGTTGACGGCGACACGGTAAAGGTTAGGCCGGGAACAGACGTCCCAAGCCCCTTCAGCACATTGACCAGACCATCCGTCGATGTGGGTGACGCGGTGGTCACAAGACTCACCAACTGATCCTGAAGAAGCGTCCTGGTCGCCAGTTGCTGCCCGATCGACGCATCCAGAACTGGCAACTGCTGGCCGACGCGATTATAAGCCGACAGTGAGTCCGTCCAGGTTGCCACACTCTGCAGCCCGTCGTTCAGCGCCTGTCGCTGAAAGCTGGAAAGTATGCTGTTTGTCAGGTCGCCCGCCAGCATCAGCCTCGCTTCCAGAGTTTCATAGTAGGACGACACGTCACGCTGTCGACGACGCTTCTGTGATCGAATGGGACTGTTGTTTCGCTTAAAAATGCTTAGCAGACGTTGAATCGTAACCATAGTGCATGCGTCTCCATTGAGTTCGTCGATTGCCCTGAAGACTGCAGCGGCGATGCTTGACCGCTGAGAACTGCTACGCGCCCTGGTACTTGGTTTTTTGTCAACCACCACCAAGCGAAGGAGCGCAGCAGCGATGGGGATATTCGTTGAAACCGTCGGTCATTACTAATCAGCATGTTACGAAACTGCAAGGAATTTATTTCGCAGCCGCAACACTTAGAGTCTATCCGGAAATAAACACAGTGTTTTTGTGGCATTGGCCAGAGTGCTGACCTACATCGAAAACGCAGCACACTACTGAATCCCTTGGAAACAGTACTCTGAATCATCGATGTTAAAATGGGGCGTTTGCTCCAATTCATTGTGTTTTCAGCCAAATCTATTCCGGACAGAAACTCAGAGAGCGATCACTGAGCGTAAGACGCAGCAGGCCGAGGAACTCAGCCAGGAAAGTGAGCGCCTCCACAGAGAACTGCGGGAATCACGATTGCAACACCAGCAGACGCAACAACTGTTACTTCAGCTACAGCAAGAGAATGAACAACTCCGTCGGCAACCGATCACACTGCCAACCGATCTGCCGTTGCCAAATCACAACTATGGTCCTCGGATGATGGCAATTTGCATGAACCTCAGCAAACACATCGGTTTCCGTCCCACGGAAACGGCGTTCAAGTCGCAGAAACCCAAGGCACGCTTCATGAATCCTGGTCCGACGCTGCGTTTGGGGAAAATGGTTTCGTACCACCTGAGCCACCATCGATCGCAGTCGCGGCAGGGTATCAAGGCAAAGCGAATGAACGAATGGGTCACTACAAATCTCGGCACCACTCTGACATCCAAGCGAGGGAACGCCTACAAAGAAGCCAAACCAAAAAGCATCGTTTAGCACGAAAACACTGCCCAAACCATTTTCAGCAGCCAACATTATTTATATGTTGCCGATGCTGCCGTCTTCCAGGACACCTGCACTCAGCCATTTATCGATCAGTCGTAACAACACACCGTCACGCACCCGGCGTTGAAGAAAATCTCGGAAGTGGCCGTGATCCAGATTGTCGAAAAACTTCCGGATGTCAACTTCGAGTACAAAGCCGCCCCGATAGTTCATCAACTGGTCCCGGAAAGCCTCCAACGCCTGATGGCTGATGTCGTGCTCGCGGTAAAGCTCATCGCTTCCGCAATCTCTGCAGGAGGTACTCTCCTACCAGCAACACGACCACCGAGAGGCCCAGAACAGGTAGCAAAATACTGGTCGCGGTAACCGTGACGACGAGCCAGCGGGGGCGGGCAGCATCCACGCGGCGGGGCAGGCCGAGCCGGCCTGTCGGGCGACGCTGCCACCACATCCAAATGCCAGTCACAGGCAGCGTCATGAGGATCACGCAAGTCACCAGCCAAAGGACCTTCGACGTAAGACCCCAGACGGAGCCGACGTGCAGCGTATAGTTCCACGACCCCAACTGGTAAATCAGTTTGGTTCGACTGATGTAGCGATCCTCCAGAATCTCGCCCGAGGCGCGGTCGATGAACAACATCTCGTTGACCTGTGGCCCGCGATCGTTGTTGGCGGTGACCAGGTACACCCCATTGGGGATACGCGGGAACCAGACGATCAAGTTATTGCCAGGCATTCTTTGCTGCGCAATCTCGATGATCCGGTCAATGGGGAGGTCCTTGGCGTCGGGCGGTGATTTACACACCATGGACTTGGTAAACATGTCGTAGGCCTCGGTTTTCTGCCCGGCGTACTGAAAACCGCGACTCCAGACATACGTGTAGATCAGGCCGGTCAGCGAGATTACGATCGCGACGATTGCCACGTAGAAGCCACTGACTGCGTGCAGGTCACGCAGCACCACATAAGGCTTCTGCCGCAACCGCGGCAGCCACGCGCCCCACAGTTGGTTCGCCGTGCGCGGCCACCACAAGTAAATTCCTGTGACCGCGAGCACGATCGCCCAGCAAGTGGTCAGCTCGATGATGATCCGGCCCGTCGTGCCCAGAAACAGTGTCCGGTGAAGGTCCAGCACAGAGTCGAAAAAGCTGCCCCGTGCGATAGCACCCAGGTAGTGGCCCCGATAGGGATCGACGTAAACATATTGACCACTTGGCGCGAGCACCATACTGGTGGCCCGCTTGGGGTTGGTGAACACGTGCAACAGAATAGTTCGCTGCGTTCCGGGCACTGCCGCATGAGCCGCAGCAATTTGCTGTTCGTACGAAGCACGCTCCGTACCCGGCTCGACGTACGTGACCTCGGGGTAAATCACCGCTTCCAACTCATCTTTGAAGATGTACAGCGCGCCCGTGGCGGCCACCACGATCAGCGCGGGCGTGATGATCATTCCGGCATAGAAGTGCCACCGCCAAACGACCCGATACAATCGGTCGCCGATGCCGGACTGCCTGGTGTTGGCCGAGGGCGGCTCGCCGGATCCGAGTCCGCCATCCGCAGCCGTCGTCGTTTTTTTGACGGGCTCTGTGCTCATGCCGCCGCCTTGTGGTTTTTCTCGGGGTAAACTCGGCAGTGATTCATTTCTGCCCTCGAAACGGAATGTACCAAAATAGCGGTGCCCGTTGCGTCCGAAAGCCGCGATCGTAAATGATGGAAACCGTGGTCTCAACAAACAAACCCGCGATTGCCGGAATCCATCAAGCTGCCAGAAGCAGTTTATCTGGATCTTGGCCGTTCCAGAGGTCGAGTCGAAATCTTCAGGCCGAGGAATTTCGTCGCGGTGCTGGCCCTCGTTTCGTCACCAAAAGGGGCGTAACTCGCTGTCGCCAGCGCGCGTCGGTCGCCCAGACCGGAGCGTTCAACGTGGTTCGCTCACTGCGATGGTGTGCGCCATCGACGCAGAGTCGGGCTGTGGCTCTCGATGCGTGGGACCCAGCCAACTTTGCTTGGCGTCTTTCTCACTCGAAGGCCCCCCTCGCCGCAAGTAAAAATGACGCATCCATCAACTGGACAGCGGTGTCACGAAATCGTCGCGCATCCGGTATGCGGAGGACGAACCGGATTCGACGAGTGTATCGAGCAAGTAGAGTACTGAATCTCTCAGAGACGCCTTGCACTTAAGTTCGATTGGTCGGCTGTAGACGTAGCGACGCAAAAGGGACTCTAGCATGAATACTGTGTTGCCTCGACGCAGCATGTCAGGAGCATTGGCAGATTGGAGCCTCGACGCAATTCGTGTGAAAGCGTCTGGCAGGCAGGTTTCCCCGATGTGGTACAGGAATCTGACGTAGCTATCCAACACGACTGAAGTCGGCGGCAATGCGTCGAACAGATCATGTACTCGATGCGCGTGGCCATTGGGGGCTCCTTCGCTCAGTGCCTGCCAATGGCGGATATCTTCTTTCCAGTATTCCGTGAGGAAGATTGCCGAAAACACATCGGCTTCTGCTGAATGCTCACGTTCGACATGACCCAGCCATGAGGCGCATTTTACGCGATCTGCAAACATCTGCCACACTGGCCAGAAGTTTGTTTTGGTTGGAAAGCGATCTTCTGCGGCAACGATGCCTGAAATCAACCTTGAAATCTCGCGGGGGTGTCGGTCGATCGCTTCAAGAATCGGTGCGAGAATTGTTACTGCAGAGTTTGCGTCAACTCGAAGTACAAAAGTTTCAAGCAATTGTGGAAGCGACACTTCGGCGTTCTGAGAACGTTCCCGACGTCGCCCCTGATGACGCCGTTCATCATCTTCGTCCCACCATTGCACCAGTACTTCGGCCAAACGCCGAAACGCATTAATCGCCATTGAATTGTAAGGCGTTTGTTGAAGAATGGACAGAATTCGGCAATTTGCTTCCGAGCCGATCCAGTCTCTGACATCCATGGCTTCGTATGCGTCCTCTGGAATGTCGTCGTAGAACAGCGAACGAATCCGCAGCCCGACGTTGAATTCAATTGATTCCAACTCCGCGCGATCGCCGAACGGCTTCTCTTCTTCTGCCTTCCAACGTAATTGAACCGCCGCCGCTTCACACGCAAGCACGTTTACACACCGCATTGCCAATGAAGCGTTCGATTCCCAGAGATTTCGAGAGACGCCGTCGGTCGCGTAAATCCGAACCTCATCGTTGGAGTGGGTAACCGCGAGCGCCAGGGCATTTCGCACTCGTTCCGACAGTTCGTCGCCCATTGGCTTGTCGATTAGAGCCGATACTACCCACGCGCAAGGTCGATCCGCTTCCATCGACCTTCGTTGCATGCGGTCCATTCGACTCCAATTGTCGGCGTTTTCCTCAATGGCGTTGCAGACAGTTTCAATGCACCAGCGAGCTTCGTCGTCGGCAAGTTCATCAAAATGGTCGCGAATACACACGGCAGCGATGAATTCCGGACCACTCCGGCCAAGCGGCTCTTGACCTCGACTTTCCGAGATCTCGCGAGCTTTTTGGAGTTTCGATTTCCACAAGCTGGGATCGTGATTCGATTGTTTGTCTCCTTCAAAGACCTTAATTCCCCACATTTGTAAGCCGAGCCTGTTGTCCAACTCGGCATGCTGCGCGGACGATTCTTCCGACATGGCTTCCACGTCTTGATCATCAACTCGCAAATTCATCAGAATCATTTTGCGTGGTTCGGCGTCGGAATCTGGTTCCGTGTTTGGTTCTTCAATGACCTCTCCAGTTGCTTCGTATTGACGCAAGTCCATTCGCCGAAGCGACAGTAGCCAAATGCGGTCGTCGTCCGAGCGCTGGTCGGCTGGCGGAATACTCCGAAGATGCTGGTCGATGATTTCGCGTACGCGAGATGCGTTCGGTCCAAATTGCAGGTTGGCAATCGCGTTTTCCAAATCCCGCGAACGGTGCGGCAACGTATCCGCTTCTTTTCGCTCATGGTCGTGTGTCTTGCGTCTCGAATGAGAAGGCATCATCCCTGCTAACAGCGAAGGTCGCTGTGACTCATGCACCAGACGATTGCGGTCGAGTTGAACACACTCCCGCGTTTGAAGCAGGACGAGCAGTGTCTCCGGGCAAGCGTGAGGATGGGCCGTCGCGACACTCGCTGCAACGGCAGTAATCGCTGCCGATTCTGACGCTCGTAGTGTGTCGATCAGCACGGAGTCCAATACGTCAGGTCTGATTTTAGCTATCTCAAGTAATCGCCTTTCCAGAGCCATCAATGCTGACTGAAGTGAATACGGGCCAACGGATGTCCCACGGTATAGATTCCAAAGTCGCGTGTTTGCCCACTGATCCCGCGTCGTACCGTCGGCGAATGTCAATCGGATTGTGAAGGGTGGTTCGACATACTGCATCGGAACGCGTCGGCTGCTGTACCACTTGGCGCTGTGATTGAAGAGCTCAATCAGAAACTTGTTGCCGAGGGCGAAGTGGTGGCGGAGCAAGAAAAAGAAAACGCCCTGAAACGCACTTGCTGGGAACGCATCGTGCCGCATATACGGCTGAATCCCGAATCCCGGTTCCAATTCCATCGAGAATCCGAATCGTTCCGACTCTTCCAAGAGTTTCTCCGTCATGAACATGCAATCGCGAGTCGCCTCAATCACGACGTCGGGCAAATCTCGACATCCGGCATTGCTGTCCATTCCCGATAGAATTTTTTTGCGAAACTCTCCGGAGACACGATCGCGACTCTCGAAACCTTGCCGTTCTTTCTGGGCCAACATTGTACGAAACTTCGTTTCCTCACACTTGGAAAACTTGGCAATCACGCTCAAGGTTCGGTCAAGCTCTTCTTTTTTCCGGTAGTCGTCAAAGTGTGGAATTAGCCAGTGTGCGACAGCCACGATCGATTCAGATCCGGGCGGATAAGGCGTTTGCCATGATACACCCTTGGCTGCATCCTCAACCAATCCAAGCAGCAAGCCGGTATCCGATTGGCTGAACTCAGAGAGTCGTGAACTCACGAGTTCAAGAACACATGGCCACGCTTTGCCGTCAGGAACGTAGAAATCGAAGTCAAGCCCCAGCCCGCCCTCATA
>Ga0105047_10001021_pt1 | contig 49377 bp, 40 predicted proteins | sample MAT04_FD_78384 | JGI IMG/M metagenome (GOLD analysis project Ga0105047, IMG submission 78384) | Freshwater microbial communities from Lake Fryxell liftoff mats and glacier meltwater in Antarctica - MAT-04 (megahit assembly) | ecosystem: Environmental > Aquatic > Freshwater > Ice > Liftoff...
CAACGAAAACCCTCTCTACCGCTTTACGTCGCCTGGCCGTTTACGCCTTTGCTTTGAATAGTTGACGCCAGATCAAGACGGAATTTGAGCGCCGCTAACAGGCCGGGTACCGGGTACGGCTGCGGATATCCCCAATCGTTGGCCCATCGCCAAAACTGCCACCAAATATATGCGTGGCGATCTGTCTACCTTCATCGAGACCTATGGAGCCACGCTGCCGCGCCAGGCTTTCCTGCCCATGCTGGAAGCGGGGATCGGCCTCGGCATGGTCAACCTGTTGTTCTCCACCACGGCTTGCCTGTCCGAGTGGGAACGCACCGGCACCGTTCCCAAAGAACAGGAGCCGATGCCCTTGTTCGTGGACTGTTCGCATGGACTGGATACCAAACTACGCAACGTTTCGAAAGCGGCGATGAGCGAGGCACTCTCCCGCTACGAGCGCTTGCCGGTGCTGATGATGCTGGCACGGGTGTTGGACGATCGGGTCAGCCACCATCCCAAGCTCAAGAACGATCTTCCCCCTCGCCAGCCCGACGCCACAGCTTGGCTCAATTTGCTCGGGGAGATTTACCGGGAACGGCATGCTCGGTCCGAATCCATCCTGGAACGCCTGGACGAAGATTGCGGCCGCTTGGCAGACGAGTTGGATCAAGCGGAGGAAGCGCCGGAAGTGGTTCGGGCACTGCGCAACGACCAGATCAACTCGGCACTGAAGTTAGCGGAGGCGTTGGTAGAGGTTATGGGTTACATAGCGCAAGGGCATCAATTCTTAAAAACACTGGACAGCAGCCTGATGCCCAACCGCCCCAACGGCCTCGCTTTCAAGCGCCGCGTCTCCCGCAGCGAAGCCGGTACCAAGAAGGCGGTGGACCTGCGATCCATCGTGCTGTCCCATGCCTTGCTGGACTTCCTGGTGCATCGCCATCTACGCAAGGATGGCGAGGCAAGGCCGCGCGCCCGCTGACGCTGCGCAAGTTTCTCGACATCCTGCGCGACCACTACGGACTTTATGTGGACCGTGAACCGCCTGGCACGTCCATCCCGCAAGACCTGCTGCGCGCCAACAAACAATGGCTGGAACGCCGCTTGCGCGATCTCGGCCTGCTGGTGGGGGTGAACGACGCGGAATCCATGAAGCAGTTGCGGGCGCGGTTTGTTGTAGCATGATCGACTTCGTTCGTATCTTTTACGGCTACAGCCATGCTTGCCTCCCTCATCTTCGGCGACTACCGCCAGAAAGTCCTCGCTCTGTTGTTGCTGCATCCGGAGCGGCGCTACCACGTCCGGGAAATCGCGCGCCTGACCGGCACTTCCGCCGGCACCTTGCACAAGGAACTGGCGCGGCTCGCTCTAGCCGGGGTGTTGCTGCGGGAAGAGGTGGGAAACCAGGTGCATTACGGCGCCAACCAGGAATGTCCGATTTTCCCGGAACTGGCCGGCATCCTGCGCAAGACGGCGGGACTGGCGGATGTGCTGCGGGATGCCCTGGCCGGGCTGCGGGAGCGCATCGCGTTGGCGCTGGTGTTCGGCTCGGTGGCGCGCGGGGAAGAAGGACCACGTAGCGATGTGGATGTCTTGCTGGTGGGCGAAATCGGGTTCGCCGAAGTGGTGAGGGCGCTGCATGGAGCGCAGGTACACATCGGCCGGGAGATCAACCCGGTGGTGCTGTCGCCAGCCGAGTTTCGGCAAAAAGCGAGTGGGGGCGATGCCTTCCTCGTTGAAGTGTTGGGCAACGAAAAACTGTATCTGATGGGAGACGAGCATGACCTTGGAAAACTTGTTGGCGATTCGGCGCCTGGTGCAGCATGAGGCCGGCCGCGCTGCCATTCTGAAGCTGCTGGCTGCGGCTCAGCGCAATCTGGCCGACGCCAAGGTCACTACAATCAGCCCGGAAAACCGCTTCGATGCCGCCTACAAGGCCATCCTGCAATGCGCGATGGCTGCGCTCTGGGCCAAGGGCTACCGCACTTCCACCAGCGAGCCGGGCCACCACCAGACCGCAATCCAGGCGCTGCCGCTGACCCTGGCGTTGGGCAGCGACACCGTCATCGTCCTCGATGCACTACGCAAACAACGCAATCTGAACGACTACACCGGCGACGGCGTCAGCGATGCACTGCTCGCCGAATGCATTGTCCAGGCGGAATCTCTGTTGCAGCTCACCCGTACCACCCTCGGAGTGTCTTGATATATCCCTGACTGAAAACGCCGCGCCGATCTTTGCGCTTGCCTTAGGTGATCTGTTGGGTCCGGCTCTGTCTGGAAGCATGGCGTTTATTCGTTGCCTGCCCGGCGAGGCGGCGCGGGAACTGGCAGCGGATCATCGCTTCTCGGTGCCAGGCTGGCGCATTGCCATGGTCGCCCAGACGGCGACTGAAACCGACCGCACCATCACCGCCGACCAGGCGGTGGAATGGCGCGAGGATAAGGCGGAAGCGGTGCTGTTATTGGTGGATACCGCGCAGGCAGGTGCCGGTATGGACGGTATCTATAGCGCGGCCCGTGAGATCGCTGAGACGGAATTGTTCGCCACAGCGAAAGCGCGGGCGCGCTCGAAACTGGAGCATGGCGGCAAGGGTTTCGCCGACAAAGCCTTGTCCAAGGCGCGCCGGTTGGCGCGCAACAAAGCCTTGTCACCCTGGCGCGAGTTCGCCTATCTGTGTCGTGCCGCCTACAGCCTGGAAGGTCTGGGCGCGGCCTTGCCTGAAATTGGCCTGTGGCCAGTAGCGGTAGACGACAAGCCGGACGACGACGATCTGGAGAAATCCGCTCGCCTGGTGGAGCGTTTGTTGGCCAGTCAGGGCAACCGGCAATCGGCAGAAACGCGGGTGGCTGGTTTACAACTGCCGGCGAAGGATGAAGCGGTGGGCCGCGAGTTGTCAGAATTTCTGCGCGAGGCGGACAGCCTTTCCCGATTGGATGCGCTGGCGCGACTGGAAGTGTTAGATGCGTTGTGGCTGAACCGCTTGCGCTCCGGCTTGTTTGATAGCCAGACCTTGCAGTCAATACGCTGGACGAATTGGCGCGGCAAGAGCGGCAAGCCCGCAGCCTGGTCCGGTATGGGAGTGGATGCCGATAACCGCCTGGTTTTCAAGTTGGCGCTGACGGACAACCCGCAACAGCGTGTGCGCCTGGAAGTTCGGTGGGAGACGGAACCCGCAACTCTGGCTAAAGGTGCAGTGGATTACACGGTGGAAATCCGAGCTGGCGGTGATGCGCTGGCGGAAAAATCCATCAGCCATGTTGTGAAAGGCCCACAGAAATGCGTGTTCACCCAAGACGATTTCGGCGAATTGGGGGAAAGCGCTCGCTTCGAAGCAGAGGTGGTGATCCGCGCGCTGACTGCGGAAGCCTTGCTCGAAAGTGATGAACAGGTAACCCCGTTTCGTGCACTGAGCAAGGATTTCATCCTATGTTTTGGCGAGACTGACAAGCCTGCCAAAACCAGTGCCGGCAGTGTCTATCCAACGCTGGCATTGGCCGCCATCCAGGTGGCGAAAGAACGGGAGGAGTTCGAGCGGCTGGCCGACAATCCCGGCGACAAGCAAGCTTTCAGTCGGGACGCCAAGGGTTATATCGCCTGCCGTGTGGACGGCAAGGCGGCGCGTGTGCTGTGCCCGAATTTGCTGCTCGACTTGGCCATTGACTGGGCGGCGCATGGCGGTGAACCAGGGCGTTGGCAGTTGAAGGTACGGGCGGATGGAACGCCAGGCGGCAAGCCCGAATTCGTGCCGTTTGGTCCAATGAGTGATGAAGCGGTCAGGAACTTCGCCAAGACTTCACAACAGTATTTTCGCTGGCTGGCGACCTCCAGCCTGGGGCCGTTGGCGGTGCTCTATACCGACCGTAAGGTCATCAACGATTACGTCAATGCAGCTTCCGCTTGGTGGGAAACCGCGCCCGCCCGCGCCACCCTGATCCATACCCTGGAGGTGGTGGGGGTAAGCGGCCAGCGCATTGGCCTCGTCGTGCTGCCCACCCATCCGTTGCGCGTTGCCTGGCAACAGGGCTTCGACATGTTGGTGTGGCGCCACCGTTATGAGGAAGGCGCGCCGCCAACCAAGGTCGCCAAGCTGCTGGGATCGCTGATCGGCGCCCACTACCCTGCCATGCTGCCGGGCTTCAAAGAGGGTGAGGCTTTCGTGTTTGCCGACAGCCTGGGCTTTCACACCGTGGCAATGACTGCCACCGACGATGCCGAACCCAAGGCCACCGTGGCCTTGCTCTCTCGCCTGCTGGGAGATGGCGATGCCAAGGGCGAGGAGCTGATGGCGCCTTCAGTAGGCAAGAGCGCTTCCGAGTTGCTGGGCGAGGAGGTTGCGCGCTATCTGGTATTGCACCCGGAAACTCGGCGTGTACATGTTCATGCCCTGCGCCCTGGTGATGCCATGCCTGCCGCACGCGCCTTAGGTTGCGCCTTGCGTGGTGTGGAAGCGGTCGAGGAGGATGAGGAAGGCGATGCGCGAGATAGCAATACCAAACGCGCTTTCGTACTTGACCTTTTTCCGGCCCCATCACTGGCGAATGGCCGCAAGAGCATGGTGGGGCGCTTCCTGGCGGCCACCGCCGAGCGGCGGCGAAGTGGCGCCGGTGCTGTGCCGGAAGAAGATCGTTGGCTGTTGGACAGCGTGACCCGCCCCGGCGGCGTGAGCCTGCCACGCCTGGCCTGGGCACGGCGTGCAAGCGAAACTCCGGCCACCCCGGCGCATCTCGCGTTGGCTTTCGACATCTTCACCACCCGCCTGGAATGCGTGCCGAAGGCCAATGTGCCCGATGCTGCTCTTGAGGTGCATGGCCTGGCACTGACGCCGGAGCGCCGCTTCGAGGCCACGCCTGTCCCACGTTGGGTTTCTTCGACCCCAACCGCCCCGGAAGGAGAGAAACATCCGGTTGGGCGGGGGTTTTCAGACCGACTGACCAAGGCGCATTCCGCCCTGTTGCGTTGTGTCGCCAAGCGTATGGGTGCTGGTGAGAATGACTGGCCGGTGCTGGTTACCGAAGTGTCGGCTGACCAAGGCGAGATGCTGGCGAGATTGCATCGCCTGTGTGATTGGGTGGTGACGGTGGACCGCCATGCGGGCGTTGAGTATTTCGACTCTCCCCGTGATCTGGCGCGTTTGTATGAAGCGTATTTGATCGACTGCGTGCCTGAACGAGACGACCTGGGTTTTTTGCAACTCATTACCTCAACCAGTTCGCTGGACGAGATTGTTCGTCTGCTGGATGCAGCCTTGGGGGAAATGGGGTTGTCGGCGAGTCCACGCAATTGCGCTTTTCTGCTTGATGCGCTGAAGGCTGTGAGCGGCCGTCTCGCCATGCGCCTGACACAATCCGGCTCGGTCGCTCAGGAAATGGTGGCGTTAGCCCTGACGCAAAGCCACTGCGCAGCCGGCGGTGACGAGAGCGGGCCCTGGCATTCTCTGAAGAGGGATTTTTCGTTCCCCTCGACGATGTGCCGGAATTATTCCGCGCGGTGGGTGAGAGCAAGGACAAGGACGAAAGCGGTCAGCGCGCCGATTTGTTGTATGTGACGGCGGGCCGGCGTAGTGGGTTGAAGTTCAGCTTCGTGGAAGTGAAGTTTCGCCGCTACCTCAAGACCGCCCGGTCGCTCGATCTGCTGGATATGCTTGCCAGCCAACTCAATGCATCCTGCCAACGCTGGGAAAAGCTGTTTGGGCCGGAAACCGCCCCGTTGGAAAAAACAGTTCAGCGTGCCCGCCTGGCGCGGGTGTTGCGTTTCTACGCGAACAAGGGGCTCAGACACTCGCTGACAGAAGACGCCTTCGAGCGCATCAACAAGGAACTGTCGAAGTTGGCGCGTGAAGGTACCGGTTACGGGCTGCCGACGTTGCTGGAACAAGAACGGGCAAAAGTGGGTTTTGTTTTCTGCCCAGAGTATGGCGGCACGGCTCCGGTCGAGATTGGCGATGACATCTGGCTGTTTGGTCCAGTGCGCTTGCCTGAACGCCAGAGCGGGGCGCTAGCCCCAGTCATCGTTCAAGCCCTACCCGACTCATTGGTTGAGACCATTTCTATGGTTCGAAAGAGTGAGGAATTTGCTTCGGCAAATCAGGCAGAGGCAGTGTTCACTGTGTCGGAAGTGGATGAAGGTAATGACACCGGCAATCTGCCACAAGCCGTTGAGCTCCTGCTCGATCAGCGTGATGGCAGCGATGAACCGGTGCATTGGCGGGTGAGCATTCAGGGCAATCCGCATTTGCTCATCGTTGGCTTGCCTGGCATGGGAAAAACTACCTGCCTGATTCATCTTTGTCAGCAGTTAATGAACGCTGGCATCGCACCCATCGTGTTTTCCTACCATCAAGACATCGACGAGAAGCTGGGCGCTATCTGGGGCGACATGCTGCGCACAGTGAGTTACGCCGGCCTTGGGTTCAATCCGCTACAAGTGGTGAGCGATGCACCGCTTGCTTACATGGACAACGTGACACTGCTGCGCGACAACTTCGCCGCCATCTTCCCGGACTTGGGCGATGTGCAATTGGGTCGGGTGCGTGAAGCAATCAAACAGAGTTACGTAGACCGTGGCTGGGCTTTGGGCACGCGAGGCGAAATCCCACCCTTCAACGCGTTTTACGATTTGCTCAAAGTTGATCCAAAACCTGACAAGGGGTTGATGACCCGGCTGACGGAGTTGGCGGATTATGGCTTGTTCGAGTCCACCACCGGCGCGCCCAGCCTGCTTGATAGTGCAACCCCCACCTTGGTGCAAATTCACAGTTCGCAGAACGAAGTGCTGCAACGAGCGTTTTCCACGTTCGTTTTGCATAACCTCTACCAGTCCATGTTCCGGCGCGGCACGCAAAGCCGCATCACGCATGCCGTAATCTTCGACGAAGCACACCGCGCAGCTCGATTGAAGCTGATTCCAACCATGGCCAAGGAGTGCCGCAAGTACGGACTCTCTTTCGTGGTGGCATCACAGGAGGCGAAAGATTTTGACTCTTCTCTGTTCACCGCCGTGGCCAACTATTTGGCGCTGCGGGTGAATGAATCTGACGCAAAGTTGATGGCGAAAATCTTCGCGCCTTCGGACAAAGTGACGCTCTACGCCGATCGGATCAAACAGATGGCCAAGTTCAAAGCTTGGTTTTATTCAGAAGGGATGCGGGCACCAGTTCCAGTGGCACTCGGGAATAGTGGTACTTGATAATGTCCTTCCAGGCCCTTTCAGACCGTGAAGCTGGATTCGTTTACTCGGTTACTTCCTGGCCGATAGTGTGAATCAGCCGATTTCCACTTAGCGGTCATTCATGTGAAATTCCATGGTGATCTAGAGCGTAGGCTTCGGCCGACAAGCTCTCAGTCAGCCCCTGTTCTATATGCCTGCTTTACTTAAAAAACCTGCCACTGATCCGCCAAGACGGTGAGCGTCTCTTCCAAGTCGATAGCTGTCCTCCCTCGCTACCGCCTCCTGTCATCATTCCGGCCAACAAACTTTTGTTCAAGCGCCCCTCTGTCAGTAACAACTACAGCGCGATGCGCAATGACGTTCTACTGTGTTGTCAATGCCGCGAGCCGGTCGGAGTGACATCGAGCCGACTTCTCCGTCCGGACGAGAGAATTCGATTTTGTTGACCTTCGGCGGTGCGTGATAAGGCGCCGAAGTAAGCAGGATTTCTGCTCCGGTGTTGCGTTCCCTCGCCGACTCGGCCGCTCACTCGTTTGAACGACGACGCCAAACCGAATTCTGCTCTACGACCTATGCGCGTATATCGGCCTAACCTTCCTTGACGTCACCCGAACGGCAACTGCCAATCTTCGCAGCACCCACATATAATGAATTCACCCATCTATTCATATTTCAATTCAATATGACCGCCACCCATACCGAACGCATCCGCGCCCTGTTGGCCAAAGGCCCGGTGCAACCTCGTCAACTCATTGATCTTATTGGCATCAGTCAGCCCACGCTGTCCCGTGCCATGGCCGGCATGGGGGCTGAGATCGTTCGCATCGGTGCGGCAAGATCCATTCAATATGCCCTGCGCGATGCCCCCCGTGGCTTTACTGAGGTGCCGGTCTACCGTGTGACAGCCGAGGGACAGCTTTGCCGGCTTGGCGTATTGATACCCGTACGCCAGAATGGTTTTGTCATGCTTCAGGATGATGGCACAACGCTTCATTCTGACGGCCTGCCGTGGTGGGCTCAAGACATGCGCCCGGCTGGCTTCCTGGGCCGGGCCTTTGCCATCAGCTTCGCCGCCAAGCTGAGTCTGCCAGCCGACATCAACGCGTGGAGCGATGCCCATGTCCTGCGGGCGTTGATTCATCATGGTGATGATCTGGTCGGCAATCTACTGCTGGGCGATATTGCCCGCGAACACTTCATCCAGGCGCCACTCCCTGCCCCCATTGCGGATGCCGACTATCCGGCACTGGCCGGGGCCGTCGAACGCGGCGAGGTGGCAGGTTCATCGGCCGGCGGCGAACAACCGAAGTTCGTGGCCTACAACGGCAGGCACGTCCTGGTGAAGTTCACCGCCCAGACTGACAACACGGTGACTGGCCGGTGGCGCGATCTGCTGCTGGCCGAACATCTTGCCAGCCGCGTGCTGACCAATGCCGGCCTGCCAGCGGCCGAGAGCCGGATCGTAGACATCGGCCTCCGACGCTTTCTTGAAGTCGCACGCTTCGACCGGGTGGGGCCGCTGGGCCGTCGTGCCGTCCATTCGCTGACCGCACTCGAAGCGGAGTTTGTCGGCGATGCCGTTTCACCCTGGCCAGTGCTGGCGGCGCGGCTGGCGACTTGCGGTGTGGTGACCGCTGAGGCCGCCGAGCTTGCGACGATCCTGTATGCCTTCGGCGTCCTGATCGGGAATAACGACATGCACAACGGCAATCTGTCTTTTGTCTCGGACCATGGCAGACCGTATGAGATCGCCCCGGCCTACGACATGCTGCCGATGGCCTTCAGGCCCGGCAATGGCGGCAATCTGCCCGACAGTCTGAATCCGGCCAATCTGCAAGCCTGCGTCACCCCGGCAACATGGCGGCAGGCCTTGGCGCTGGCCGAAACCTATCTGGCCAGGATGCGTGAGGACGGCCGATTTACGGAAGGCTGGATGCTGTGCATGGCTGCATTGGTACGGCATATCGAGGATGCCAGTCAGAGGATAGGCAGACTGGGTTGAGCATCCCCGAACCACGCCGCGTGAATGGTCAGGTCTATCTGCTTCGGATTCGTACCCTGGATCACCGATTTACCCGATCAACGCCACCGCCTTGATCTGGGCATAGATGATCTGGCCAGGCGCGAGATTCAGATCATGCGCCGAGCGCCGCGTCAGGCGCGCCACCAAGGCCGCGCCGCCGACATTGATCTTGACCAACGCCAGAGCTGGATGCGTGTCCTGGCCAAGTTCAGTGACCACACCCGGCAGGATGTTCTGGATGCTGGTGCCGCTATGGCGGGTGACCGCCAGGCTGACGTCGCGCGCAAGAATGCGCACGCGGACATGATGGCCGATGGCGTGCCCACCATCGCGTACCCAGACGCCAGCGTCAGAATTGTCGGCAAAGGTTGCGCGCGCCAGATGCCATTGATCATCGCGCTCGGTGACCACCGCATCCAGCACCACGCCGGCGTCTTCGCCAAGATGAATGGGTAGATCGAGGCGAGCCAGCGTTTCGGTCAACGGGCCGGCCGCGACCGCGCGACCGTCGCTCAACACCACGATGTGATCGGCCAGACGCGCCACCTCGTCGGGTGAATGGCTGACGTACAGCACCGGAATTTCCAGCTCTTCGTGCAGGCGTTCCAGATACGGCAGGATTTCCTGTTTCCGCGCCAGGTCGAGTGCGGCCAGTGGTTCGTCCATCAGCAGCAGGCGCGGCTTCACCGCCAGCGCGCGGGCGATGCCGACGCGCTGGCGTTCGCCGCCGGAGAGTTGATGCGGGCGACGTTCGAGCAAGCCGCCGATGCCGAGCAGGTCGATGACATGATCGAGGGCGGCGGCATCGAGGCGCTCCGCCGAGCGTTTCATGCCGTATTCCAGGTTGCCGCGCGCGGTCAGGTGTGAAAACAGGCTGGCTTCCTGGAACACGTAACCGATCGGGCGCTTGTGCGTCGGCAGAAAGGTGTTGGCGTCCTGCCAGATTTCGCCATTCAGGCTGAGCTGGCCATCCGGCGCGCGTTCCAGCCCGGCGATGCAGCGCAGCAGCGTGGTCTTGCCGGAACCGGAATGGCCGAACAAGGCGCTGACACCGCGCGCCGGCAGGTCGAGATCGACGTCGAGGGAAAAGCCGGGTCGATCCAGTTTGAAGCGGGCAAGGAGGGCATTCATTGTGCTTGTCCCGTAGGTGCGAATTCATTCGCACAACTCCGGCTGATGGTGCGAATGAATTCGCACCTACGGTTGGCGTTCATTTGCGCCGCCCGCTCGGGTTCAGCGTGTACAGCGCCAGCAGCACGACAAACGCAAACACCAGCATGCCAGCGGACAGCCAGTGCGCCTGGGCGTAATCCATCGCCTCGACGTGGTCGTAAATCTGCACCGAGATCACCCGCGTCTCGCCTTCGATATTGCCGCCGATCATCAACACCACGCCGAATTCGCCGACCGTGTGCGCAAAGCCGAGCACGCCGGCGGTGAGATAGCCGGGCCGCGCCAGCGGCAGCACCACGCTGAAAAACGTATCCAGCGGCGAGGCGCGCAAAGTGGCGGCGGCTTCCAGCGGCCGCTCGCCGATGGCTTCGAAGGCGTTCTGCAACGGCTGCACGACGAACGGCAGCGAGTAAAACACCGAGGCGACCACCAGGCCGGCGAAGGTAAACGGCAGCACGCCCAACCCCAGGGCCTGCGTGAACTGGCCAACCGGACCATTCGGCCCCATGGTTACCAGCAGATAGAAACCGATGACGGTTGGTGGCAGCACCAACGGCAAGGCCACCACTGCGCCCACCGGGCCTTTCCACCACGACCGCGTGCGTGCCAGCCACCAGGCGATGGGCGTACCAAACAGCAACAGCAACAAAGTGGTAACACCGGCCAGTTTTAGCGTCAGCCAGATGGCGGCGAGGTCGGAGGGGGTCATAGCGGGGTTAGAGCCTTGTTTTCAAGTGTTGAGAACAAGGCTGAAGACAAGGTTGGGCAGGGTAGTTTGTGGCAGGTGGTCAATCTTGGTCGAGTCGGTTGATCCAGTCGGTTGATCCAGTAGTCAGGCTTGCGATGTTGATGCATGACCGCAATGACATAAACATGATCGGATTCGATTGAAAACAGCAACTTGTAAGGAAAGCGGCTCAGAATCAGGCGGCGAATTTCTTCCGCGCTCAGTGGGGCAGGCGAGAGGCCAATTCATCAGACGTGGTAAAGCTTGCCGGACTTCCGCGCGAAATCTCCTGCCGAGCCCGGCAAGTTGGAGCTCGTAATAACGCTCGGCGTCCTCAAATTCCATCTGGGCCTCTGGCGAAAAAACAACCCACATCAAAACGTACCGAAGATGTCTTCCGCCGGAATGCCTTTGACTTTTCCTGCGCGATAGGCGGCGAGCCGTCGCTCCGCTTCCTCGATCCAGACACGGTCAATTTCGGGGTCGGGACGATCAAGGCTCTGGAGCACAAGTTCCGCGACTTCGAACCTATCTGCTGGAGGCAGTTTCAGTGCAAGCTCGAAAATTTCCTGAGTACCCATGGCAGCTCCTTTCATTGCGGGGAATCATTATTGATCATCCTATCAATTGACAATCGACAAACCTCGGACACGTCGGCATTTCCCGATATTCAGGGTAACGATGGTCAGACCGGATTGAAGCGCGATAGCTGCTGTCGAGGCGCATCGCCGGGGAGATCTTGCGTGTCGATGTCATCCGGAAAACATCCCCCAGGCATCCCGCGAAACGGGTGATGAATTCTTCCGTTGCAGTAGACGAAGCGCAATCAGGAGCAATGCCATAACGGCCTTCCAGGTAAGCGACGAAATCAATGGTTTCGCGCTGAAGGTGCGGCGGCAGTGCGCGTACATGGCGGTCTAGTATTTGCGATATTCGGGATGGACATGCTGGTGTTCCTTTCGGCAAATTGATGAAAGCAATTTAAACATCCAGCGCACACGGTGTCTGCTTGAACGTGATGCACTCGCGGGACGGTCTGGCGGCAATAAGTAGGTTGAAAAGCACGAAATCGCGCGCACAGCCGGGTGTCAACTTAAATATCGTATCCATACCCTCGGATGATTGCCTTCGCCTTCTCGCTCTTCAAATACTTCATCAACGCTTCGGCGGCGGGGTTGTCTTTGCCGGTGGTCAGCATCAGCGCGTCCTGACGGATGGGCGTATGCAGTTTGGACGGCACGATCCAGCCTGAACCACTGCTGATCTTGCCGTCCTTCGTCACTTGCGAAAGTGCGACGAAACCGAGTTCGGCGTTGCCGGTGCTGACGAACTGCCAAGTCTGGGCGATGTTGTCCCCCTGAACGAATTTGGGTCTGAGCGTGTTCAACAGCCCCATGCCAGTCAGCACTTCCACGGCCGCCTTGCCATAGGGCGCGAGTTTGGGATTGGCCAGCGCGAGCTTGTTGAACTGACCCTGCTTCAGCACATCGCCTTTGGCATCGACCACGCCATCCTTGGCCGACCACAGCGCCAACGTGCCGATGGCATAGGTGAAGCGGGAACCGGGCACGCCGAGCCCTTCGTTTTCCAGTTTGGCGGGAGTTTCGTCGTCGGCAGAAAGCAGCATCTGGAACGGCGCACCGTTCTTGATCTGGGCGTAGAACTTGCCGGTGGAGCCATACGCCGGCTTGGCGACATGGCCGGTGTCCTTTTCGAACTCGGCAGCGATGACTTTCATCGGCGCGGTGAAGTTGGCGGCCACGGCGACATTGACTTGTGCTGCCTGGGCTGGCGTAGCAATCAGGTTAAGTCCAAGGCTTAGTCCAAGGCTTAGGCTGATTAAGAAGATACGGACTTGTTGCATGGTGAGGCGCGTTGACGCGAGGGGTTTGACTCATCCAATACTACGATTCTTCATTCACGACGGCCAGCACGATGCCGGTGGCGGCTTCGAGCTGGCTGGTGAAGGCGACGCAGTGATCCGCGTTGTTGACCAGGAAGAGGTGAAATCCTTCACCTTCGAGATACGGGTTGAGCCGGGCGGGCACATCGTCTTCGCCACAGAAAGTGAAATGGACGCCGGGCCATTCGCGGCGCAAATGCGCGATGCCGGCTTCGCTGAGTTCCATTTCGCCAGCGCGCGCTGCGACGGCGGCCAGGAGGTCGGCATTGATGGAAACAGCGGGCATGGTTCAGGCCTCTTCGGTTTCTTCGTCGCTGTGTTCGAACTCAGCGAACCGCGCCAGGCTCTTGGCTTCCACCCCCATGATCCGAGCCAGCCAGGGTGGCGGCGATTCCAGCGTGCCTTGCAGGCGGGCCAAGGCTTCGCGGGCCGGCACGACTTGCGGAAACTTGATTGGATGTACGTTGGCGCGCACCACCTTGGCCGCTGCCGGGCCGCCGATGGATTGCACGTAGACGATCTGGCAGTCGTTGATCAGCTCCGAGCGGGCGACGTTCTTGTCTTCGGCGTCGTCGGCGATTCGGGTCGAGCGCACTTCGATCAACTTGATCGACTGCTTGCCGACCTGATAAATCAGGAAACGCGGCGCCGAACCGAAGTGGCCATCGAGGTTGTCGGCGCTGTTGGAGGCGATGGCGACGCGCAGGCTGCCGGGCATTTCGCCGTCGACGTAGGTTTCGGGTTTCGGGACGTTGTCGTCCTCTCCGTTCTCGCCCCAGAGGAAGCGCACCGCGAGCTTGAGGCTGGCGGTATCGACATCGGGTTCCACCGTTTCCTCGCCGGACAACACCAGCTTGAGGTCATCCACCGTCAGCGTGGCGAGCTTCTCTTCGGTCAATGGCAGACCGAGTTTTTCCGCCAGCTTGACGGTGAATGCCGCCAGATTGACCTCGGCCAGCGCCTTGGCGGCGAGGGTGATGCGGAACGCGGCGGCTTTGGTAATGGTGGTCATGGTGTGCTCCTTGGTGGTGAAGCGTGAAAAGTGAACTCGCCGCGCTTCGGGTGAAACGTGAAACGCGACCACGTTTCACTTAAGCCGCAACGCGGCGAATCACGTTTCACATTTCACTGTTTTCAAGCCGCCAGCGGGATGATGCAGTTGTCGATCGGACACAGTTGAATGCACTTGGGCGTGTCGTAATCGCCTTCGCATTCAGTGCAGGTGTCCGGGTTGATGATGTAGACGCCTTTCTTTCTCCGGATGGAGGCGGTCGGGCAGTCTTCTTCGCAGTCCGCGCAAGCGGTGCACAGGTCAGCAACGATTTGCAGTGCCATGATGGTTTCCTTTTCGCTTATTCGGCGGCATCCAGGCGCTTGGCGCGCATGGAGTAGGGCAGTCGTTCCGGGGCAGTCTGAGGCTCGATGAAGTACGCGCCACCGTTGTTCAACTTGATCTCGCCGCCCCATTTTTCCGGGGTGTCGAACTCCATCGAGACGATGGTGTCTTCGAGATCGCGCTTCGGCAGGTAGAACACGTAATCGCCTTTGTCGTTGCGCCGAATCATGATGTTGGCCATATCGGTTTCTCCAGGGGCAAGGTTCAAGTTACAAGGTTCAAGAGCGTTTTTCCTTGCCCCTTGCCCCTTGCCCCTTGCCCCTTGCACCTGTCCGCGTCAGCGGACCAGGTCGTAGTTGTAGTCCGTGGTCCCCATACCGCGGGTCTCTTCGTCCAACCGCTCCAGCACCGCGTTCACCAGGGTGGTGAGGATGTACATGGCGCCCTCGTAGCCCAGGGTGGTCATGCGGTGCAGGTGGTGGCGATCGAAGATCGGGAAGCCGAGGCGGATCAGCGGGACTTCGAATTCCTTGCCCTTGTGCAGGGTGTCGCGCTGGATGAACTTGCCGTAGCTGTTACCGATCAGGAAGTCCGGCTTTTCGGTGAACACCAGACTGCGCATGTGCCACAGGTCGGAACCCGGATAGGTCTTGCAGTTGACGCCGTAGGGCGAGTCCGCCAGCACCTTCTTCATCGCCTTGTCCCACTTCTTGCTGCCGTTGTTGCACAGCACGTGGATTGGCTCGGCACCGAGTTCCATCAGGAACTTGCTCATGCCCATGACAAAGTCCGGATCGCCGTAGAGGGCGAACTTCTTGCCGTGCAACCAGGTGTGGCTGTCGGTCATCATGTCGACCAGACGGCCGCGTTCCTTGGCGAGCGAAGCGGGAATCGGCTTGCCGGTCACTTCGGACACCTTCATCAGCCACTCGTCGGTCCATTCCAGGCCCATCGGAATGTTCAGCTTGGGCACTTCGTGCGTCCAGGTGTTTTCGAGCAGTTTCCTGGTCTTCTCCAGTTGCATCGGTTGCAGCAGGAAGGTGGTGATCGCGTTCGGCGCATCCTTCATTTCGGCCATGCTGGTGCCGCCCGCGTACATGCGGAATTCGCCGTCGGCCGGGGTGTCGAGCACTTCGGTCGGGTCGGACAGCAGGTTATGTTCGACGCCCATTTCATCAAGCATCCGATGGATCACGCGGAAGTTGCCGAGATAGGTTTCAAAACCCGGCACCAGGTTGATCTTGCCGTTGCTGCCGACCTTCTTGTCCGCCATATAGTTCAGCGTGAAGTAGCGGGCGATGCCTTCGAACATGTTGTCCCAGCCGGTGACATGGCTGCCGACGAACGAAGGCGTGTGGGCGTAGGGCACCGGGTAGTCCATGGCGATGTGGCCGGCGTGCTTGGTATTGTTGATGAAGGCGTTGAGGTCATCACCGATGACTTCCGCCATGCAGGTGGTGGACACCGCGATCATGTCGGGCTTGTACAGCGCGAGGGCGTTTTCCAGGCCGTCGAACATGTTCTTCTGGCCACCGAACACCGCCGCGTCTTCAGTCATCGAATCAGACACGCAGGCGATCGGCTCTTTGAAATGGCGGTTGAAGTAGGTGCGGAAGTAGGCCACGCAACCTTGCGAACCATGTACATAGGGCAGTGTTTTTTCAAAACCCAGCGCGCAGAGCACGGCGCCGAGCGGCTGACAGGCCTTGGCCGGGTTGATGGTCAGCGCTTCGCGCTTGAAGTTGAGTTCCTGGTATTCCAGCGTGGTGGTCCACTGGAAGGTTTCGTTCAACTTGGTTGCATCAATCTGTTCTTCAAACTGCTGCTGCTTGTTGATCAGCATGTCCTTGTATTGGTCATCGCGGAACAGCGGGTAGGACGGCTTGATATCTTCAACGACTTGCATGTTCATCTCCTTACCCGAGCCGCCAATCTGCGGACACGGGAGAAAGGTTGATCAGAGTTCCACGTCACCCATCGCGGGGCGGCGTAGGTGCGAATTCATTCGCACGGTTTTACGCTGAGGCTGTGCGAATAAATTCGCACCTACAGCCTTACGCGGCTTTCGCCAGTTCCACTTCGGCTTCCGGTTTCTTCAGCCAGGGCGCTGCCATCTTTTTCCAGCACGGGTTGTTGATGGTCATGTCCATATCGCGGGCGAAGATGGCGAAGCCGTCATAGCCGTGGTACGGGCCGGAGTAGTCCCAGGAATGCATCTGGCGGAAAGGCACGCCCATCTTCTGGAAGATGTACTTTTCCTTGATGCCGGAGCCGATCAGGTCGGGCTTGACGCGCTTGACGAACTCTTCGAACTCGAAGCCGGTGATGTCGTCGTAGAGCAGGGTGGCGTTGCCCATCTCTTTGATGGTGCGGTCGTAGTCGTCGCCGTGGCCGAATTCGTAACCGGTGCCGACCACTTCCATGCCCAGGTCTTCATATGAACCGATGACGTGACGCGGGCGCAGGCCGCCGACGTAGAGCATCACCCGCTTGCCTTCCAGGCGCGCCTTGTACTTGGCGACGATGGCATCGACCATCGGCTGGTACCTGGCGATCACCATTTCCGCATTGGCCTTGATGGTGTCGTCGAATTGTGCCGCGATGGCGCGCAGGCTCTCGGCGATCTTGGTCGGGCCGAAGAAGTTGTATTCCAGCCAGGGAATGTTGTACTTCTCTTCCATGTGCCGGGCGATGTAGTTCATCGAGCGGTAGCAGTGGATCAGGTTGAGCTTGACCCGGGGTGTCAGCTCGATTTCCGCCAGGGTGCCGTCGCCGGACCACTGGGCCACCACGCGCAAACCCATTTCCTCCAGCAGGATGCGGGAAGACCAGGCGTCGCCGCCGATGTTGTAGTCGCCGATGATCGAGACGTCATACGGGCCGGGCACGAATTCCTGTTTCACATCCTTGCCGTCGCGGCCGAATACCCAGTCGCGGATCGAGTCGTTGGCGATGTGGTGGCCGAGTGACTGGGAGACGCCGCGGAACCCTTCGCAACGCACCGGTACCACGGGCTTGTTAAGTTCGACGGCAGCTTTCTTGGAGACGGCTTCGATGTCGTCGCCGATCAGGCCGATCGGACACTCGGACTGCACAGAAATGCCTTTGTGCAGCGGGAACAGGCCTTCGATCTCACCGATCAGCTTGGCCAGCTTCTTGTCGCCGCCGAAGACGATGTCTTTCTCCTGAAAGTCGGAGGTGAAGTTCATCGTGCCGAAGGTGTTGACGCCGGTCATGCCGACGTAATAGTTGCGGCGACCGGCGCGGGAATATTGACCGCAGCCGACCGGGCCGTGAGAAATATGGATCATGTCCTTGATCGGGCCCCAGACCACGCCTTTCGATCCGGCGTAGGCGCAACCGCGCACGGTCATCACGCCGGGCAGCGACTTGCGGTTGGAGGTAATGCACTTCTTCGATTGTTCGATGCTCTGGTCATTGACCGCCAGATGCTTGGCGCGGTCTTTCTGGGCTTTTTCGGGATAAACCTCAAGCACCTCGGCGATGAGGGCTTCGGTCTGTTCTTTGGTCAGATTCGACATTTCTATCTCCTTTCACGCCGCCACTAATCTGTGGACGGCGTGTTCAGATTTGTCTTCGTCATCCCGGCGCAGGCCGGTATCCAGTCACTCATTCCCTGGATTCCGGCTTTCGCCGGAATGACGCCGGGGTATTACGCCGCGACTGCTACCGCTTCTTCCGCCGCCGTCTTGCCGATGATGGAAGCGTCTTCCTCTTCCATGATGCCGAAGCCCATCAGCAACTCTTCCAACTCGTCCATCGTGATCGGGGTAGGAATCACGAAGTTCTTGTTGTTGATGATCTTGTTGGCCAGGTCGCGGTACTCCTGCGCCTGCTTGGCGGTCGGCTCGTACTCGATCACGGTCATGCGGCGGATCTCGGCGCGCTGCACCACGTTATCGCGCGGGACGAAGTGGATCATCGTGGTGCCGAGTTGGCGGGCCAGTTCCATGATCAGCTCGTCTTCACGCGCGGTGTTGCGGCTGTTGCAGATCAGGCCTGCCAGACGCACGCTGCCGGAGTTGGCATATTTCACGATGCCCTTGGCGATGTTGTTGGCGGCGTACATGGCCATCATTTCGCCGGAACAGACAATGTAGATTTCCTGCGCCTTGTTCTCGCGAATGGGCATCGCGAAACCGCCGCAGACCACGTCGCCGAGCACGTCGTAAAACACGAAGTCGAGGTCTTCCTCGTAAGCGCCTTCTTCTTCCAGGAAGTTGATGGCGGTAATCACGCCGCGGCCGGCGCAACCAACGCCCGGCTCAGGTCCACCGGACTCGACACATTTGATGTCGCGGTAACCCACTTTCATGACGTCTTCCAGTTCCAGGTCTTCCACGGAACCGGCGTTCGCGGCCATCTCCATGATCGAGTTCTGGGCCTTGGCGTGCAGGATCAGACGGGTTGAATCCGCCTTCGGGTCGCAGCCCACAATCATTACTTTCTTGCCTAGCTCGGCCAGGCCAGCCACCAGATTTTGCGTGGTGGTGGACTTGCCGATACCGCCCTTACCGTAAATCGCGCATTGACGCAGAGCCATGATCTTTCTCCTTCTCAGGTCTCGAAAACAAAGTGCGATTGAAAAAACTCGCTCGCAGTCCTGTTATCGCAAGGCCTGTGCCAGGCTTGGCCTTAGCGCTTAACTCATTGATATTTATGGATAGATACGAGATAAGCGGACATCCATGTCGCGTGTCGTACAACACAAAGGCGCGGGCTTTGTCTGGGTGGCGACAAGGCGTGAAGCTTTACCCAACCACTTCATGTGCATAACATGCGCATGAGTTTATCCAAGGAGAAATTCGATGAATCAAGCCGCAAGTGCACCACTGCTCAAACGTCCATTCAATCTGTTGCTGAGTGAAAGCACGGTGCTGAAGGTGCGTGGCTACACCAACAACCTTTCCGCCACGGTTGATGCCTTGTTGGTCGAATATGTCGCCCGGCAGGAACAAGCCCAGCTTGCCAGACAGCAACAGGGCGACGCAGTGGCGGAAGCCTGGAATCGCTTTCATGCCGCGCAGGGGTCGTTTGCCGACGACTACTCGACGCTGTGATGGCGCAATTCGATGTGTTTCGGAATAGCGGAAAAAACCGCGCGCAGATTCCTTTTGTTGTGGTCGTTCAATCCAGCTATTACGAAAAATCCCGCCGCCGCGTCGTTGTGCCGCTGGTTGCCCAGGATGTGCTGAACAAAGCGGTGGAATTGCCGGTCACGGCGGTCAACCCGGTATTCACGGTGGCTGAAACCCAAGTTGTCCTGAATCCGTTCGAGATTGTCTCGATCCCGCTGGAAGCGTTGGGCGAATACGTGGGTTCTCTGGCGCAACAAAGTGATGCCATCCTCGCCGCGCTGGATGAGCTTTTCTCGCGTGCCTGGCTTTAACCGAGATTTTCCATTAGCCCAAAAACCGTTCGCCCTGAGCTTTTTTTTTCGATTGTCCTGAGCTTGTCGAAGGAAGGGCTGTTTGGGGTTCGACAAGCTCACCACGAACGGTTTCTGGGTGGACAAACTGTCTAATGGAAAATCTCGGATTAACATGTAGATACTCGCATAGCCAAAGGAGGCATTCATGCGACTGCAATTAGCCCAATGGGGCAACAGCCTTGCCGTCAGGTTGCCGGTTGAGTGCATCGCTTTTCGTAGCCGCTGAGTTCGCAAAACTTGTCGTTGACGTAGGTGATGATGCCAGCGGGATTGATCTTGCTGACGATGGCGCTCCGGTCGACCAGATGACGGTATTGCTCAAGCAGTCGCTGGTTGCGGCGTTGTTCGCGCTTGACCAGGATGCCCTCGGCGATCTCGCTCAGTTTGGTCAGCAGTTTTTCAAGGCTGACCGGCTTGGTAATGTACTGGGTGATGCCGATGTCGATGGCACGGAACAGATATTCCATGTCGTTGTAGGCGCTCAGCACGACGACCGGCTGGTCCGGCACCTGCACGCGTATCAGCGCACCCATCGACAAGCCGTTGAGCACCGGCATCTGGATGTCGGTCAGAACAATGTCGGGGAGAAAAGTCTTGAAGGCATCCAGGCCGGTCTGGCCGTTGTCGGCGATATGCACACTGGCGAACCAGGGTTGCAGCATCTGCGCCAGTTCTTCGCGGGTATCCGCGTCGTCCTCAACATAGAGGAGCGTCAGCGATCTCAGGCATTCAAACCGCTTTGTATCCATCGCGTGCTTGCTTTGTCATTGAAAGGTCACGGCAGTTGGTGAACCGGATTGGCTTGTCCGTGGCGGGCTGAACTTTTAGCGACAGCACAGCCAGAAACACGAGGGTTATGACTCATTTCCTCTTGTCGATCGAGACAAATCACTTGGGTCACATTAAACCTTTGACGGTCGTCAAACGCTTCACTTCATTTCCCAATCCTCAAGTCCGAGCCGACGTCATATCTTTGGCAGCGTCACCCCGGTCTGGCCCTGATATTTGCCACCGCGATCGCGATACGAGGTCTCGCAGATTTCGTCGGATTCAAAGAACAACAACTGCGCGATGCCTTCGTTGGCGTAAATTTTCGCCGGCAGCGGGGTGGTATTGGAAAACTCCAGCGTGACGTGGCCTTCCCATTCCGGCTCCAACGGTGTCACGTTGACGATAATGCCGCAGCGGGCATAGGTGCTTTTGCCCAGGCAGATGGTCAGCACACTGCGCGGAATGCGGAAGAATTCGATGGTGCGGGCCAGTGCGAATGAGTTGGGCGGAATGATGCAGACATCCCCCTTCACATCGACGAACGAGTCCGGATCGAAGTTTTTCGGGTCAACGATGGTGTGGTTGAGGTTGGTGAACAGCTTGAATTCGTTGGCGCAACGCACGTCGTAGCCGTAGCTGGAGGTGCCGTAGGAAACAATTTTTTCGCCGTTGAAGCTCTTCACCTGGCCTGGCTCGAACGGTTCGATCATGCCGGTTTCGGCCGCCATGCGACGGATCCATTTGTCGGATTTAATGCTCATCTGAGAACTCTGGGTTGGATTGCTGGGTGGAAAATAATAGCCCGTTAAAGCCCGTTAAAGCAGGTTGAAGCCGGTTAAAGCCCGCGCGGGTGGTTCGGTGTGCGGTAAGTGTTGCTCGGGTGATCAAGGTGAATGGGGTGGATTGTCCATGAGCGGCCGCAAAGTGGGCAATTGCCATGGAAATTGCCTTGGCAATAGCGGTATTCAACGGTGCGAGCAGAAGCACTTTTAAAAATGGTTCAGCTTAGCCTATGGGTAGTCAACATTTACCCAGATGAAAATCAGGTTTTTCCTGATAATTGGGTTATCTGGTAGAACTTAAGCTAACTTTCATGGCTCGACGAGCCGCCCCTGATGATGAATCCTGCAGTAGGTCGGGTTAGCGGAGCGTAACCCGACCTCCGTTTGTTGGCGGTTTGTTTCACGTTAAGGCGTTATGCGAGGCTTGGGCCATTGGACATTGGTGCCATGGGCCGATTCGCTCGATCAAGGAGTATTCAGGTATGACAAGTAAAAAGGTGGGTGCGCAGTTGTCGGGCGACATGATTCGTGCGCTGGACTGGGTGCCTGCAATCATCTGGGTGTCTGATTCGGCAGGCCATTGCCTGATGGTGAATCAGGCTTGGCGCGAATTTACCGGGCGCAAACTGGAGGAATCGATTGGCGATGGCTGGCTGACCGCGATGCACCCGGAAGACGCTGCCGTCTGGCCGGAATTGATCGGCCGCGCGATCGACAGCGTCGAGTCGTTTACCGTTGAATGCCGTCTGCGTCGGCGTGATGGCCGCTTTCGCTGGCTGCACAAGACCGGTGAACCTTTTTATGACGAGAAGGGCGAACTGCTCGGATTCATTGGCTGTTGCATGGATGTCACCGGCCACAAGCAGGCGCTTGATGGTTTGCGTCAAGCGAGCGAAAAGCATCGCTCGGTGTTGTCGAATTTGAAGGATGCGGTCGACGTCATCGAGGACTATCTGCATACCGAAGAGCCGGGCCAGGCGCATCGCCGAGATGATCGGCTGACCCCGCGCCAACGCGAAATACTGCATCTGATCGCGCGCGGTTATGCAACCCGCGAAATCGCCATCCAATTGCATGTCAGCGTGAAAACGGTGGAAAGCCACCGTGCCCAGTTGATGCAGCGACTCAACATCCACGATGTCGCCGGTCTCACCCGTTTCGCCATTCGTATCGGTCTGGTGCCGGCAGATTAATTTCCCGCTGCCAGTCTTTTCAGGCCGAGCGGATCAAGCACGTCGATCCGCTCGCGTCCCAGGCGAACCAGGTTCTGTTCCTCGAATTGCTTCAACAGGCGGGAGACAATTTCCCGCACGCTGCCGAGTTCCTGCGCGATGTCCTGATGCGAGGCCAGGATCAGCGGCCCGCGCGACGCCAGCCAAGCGGCCAGGCGTTGATCGAGTTTGTGGAAGGTGACTTCTTCCACCAAGGTCATCAAACCGGTCAGACGCTCTGCGAACAAGCCGAAAACCATATCTCGAAACGCCGCATGTTCCGCCGTCAAACGCATGAACAACGGGCGCGGCAACGCCAGCGCCGAGACTTCTGATTCGGCGATGCCAGTGGCCGGATAGGCGCTGCCGCCAAGCAGGCAACTGACGGTGACGATGCATAACTCCCCCGGATGCACGCCATAGAGGCGAATTTCGCGTCCGTTTTCGGCGCGTTTGCTGACCCGGATGCGGCCTTCCAGCACCAGCGGCAGCGACTGACAGGCGACGCCGGCATCAAACAACACCGTGCCGGAGGGCGCACGGATCGGGATCAGCTGACGCTCGACCTCTGTTGCGAGGCCGGCGGACAAGTCAGCCAGGGCGGGAAAGTACCGTGTCAATGCGGCGGCAAGGGCGGTCATCTGGCTTCATTCAGTGCAAAAGTAATGGCTTGCGAACGTGCGCTACGAATCGCTGCGGGAATCTCGCTGGCAACGACTTGCCGTGCCACGCTGCCGGCATCGACCTGGCGCGCTGCCGCGAGGGCGTGCCGGAGGCGGTCGGCTTGACTGAAAAGGCGGTTTCCCCAGCCTGGCCGGCCGTGAAAATCTGCCGCGCAGGCGTGCAGGAAAAGTTCGAAACGGTCGGGGCGACGGAAGGCGTCGGTCTGTTCCAGCAGATCGAGCAAACCGTCGGCGCCCATCTTGTCGGCGTTGTGCACCTGGCCGTGCCAGCGCACCACGATCTGCGCCAGTCCAGCGCATTCCACCGGCGCGCGCAAGCGGGTGCTGACCTGCTTCACCAGTTCGACGCCGGCCGCCTCATGGCCGCCATGATTCGGCCAGTTTTCGCGTGGCGTCAGGCCTTTGCCCAGATCATGCAGCAGCGCGGCATAGCGCACCGGCAGCGGTTGATTGGCGGCCGCGGCCTGGTCGATGACGCGCATGACATGATTGCCGGTATCAATTTCCGGATGGCTTTTCGGGCTCTGCGGCACGCCGAACAGGCGGTCGAGTTCGGGCAGCAGGCGCGCCAGTGCGCCACATGCGCGCAACAGCAGAAACATCCGCGACGGCTGCGCTTCCATCAGCCCGCGCGAAACTTCCTGCCAGACCCGTTCCGCCACCAGCGCATCGACTTCGCCGTTGGCGGTCATATCCTGCATCAGCGCCAGGGTTTCCGGCGCCAGCGAGAAATCGGCAAAACGCGCGGCGAAACGGGCCACGCGCAGGATGCGCACCGGGTCTTCGGCAAACGCCGGGCTGACATGCCGAAACACGCGCGCTTCCAGGTCGGCGCGGCCGCCATAGGGATCAATCAATTCGCCGGCTGCGTTCTCCGCCATCGCGTTGATGGTCAGATCGCGGCGGTGTAAATCCTCTTCCAGCGTCACCTCGGGCGTCGCATAGACCTGAAAGCCTTTGTAGCCGCGCGCGGTTTTCCGCTCGGTGCGCGCCAGCGCGTATTCCTCGTGCGTTGCGGGATGCAGAAACACCGGGAAATCCTTGCCCACCGGCTGAAACCCGAGCGCAGTCATTTCCTCCGGCGTGGCGCCGACCACGACATGGTCGCGATCATGGGTCTGCGCGCCTGCCGCAAGTCCGAGCAGTTGATCGCGCACCGCGCCGCCGACGATGTAAACCTGGATGTGGGCGGGAAAGCGCATGCGCGTTGCGATTTCAACGCCCGGCGTGAGCGCGATACGCCATGTAACCGCGTCGCGGATCGGCTTCCTTCAGGTAGCCAATCACGCTTTCCAGCGCGGTCGCCTTGCCGAACAGAGGCGGGAAGCCCTGCGGGCAGACGTTGTCGGTCAGCATCGCGTAATGATTGTCGCGGGTCATGATTTTCTGGCCTGGCTTCAGTTCCATCAGCATGGCGAAGAAGTAAGACGGCGTCTCGCTCAACGGCACGATGACGCGGCACAGGTCCAGGCTGGCGGCGGTCAGGCGCACCAGTTCGGCCAGCGTGTAGACCTTGGGGCCGCACAGGTTGTAGCTTTGGCCATGGCTTTCTTGCAGGTCGAGCGCATCGGCGAAGGCGCGTGCGACGTCGCCGACGAAGACCGGTTGGAAGCGTGCATTGCCGCCCGCCAGCGGTACCACTGGCGTCAGTTTGAGCAGGTCGGCGAACATCGTCAGAAAGCTGTCGCCCGGCCCGAAGATGACGGAAGGCCGGAACACGGTGACCGCCAGTGGGTCGGCGACCTGCATCACCAGGGCTTCGCCGGCACCCTTGCTGCGCTGGTAGGCGCTGCGCGAATTCACCTCGGCGCCGAGCGCGCTCATGTGCAGCAGTCGCGGCACGCCGGCTTCCGTGCACGCCTGTACCACTTTGCGCGGCAACTCGACATGTGCGTACTGGAAACTGCCGCGCCGCGCTTGGGCGTTGTCGCTTTTGCCGGCATCGGATTCATGCAGCAGGCCGACCAGGTTGATCACCGCATCCATGCCGCTGCACAGATTTTTCAGGCTGGCCGGATCGTGGATGTCGGTTTCGACGATCTCGACGGTGGGCAGCACGATCAGGTCTTTTACCGCCTCGCGCCGCCGCGCCGGTACGCGAATGTTGAGGCCGCGCGCAGCCAGCAGCGCGACCAAGTGATGGCCGACGAAACCGCCGCCGCCGAGGATGCAAACATTTTGGATGGTCATGGTGGGCTGATCAGAGTGAAAGAATCGGGTGGGATTGTTGGGCGGGATTGTTGGGTGAGATTTTATGGGTAACGCGAAGCGACGGTGACAGGCAATTGCAAAACCATTGCCAAACCATGACCGCTTCGGTTGCGACTTGCTATCGCTTAACGTGAAACACAGCGTCAACAAACGTAGGTCGGGTTAGCGGAGCGTAACCCGACCTACTGCAGGTTTCATCATCAGGGGCGGCTCGTCGAGCCATGAAAGATAGCCTGGTTTCGACGCAGATGCAGTCGAACTACCGGGAGGCGCAAGACTGCTGTCCAGATTCACGCAAACCTGGTTGCGGCCCTGATTTTTCGCGGCATAGAGCGCGCTATCGGCGCGTTTGATGGCAGCTTCCGGACACGCATCGCTGGTTTCCAGTGCGGCAATGCCAATGCTGACGGTGACCGAAATGCTTTGGCCATCATGCGTGACCTGGCTATGGGCGACCTTGTTACGCAGGCGTTCGGCAAAATGTTCTGCTGCCGGGATGTCGGCGCCGAGCAACAGAATGGCGAATTCTTCGCCGCCCAGCCGCCCGCTGCTGTCAATTTGACGCAGTTCGCCACGAATCAGATCGGCGAAATGCTTGAGTACGCTGTCACCGGCGGCATGGCCATAGTTGTCGTTGATTTTCTTGAAATGATCCAGGTCGAGCATCATTACCGCCGCGCGCGGGATGTCAGACCGCTTGAGTCGCTCGAGTTCCTCGCTGACCTGTTCGATGAAGTTGCGCCGGTTGGTCAGGCCGGTGAGGAAGTCGGTGGTGGCCATTTCCACCAGTTCGGCTTCCAGCCGCTTGCTTTCGGCAAAATCCCAGGCCAGATCAGCCAGCAAGACGATGGTCTGGATGTCGTCTTCGGAATAGTGGGTGGCTTTGTTGCCGACCCCGAGAATGGCGACGATCTGCCCTTTGCGGAATACTGGCACCACCATTTGGCGGATCAGTTCGGCATGCCCGGGCGGCAGGCCGCGCTTGTTCTGCAGCGTGGCATAGTCATTGTGAATCAACGGTTTGCGCTGACGCACCGCTTCCACCCAAACGCCCGCTTGGTCGATGTTGTAGTGCTGGCCAGCACCTTCGGCGTGGCAATACTCGAGCGAGGTGCGGGTCGACCAGGCTTGCAGCATCAGGGTTTTCTGGTCGGCTTCGAGAAAGTGATAGAAGCCGATCGGACTCTCGGTGAGCACGCCGGCTTCGTCGAGGGTGGCAACCAGCAACTCGTGCATCGAGTGATCGATGGCGAATTCCATCAAACGCAGGCGGGCGGCCTGAATGTCGCGAATTCGCTTGGTTTCGGTGATGTCCTCGCCGATCGACTGCAGATGGGTCAGGCGACCGTGACGATCAAAGAAAGCGCGATCGGTCCATTGCGTCCAGCGGGGTTGTCCATCCTTGCCCAGCAAGCGGTGCTGAACGCTGGAAGAAACCGGCTCGGCTGGCGTCAACCCAGCGATGCGCTGACGCGCGGCGGTACGGTCGTTCTCTTCCGGAATCCAGTCGAGCCAGCATTTGCCGAGCAGCGTTTCTGGCGTGCCGCCGACAAATTCGGCAAAGGTGGTGTTGGCAAAGGTGATCGTGGTGTCGGGTTGGTAACGCAGCACCATCACTGGCGTGTCTTCCACCAACTCATGGTAAATCGCCTCCTGCCGCTGCAACGTGGCATTCAGTTCAAGTTGGCGCTGCCAGGCGTGGAATTGAATTCTTCCGGCGTAAAGCGAAGCCAGCGCGAACAGCACCGCCATGAGCCCCAGCCCGTAAGCGTTATGCCGCCATGTCGCGAGATAGTCATCGGTTGCCAGGCCGACAAAGGCGTAAAGCGGATAGTTTTCGAGTTTTCGGAAAGTCAATGTGCGCGCCACTTGGTCAGACGTGGCCCGGGTGTAAACGGTGCCGCTGGTTTGTCCAGCCTGAATAAGTTGCTCGATTTCCGGTGAAACATATCTCTGGATGAGGGCGTGATTGGCGCCATGCTGTTCCGGGTGGCGCGCGATCAAGTCGAGTTCGTTGTCGCGCAGGAAGACGACGCCGTTCGGGCCGAGATCGAGGCGGTTTAAAAGCCGGGTGAAATAATCCAGCGTTACCGTCGCAAAAATCATGCCGCCGAACTCGCCATTGGGTTGGGCACTGGGTTGATCACCGTGCTGGTTGATCCGGCGCGCCAGCACGATGACCGATTGCTTGTTGACCCGGCTGATCAGAGGTTTCGAAACCACCAGCACGGCGTTCGGGGTATCGCGCAAATACTGGAAATGCGGCCGGTCGGAGAGGTTGATCCTGGTATTCCTGTCAACGTCAATGCCATAGGTCAGAAACCCTTCTGCATTGGTAAGGCGGATAGCCTCGACTTCAGGAATCTGTGCCCGCAACTGATCGATACTGCGATTCAGCGCAAGCGTATCGATATTGCCGCTGATCAATTCGCTTTCATGGCTATTCAGTAAAACCAGCAGGGCGAGATCGACGCGACGAATTGCATTGACCAGATTGCTTTCGATGACCGCCGCCAGATTCCGGGTGGTGACTTCGGCATGTTCCTGGTGAATGCGATAACCCTGATAAACCGAAAAAGCGGCCAGGACGATCACGAACAGGTTGCTCAGCAGCAACGTGATCTTGAGTCGGTGCAGATAGGGCATATCGGTGGATGACCTGGTGAAACCCGCAGTTGGGTTAACCCAATATGTTGATTGCCTTTGATTCTATGCCGCGATTGTTGCCTTACGCTGACTTGTTTTTTGGTTTATTCAGTTCCGCAAAACGCGCCGGATTTTTACTCTGTCGACCTTGCCCTGCTCGACCTTGGCCTATTCGACCTTGGCCTGCTCGCCCTTGCCCTGCTCGACCGCAACCTGGGTCTGTTCCACGGGCGCTGATTGGGTGAATTTCATGGCATTTGGATGCGCCGGAATCACGCCTAAACGTTCTTTCAAAGGCTGCGACATGCCGCCGAAGCTGTTGCGATAGAACATGGCGTTGGTCAGCACTTTCTTGACGTATTCGCGGGTTTCGAAAAACGGGATGTTCTCGACGTAGATCGCGCCTTCCAGCGGCGTTTCTGCCTGCCATTTGCGGGCCCGACCCGGGCCTGCGTTATAGCCGGCGGTGGCCAGCACCGGCGAATGGCCGAGCGAATCGTAGATGTGCTTCAGATAGTAGGTGCCGAAGCGGATATTGGTTTCCGGTTTGTTGACGCTGGCATGCGCGTTCTTGCCGAGGCCGAGCTGACGTGAAATCCACTTCGCAGTGGTCGGCATGATCTGCATCAGGCCCTGGGCGCCGACACTGGAGCGCGCGTAGTCGATGAAGCGCGACTCCTGTCGCATCAGGCCAAACACCCAGGCTTCATCGAGCTCGTTTTGCTGCGCATAGGCGCTGGCCAGATCGCGATAGGGGGCGAGGTAACGCAGGTCGAAGTCATGCTCGTCGCGGGTTCTTTCGGCGGTGGCGATGGCGCGGTCATACCACTCGTTACGCCGTGCCAGTTCCGCCGCCGCCAGCAGGCTGCGGTCATCCATGCCGCGCAGTGCCCAGTTCCATTCTTCCAGCGCATTGCCCTGGTCGCCGAGTCGGCGCAGCAGGAGTGCGCGCTGGAGTCCGATGTTGGCCTCTGCGGCCTTCAGGTCGTTCGGGGTGATTTTGTAGTCGGCTGGGCGCGCTTCCAGCTTTGCCGGCAGTTCTTCTTCCGCCAGCAGGCCGTAGTAATGAAACTCGCGTGACAACTTGGCGAACAGTACGTTGGCCGGGTAGTGGGCGTTCATCGCTTTCAGCGAGCGCGCCTTCCAGTAACGCCAGACCGCTTCGTTCTGGGTCGCTTCCGGCATCGCTTCGATGCTGCGGAAGACTTCGATCCATTGCCCGGTGCGCAACGCGGCGCGCGCTTTCCAGGTCGCCTGAAGTTCGCTGTCGACCTTGCCGGCACGCAAAAACCAGCTCATTGCGCGGCTGTCGTGGCGACGCGCGGCGTGCAGGCCGATCTGGCCCCAGCCATAAGCTTGTTCGGCGGTGGAATATTTGTCCTGCTGTTGTTGCCACAGATTGGCGGCTTCTTCCAGTGAATTCTTCGCTATCTGGGTCAGTGCATAGAGTGCGACTTCACGTTGCGCAGGTTGCGGCTCGGCGGCCGCGATCAACTTGGCCGGCGTGTTTTTCGCTTCATTCAGCGCATCCGGCAGCATGCGTGCTTCATCCGGCAGACGCGCATCGAGTTCACGCGCCAGACGCAGATTGCCGTCATCCAGCGCCAGCCGGAGTCGCGCCAGCCGATCTTCCAGCGACAATAGACCGCGCTCGGCCAAGCTGTCGAAGATCGGTTCGCAGCTTGACGGCAGATCGCGCGCCGTACGCCAGAGCGCAATACCAGCGTTGTCGATTTGCGTTCGCTGGTTGTCGTCACCCGTTGCCTGACGGGCACGCATCGCCAGGCAAAGCAGTTCCTGGTCGGGTCTGACAATTTCGGCGTAGTTGGCGAGAAACGCCGGCCAATCAGCCAGCAGGCCATCCTTGCGCGCCAGTTCGGTGCGCTGCCGGTTGGACAGGGGTGAATCAGCGTATTGCCGAATGAAAGCCTGCTGTGCGCTGCTTGCAGAATGGCGAGCCTTGTTGCCGGAAGTCCTGTCGGTAGCCCTGTCGGTAGCCCTGTCGGTAGCTATATCCGCCTTCAACTGCCAATGCCGGATATACGGCGTCAGCAGATGATCATCCGGAAACGTTGCCGCGATTTTCGCGAACTGCGCGTTCTTGCCCTTTTGAACCGCGTCGCGCGCGACCAGGTAATCGGATTCCAGTGAAGCGTGCAGGTTTGCGCTGGCAAAAACGATGTTCAGGGTCAGAACCAGAAGAAAGAAGCGAGTGATCAATTGAGTCGAAGCGGGACGAATCGCCCACGCTGCCTTTTCAGAAAGGAGCGCACTTTACTCTTGCGCTTGACTCTGATCCAAACGCGCCTTGGCAGTTCCGCCCGCCACGCTTGAATTGTGGCGGGGTAAACCTTGCACCTGGATTCCTCAGTTGGACGTGCCCGAGTTTGGGCCAGCAGACCCAGGCTTGGCCGCGACCAACTAGCATTGCCGGGTCAAGCCGGATTGGTGACAAATGGCGGGGAACGTCGACGTCTCAGCTCGGCAGGCGCGATGGTAGTTCGACCCATGCCGCCAGTCCGCCTTGTCGCCGGTTCTTCAGCCAGACCCGCCAGCCGTTGGCTTGTGTCAGTTGACGAACAATTGCCAAGCCCAGGCCGGTGCCACCGGTAGCGCTGTTGCGCGAGGATTCCACCCGGTGAAAAGGTCGGAAAACCGCTTCCAGTTGGTCTTCCGGTATGCCTGGTCCCCGATCCAGCACACCGATTCGGCAGGCGTCGTGACTCGTTTCCAGCCTCAGTTCGATTCGATTATTACCGGCGTAGCGACGCGCATTGTCGAGCAGGTTGCCCAGTACGCGACGCAATGCGGCAGCAGCGAGTTCAAGCTGGATCGGTTCGACATGCAGTTCGATTTCGGCTCCCGCTTCCCGCGCGGACTCAGCCAGTTGCCGAAGTAGTTCGGCGACGTCGGTTGTCGTCGTGGCCTCTTGTCCCAGGCCGCGAGCCAGATTCAACAGATCGCCAACCAGGCGGTTCATTTCCTCGACATCGCGGTCCAGTCTGGCAATCCAGGCCGGGTCTGGCCGCCGTTCCTGCATCTCCAGCGCCAGTCGCATGCGTGCCAGCGGTGTGCGCAAGTCGTGGGAGAGTCCGGCCAGCAACGTGGTTCTCGCATCCAGCAGGTCGCGCACCTGGCTGACCAATTGATTGAATCGACGGGCCAGCGCGGCTAATTCGCGTGGACCTGTTTCGGGTAACAGTTCAGGTGTTTCTCCGCGCCCCAATTTGGCGGCGGCGGCATCGAACAGCTCCAGCGGAGCGGCTGTGCGCCGAGCCAGCCACCAGGCCGCGAGTGTTGCCAGTACCAGGCCGATGGTCAACGTCATCAATCCGGCGGCCAAGGGTTGCGGGCCTACGCGATCATGCGAGAACACCATCCACAAGGTACGTCCGCCCCCGGGAACGCCAACCAGATGCCAGGTGTGGCCGGCTCTTTGCAGATTTGAAAGCGTGATGGCAACGCCAGCGCGCCGGGTCAATTCCGACTCCAATTGCCGGATATAGGGCCCGCCCTGATGCGTCCGGGAGGCGTGGTCGGCCGGCTTGTCTGCGGTGAGGAAGAGTCCATGTGCGGAAGCCAGTTCTTGTTCGAACGCGAAGCGGGTTTCCGGCGGCAGTTCGCTCCAGGTTTGCGCGGAAAGCACGATTATTCCGGCCAGGTCGCTGGCGGCGCGACGCGCCATCGGCAGCATCAACAAATACACCACGGTGAGCGCGGCAAGAATTTCGAACAAAACGAAAACCAGTGCCAGACGCAGGGTGTTTTGTTGGCTAAGGCTGAGGCTGTTGCGTGTCATGGTTCAGGTGGTGGCGCCACGCGGATTGAACAAATAACCCTCGCCTCGCACGGTGCGAATGTAGATCGGGTTGCCGGGGTCGGTTTCGAGTTTTCGCCGCAGCCGGGCGACGCGAATATCGACGGTACGATCGTTGGGATCCCAGTCATAGCCTTTCAGCAGATCCAGCAGAAGATTGCGCGACAAGACCCGGTTGGGGCGTTCGGTAAAGGCTTTGAGTAAATCAAATTCCGCGCCCGAGAGGTTGAGATCGAAATCGTCCCTGAGCAGACGACGGGCGGCTGAATCCAGGATAAAAGGGCCAAAGCGATAGTCCGAGTCGCGACCGGTTGCAGCCTGAGCCAACGTGGTCGGTGCCACCTGCACCCGGCGTATCAATGCACGGAGTCGGGCCAGCAGTTCACGTGGACTGAAAGGCTTGGCCAGGTAATCGTCGGCGCCCATTTCCAGACCCACTACGCGGTCGATTTCTTCGCCACGCGCGGAAAGGATCAGCACGGGAATTGTCGCCGTCGAGTCGGATTGCGCGCGCAACTCGCGCGTCAACATCAGACCATCCTCGCCCGGCAGCATCAGGTCGAGCACGATGGCGTCCGGCGCGGCATGTTCAATCGCGTGCCGCATGCTTGGCCCATCCTGCGCCAGATCAACAACGAAGCCGGTATCGGTCAAATACGCAAACAGCAATTCCCGCAACGCAGGATCGTCGTCCACTACCAGGATGCGCAATCGAGGATTCATTGCCGGAGTGTAATCGTGGCGGGCCGCCGCAAGGTGGCCATGCAACAGGTCGATACAAAGCGATACATGCCGCTACACACCAGCGGTAGCAGGGCTACAAGGCGGGTTCAGACTTGGTCGTGTCGAAACCACCGCGATGTTGACGCGGACTCCGTAAACACCATGAAAACCCGAATTCTTGTGCTTTTGTTCAACGCTTTGCTCGTCTCGCCACCGGTTATCGCGCAAGTCGCGGCGGAGGCGGCGCCGGACAGACGTCCACTGGATCTTTCTCTGCCCCGCGATTTTGTCGCTGAAACCCGGCAATCGCCATTGCCCGAAACCGCCGCGTCCTTGCCCGAAATGGGTGGAGTGCGGGGCGTCGGCCGTGGAAATGACCTGCCCTTTGGCGCGGGCTATGAGGCACGGCAAAGGGGCGCGCAAGGAAGTGGACATATGGCGGGTCAAGGCCGGGCAGGTCGACGTGGACGCTGAAACATGGAATTGCCTGATGCGGCATGCCCGAATTTTTGAAACGTAATGCAGTCTTTTGACAGGAACCTGGAAAATCATGAAAACAGCTCTCGGCAAGAAGAATCTTTTGGTTGCGGGGCTCGCCAGCATCGCATTCGTTGGGTGTGGTGGCGGCAGCGATGCCATCGACCCGTCAGCTGCCGTTCCGATGCCAATGGCAACCGACATTAGAGTCGAACGTGGCCCCTTGCTTGGTGCCATGATCGTCGATGCTGGCGGCAGGCAGGCCGTGCATCTTGGCAATGGGGTGTACCGCTTCGCGTCGCCTCCGACCTATCCGATCGTCAGTGTCGGCGGATTTATCGATCTCGACCGAAGCGGCGTGGTTGACGCGGGTGACATCAAGGCTGGCGCCTTGACGCTTAAAAGTGGTCAGAGCGGGCTTGCCATGACGCTGGGGTCGACGCTTGCCGGCAACCCGGAATTGCTGGCGGCGCTGACGGCCTTGGGATTCACCGAAACCCAACTGCTAAACCACACCCCGAGCCAGGACCGGATGATTGCGGCCCTCAGCGACGAGCTCTACAAGTTCGCAGTGACCCGGGGTATCGGCGATGTTTCGACACTGTCGGCACAAGTCCTGGCGGATTTGTCGAGTGCGATTCAAGCGCGCATCGAGAAGTACAAAACCGTGCTTGACGATGCTGCAACGCTTGAACAACAACTGGTCGCTGAACTGAGCGATTCCGTCGATACCGTCAATGCAGACGAGGCGACGGAACTGGCCAGTGCCACTTCGCCTGAAATGTTGGTCAGCAGCTTGCCGGTCAATCTACTGAGCGATGAACAAAAAGCGACGCTGTCTTACATGTGGAATGAAGAAAAAATGGCGAAAGACGTCTACCTCGCACTCAATGCCGTCTATCCCGGTCAGCAGCTTTACAACATCGCCACCAATGCTGAAACCCGGCATCAAGCCGCGGTGGAAGCCTTGCTGAAAAAATACAATCTGAATGTCGAAGATGTGCTTGATCCCGCTGCCGTCTATTCGGCCGAAGCGTTGGCGGCAATTGCGCCTGGCATTTTCACCTTGCCGGTCCTGCAAAATCTTTACGACAGCCTGTATTCGATGGGCGTTGCTTCAGCGCGAGCCAGCCTTGAAGTTGGTTGTATGGTTGAGGTAACCGATGTCAACGATCTTGATCGAGACATCCTGTTGGTCGCCAACCTGGCCGACGTCAAAGCAGTTTTCGAGAATCTTAGAGCGGGGAGTTACAGCCATTATTGGGCGTTCGATAGCGGCCTAAAAAGCATCGGTGTGAGCGCGGGGTGTTGCAGTCTGGGGGGCGAGTACTGTCACCCGGAATATCCCAACACCAGTGCCGGCCAAGGCTTGGGCGGGCAATATGGCCGAAATCGGTAACTCGACGGCACGCGGTTTGTCATCCAAGGTAGAAGCCCGGTGCCCGAATTGGGCACGCCGGGATCTTTAGGGGGCCCAGCAATGGGCATCCCTGCCGCGATTTAATTGTCAGCCAGGCTGACGTTGACATTGACCCGTACGCTGTTGCCGGGGTCGCGGGTCATGAACGTGGTGAATTCCTGGCCCTGATAACGATAGGTCACATCGTAGCCAGTCAGCCTGCGGCTCCAGTTGTCAATCTCGCGGCAACGCTGTTCGACACGCACTCGCGGTTCGTTGTACTGATAGCCGCGTGCATCGCCGCGCCGATTGTCCGCATAGTTGTCGCCAGCGACAGCGCCCAGCACCGCGCCGATCGCGGTGGCTGCTTTGCGTCCATCGCCCTTGCCGATGCTGTTGCCGAGGACGCCGCCGACGAGACCGCCAAAAATCGCGCTGCCCGCATTGCTGTCACGCCGGTTCGGCCGCTCGTAACGATGCTCATAACGCACTTCCTCTTCCCAGCATTCGCGTCGGGGCTCGTTGATGTTTTCGTACACCGGGGTGCTGGCAACCACCTTGGCGTTGTCTTGAAAAGCGCCGCCGGCCGGGTAGCCGTTGGCCAGGCTGGGTGCGCTGTTGAGCAATGCAAGCAGCAGCGCCGGAGCGATGAATTTGGCGGTCTGAAACAGGTTTGATGCAGGCATGATGTTTCTCCTTCGGGGTTCGAGTGTGTTCGGGCTAGTTGTCACGTTGACGGCGATTGCCGGGCCAGACCGGGTATTCCGGTCGATCCTCTTCGTACTGGCGTTTTTCATAACCAAAGCCAAAGCGGCTGTCAGGTTCGACATAACGCTCCGGTTTGCGATTTGCATCACGTCCACGCCGGTTGTCTCGCTCGGCATCGCGCTTTCCGGTATCGGGAAACGGGATGCGGATTGCTTCCTGCGCCGGGGTCGGCAACTGACGCAAACGGTCCTGGAAGAACTGACGCATCCGGATGCGTTCTTCCGGGCTGGCTTCTTCCCAACGTTCACGCAGATCCCGCCGTTCTTCGGCGCTGAGCTGGACCAACTTGAAGACTGACCGAGCCTGGCTGAATATCGCGCTATCGGCTTGATCCGCCAGAGCGGGTAAAGTCGGCAGCATCAGCAGCAGGGCGATCAACAGGTTGCGACGCATGGTTTTTCTCCTTTCCATGCTGCTCATGCTAGGCAGCTGGCGTAACACCGGGGTTTCAGGCGCGGGCTGATTTGTAACAAAGTGTTTCGGAGACAAGATTTTGAACCCGCATCCAGGCAAAAGCGCAGGCAACAACGCAGGCAACAACGCAGACCACAACCTGAATCTCCTGATCGTGGATGACGATGCCGGCATCCGCGATCTGCTGGCCGATTATCTGACCAAGCAGGGCATGCGCGTGGTGACCGCGCGCGATGGCAAAGAGATGGACGAACAACTGGCGATTCAGGATCCGGATTTGATTGTGATGGATTTGATGATGCCGGGAGAAGACGGCCTCAGCCTGACCCGGCGCGTGAAAGCCGCGCGCGACGTGCCGGTGATCATGCTGTCGGCACGCGGCGAAGACATCGACCGCATTGTCGGCCTCGAAGTCGGTGCCGATGATTACCTGCCGAAACCATTCAATCCGCGCGAGTTGCTGGCCCGCATTCGCGCGGTTTTACGTCGCGGCCATGCCGGCAATTCGACGCAGGAAGCCAACGAAGTGGTGCGCTTCGGCCCGTTCGGACTCGATCTGGCGGCGCAGGCGCTATCGCGTGATGGCGTCGAGATTCCGCTGTCTCAAGCTGAGTTCACCTTGCTCAAACTGTTCGTCGAACGCCCGAATCGTGCCTTGTCGCGGGATCAGATCATGGACAGCCTGAAAGGCTATGAGCGCGATCCGTTCGACCGCTCGATCGACGTGCGCGTCACCCGGCTGCGCAAGAAGCTGGAAGACGACCCGGCGAATCCGGTCTACATCCGCACCGTTTGGGGCCAGGGCTATCTGTTCTCGCCGAAGGGCAAATTGGTTTGAAACTTTTTTTCCAACTGCTGCCGGAGACTCTTTTCGGGCGCACCGCCGCCGCGTTGCTGGTGGCTTTCCTGGTGTTCGAGGCAATCGCGTTCGGCGTCGTCTGGTTCATGGTGATCCAGCCGCTGGCAGCGCGTTCGGCCGACGATCTGGCGGCAAAAATCCTGCTTTCGGCGCAAACCTGGGTCGAGTTGCCGCCGCAGACGCGCGCCGATTACGAAATGGAGTTGGTGTTTCGCCATGATCTCGCGTTGGCCGAAGTCAAGACCCGTTTGCTGCAGGCCGCGGAAGCGAATTATTTCGGCGAGCTGATCGCTGATGCGCTGACCCGGCGCGCCAATCAGGCGATCACGTTGAAACGCGGCGCCGATCCGGATTGGGACTGGATGGAAATCCAGATCTCCGACAAATTGTTGCGCGTCGGCTTCGATCGCCAACGCTATGCCCTGAAAGCGCCGCTGGCAGCGGTTGGCGTATTTCTGCTCGGCGCCTTGTTGACCGTGTTGACTGCGCTGTTCATGGTGCGTCAGGCCAGCCAGCGCATGAAAAGCCTGGCGCTAAAAGCCGGTGAAGTCGGTCAGGGCCGCGCGCCGGAACTCCTGCCGGAAACTGGCGCTCGCGAATTGCGCGAACTTACCGTCGCGTTCAATCGCATGGCCGAGGAAGTGCAGGCACTGCTGGAAAACCGCACTGTGCTGCTGGCTGGTGTCAGCCACGATTTGCGCACGCCGATCACCCGCTTGCGCCTGGCGCTGTCGTTGCTGGACGATGCCGACGCAACGCTGGTAAAGCGGATGGAGCACGATCTCGACGAGATGAACCAGCTGATCACCGACATGCTGGTGTTCGCCCGTTCGCTGAAAGTGGAAGCCCTGCATGAGACCGACCTGGCGGAGGTGTTGACTGATCTGGCGACCCAGGCGGCGTTGCTCGGAACGGTCGAATGGCAGGCCGAAGGCAGGGCGGCCGCGCCGTGCCGGGTGCTGGTGGGTGAAGCGGCGCTGCGCCGGATCGTCGGTAATCTGCTGGAAAATGCGCGCTGTTACGGTCTCGGCGCGCCGGTCACGTTGACGTTGGAATGCAATGCGGAGGAAGTGCGCATCGGAGTGCTCGATCGCGGGCCGGGGATTCCACCGGAACAGCGCGAGGCGGTATTTCGGCCCTTTACCCGCCTGGAAACCTCACGCAGCCGGGAGGCGGGGGGTAGCGGCCTGGGTTTGGCGATCGCGCGGCAGTTGGCCGATGCCTATGGCTGGCAGATTGTGTTGTCGGAGCGGGAGGGCGGCGGCTTGAGCGCCACATTGATCATTTCAAGTTGTACTTGAACACCATCACTTCCATTTTCAGGAACGACAAGCTGGTGATCGATAGCCGACGTGTTTGCGTGTGTACGACATGGTGGGCGGAATCGGTCGCTTTCCGAATGCGGATGGTCAGGCGGGGGGTCAGGTTGAGGGTCATGGCGGTTTCTTTCAAGGCGGTTTTCTTTTTCTCCGCCATGACTTTGCAAATTGCGTGCCGTTCTTGATTCCACAAAAAACGCCTGCAAACGCTTTAGAACCGTTGCTGAACGCTTGTTTTTCGACGCTTCCGCGCCCTCCCTGGCGAAACCTTGTCCCAGGCGACGGAATTCCGTCAGCTTGTTGTTTCGGGTTCAGCCGCTTTTTTTCAGTTGCCCCTCTCAGTTGCCCCTCTCAGTTGCCCCTATCGCCGTGATCGCCGATCAGCGCCGCCAGCCAACGCCCGCGTAATGCGCCGTGACAGAGCCAGATCAGGATGGCCGCGCCAATGCCGGCGAGCAGAAACAGTTCGAAATCGTCACCGCCGAGCACTTCGTAGGCCCGGTAAACCTCGCCCGGCCGGAAATACGACTGTCGTTCCTCGAACTGGGCCAGGATCACCAGCGCGATTTGCAGGGCGAGTCCGCCCAGTACTACCCAGCCGAACAGGTTGATCAGCCAGACCATGGCCAGCGCGAAACAGAGCGTGAAAATCGGCAGGAACAGACTGACCTCGTATTCATCCGCCAGCGGAAACAGCGGCGCGCAGGCCAGCAGAACGAGCAGGCTGCGGCCAAGGTAAGCCGGCAGCGGCGAATTTTTAGCCAGGCGACTGGCAGTCTGACGGCGAGTCATGCGGCGCGCGATCTGCTCCGCCACTTCGGTGTAATTCTCCGACGTGCATTGCACCCACAGCAGCGTGCGCCAGCCATTGCGCAGCAGTATGGTGTGGTGGATTTGGTCGAAGCGGGCCTGGAAAGCGCCCGACCAGTTCACCTCCTCCGATTCGCGTGAGATGCCGATTAACCCGGCGCCCAGCAACTGGCCCTTGCCCATCACCACGCCGAGGCCGATGGCCAGGCGGTTGGCTTTTTTGGCAACCTGGTCGAGCGTGTCGCAACGAAGGCCCTGCTTCGACAAGGTATAGCGCACCCGATAGCGGCCACGAAACAGCACTGCCATGACCAGGATGCCAAATAGCCAGAGTCCGCCGCTGACCGCGCCGATCATGCCGAGCGTCGGCGGTAGCGCATCCCATTCGCCCTCAGCGGCGAACACCGTGCCCAGCAGCATCGCCATCAGCAGCGCGGTCGCCGCGATGACCAGACTCCATTGCGTCAGCATCATGCGGCTGAACAGGGGAATATCGGTTTCCCAAACCTGGACGGGCGTTTCATGACGCATGCTGTGCTCCGGCCTTGAATGAATAAGGGACTTGAATTGCGAACGCTTGGGTCTTCGGAAGTGCTAACTTAAGCAAAATTTCTTCGATTGCGGTTCTGCCAATAGTGCGCTTATTGATGAAAACGAAAGGGGATTGGTGTCTGCCCGCCTGAACATAGCGCCGCCTCGGCGGCCCTGGATGATCAAACTGATCGTGGTCGTGCTGGTGTTGTATGGGCTGTTCGGGCCGGCCCTGCAATGGTTTGGCAGCAGCGCCAGCGCGCGGATCAGCGAAGTTCGTCGCACGGGCGGGGCAGAGCCGCAGTTTTTTCATCGTTACTGGTGGTCGATCGGCTATGCGTTTACCGCCGCCGATGGCCAGCGTTACAGCAGCCATACCCGCGCGCTCGCCCTGGATAGCGGGCCGCAGGGTTATCGCCCGATCGAGCCGGTGTATTACTTCGCCGCCTTTCCGGCAGCCAATGTGCTGGCCCGGGACGCCGGCCCGCATGTCGATACCGGCGTGATCCTTGCCATTGCGGCATTGCTGGTCTGGCTGACCGGGCCGCGAGCCGGCAAGAAGGCACGCGGCCGGGCACAAAAGCCGGGGCTGATCGGGAGAGCGAAGTCGACCGTGCAATCCATGCCGGCGCAGCTTGCACCGATGTCGCCGGCCCAGACTGAACGCTGGCTGAGCAGTTATCGCCGCCATGCCCGAATCTATGCCTGGGGGTTTTTTCTGCTGATGGTCCCGCTTGTGCTGCTGCTGATCTGGCTCGAGGTGAGGGTGATAGACCTGGAAATGATGCTGGCTTGGGTCTTTTTTGTGGTTGTTTTTTTTCTCTTGGCGCGCTGGTCTCGGCGCACAACCACGGCCGGCTGGCGCGGGGTTGTGTGCGACAAGCGTGATCAAGGCGTGCACTCCCAACGCCAGGTGATCGAAATCGAGACGCAGCGTGCTCGACATCAGATACCCGTCTCCGCCGACCTGTTCGATTACTTCAACGTGGGCGACAGCGTGTTCAAGGTCGCCGGCTTCGACTGGCCGGAAAAGTTGAATCTTGCCGGGCAGTCGAGAGCCTGCATTGTTTGCGGCGAGGTCGTCGATCGCACTGCCGCGCACTGTCCACGCTGCGCCGCGCCGATGCCGGACCATGCCACCCTGGTCAGGTCGCTGGCTTAATCTTTGAACAGGTTTTTCAGTTCTTTCCATGATTGCTTGATGTCCTCTACCTGTTCCGGCAGACCCGGTTTTTCCGCCGTCGCGGTGCTGCTGCCGGGCTTGCTGGTCGAGCCGTTCGATTCGCCGCTGCTTCGGGATGGAGTCGATGCCTGGCCGATGCGAACACCGCTCCAGTTGTTGCCTTTTTCCGGCGGCGGGCTGTCGCAATAACTCCAGGCGCCGGCGAATTTGTCGGCCTCGAAGCTCCAGCGAATGCGGCCCCAGTGATGGCGGCCATTCTTCGGACTGGCGCAGCGCTGGCTGGAACCGTTTTCGATCCAGAACCCTTCCAGCACGTTGCCCCGCATCTCGCCGACGATTTCACCGCCGTCATTGGTGTACTTGCCGCTGATCTGGTTGCCGGACTGGTTCAGGGTCAGTTCGCCTTCGCTGGTCTGCCACTTGCCTGCCACGGTAATTGCGGAATCAGCAAACCCCGCAGCAGACCCCGCGGCGGGCTCGCCCTTGCTGGTCAGATTGGCTGACCAAGAGAACACGGTTCGGGTGTTGTCCTGGCTGAATTTGCCGCTCAATTTGTTGCCCGCCAGGCTGCCGGTGTAATGCTGGGTCGCGCCCGAGATCGGCCGCGTAAAGCTGAGGGTGCGACCGTCGAACTGAATGTCGCGCAGCGTTTCCCACTTCTGACTGGCGTCGTACCACACGCGACCGGCGAGTGCTGTACCGCTTGGGTTGCTGGATTGGTTGCTCGTTTGAGTCATCTCCAGCTTGCCAAGCCACTTGTTGGCGTCCAGCGCCCAGGTGCCCAGAATCGCCGCTGCCGGGTTACCCGACTGCGTCGCTGCAATCGGGATTTCCTGCACTTCCAGCATCAGGCTGGTGCTGCCGGTTTTGCCCAGGCTGTCGCGCACACTGAGGCTGACCTTGTACTGGCCGACCTGCGTTGGCGTTGCGACGGCTTGCGCAGCCTGGCCGATGGCGCCTTGCCAGACATAGGTGTAAGGCGGTTTGCCGCCGCTCACTTCGGCGCGCAGATTGACGCGTTGGCCGCGTTCCGGCTCGGGATTGTCCGCAATCAGTGTCGGGGTCGGATTGGCCGACGCGGGCGGGGCATTGCTCACCTCGATCACGCTCAAGCTGATCTCGCCGCTGCCTAGCACAACGCCATCCGCATCGCGCGCTTCGACGCGGGCGTTGATGCTGCCAGGCGCACTGCGCGACACCGTCGGCGTCTGCGAGATGCTGTTCGACAGTGTTGTACCGTCGTTTACCGTCCAGCTCCAGCGCAAGCCGTCCGGCGTCGCCGCAGCTTGAATCTCGGCGCGCAGCGTAATCCGTTCATGCGTGATGAAAGCGCCTTTCGGCACCGGCACCAGGCCGCCTTGCTTCGCGTCCCACATCATCGGCCGCGTGCCGGGTTCCACCGCCGAGACTTTGACTTGATAAATCTGGCCGGTGTAAGTGGCGCTGATCTCGCCGATTTCGTCGCCGTGATAAGGCACCCGAGCCACCGTTTTCAGCACCACCGGCTTGGCATCTTTCGCCTTGAAGCTGATCTCCCGCGCATTGCTTGCGCGCTGCGTGCGGTTCGATGTCGGCGGATCGATCCAGCGGAAGTCGATCAAGCTGTCGGCGACGCCGGGCTGGCTGCTGATCCGGGCATTGATTTCCTGACCGATGCGGCCTTGTCCCTCCGGCGGCGAGAAGACGAGGTTGAACTTGGGCGCGATGACCTTGACCGTTTCCTGGTCGCATTCGCCTACCGTCTGGAAGCTGCCTTCGATTTTTTCCTGAATTTCGCACCACAGTTTGACCTCGCCCATGCGGTCGTAGGTGATCTGGGTTTTGCCGTCGGTGCTGGTCGGCGGCGTGAAGGTGACTGCCGGTTCGGCCTGCCAGACGATCTGCTTGCCGGTTTCAACCGGCGGCTTGGCAAACTCCCGCGCCGGATCGGCGATGTACTGCTGCTGCCGGCCGTCGGCGGCGGGCGGCGTGGCGGTTTGCGTGTTTCCACTCCCGCTGCGTTTGCCTGAATAGTTGACACTGCCGGAATGGCTGGTATCGACGCAGAACGGATTTGACCCTCCGGCGCAGGGGTCGAACTCGACCTTGGTGCATTCGTCGAACGGGTTGTTGCCAGGTTTACGCCCTGCACAAGGATTGACTGCCGCGACCGGTTCGCTGCCCGGCAGCGCCAGAGTTGAGCGACTGCCATAGAACACTGTCGGCTGGGTGCCTGTCAGCTTCACCCGCGCCGGACTGACACGCAGCGTGGCACTCCCTTCACCGGTCTTGCCATCGGCATCGGTGGCTGTCACGGTGACCGTCCAGTCGCCCGCCCAGCGGGGTGTCACGGCGACCCGCGCGCCGCTGCCGCCGCTCGACCAGGCAAAGCGATAGGGCGGCTTGCCGCCGCTGGCGCTGGCGTTGAGAGTGACCGATTTGCCGAAGTTGACGCTGGCCGTCGGCGCCGGCACGACCACCTTGAGCTGGGCCGGTTCGTCCTGCGCCTTCTTGCCAATCGGCAGTGCTGCATTGGCGCAGCTCAGGTTGTATTTCAGGCGCGGCGTGACCGGTTTCGGATAGGGGAAAGGCAGTTTGTATTGTTCGCTCAGCTTCTCTACCGACTCGAACCAGGCGCGATAGCCGCCGAAGCCGGCGCTGTGCAACTGATGCACGGCGTCGCCGAGTTCGCGTTTTGTCGTGCTGATCAGTTTCACTTCTTGCCAATGCTGTGCCGGCCAGGTGCCGACACAACTGGCCTCGAACTTGCGGCCTTCGTTCTGGCAACGCTCGCTGCGATTCTTCGAGTCCTCTTTCGGATTGCTGCTATCCCAACAGCGCCGTTCGACTTCGTTGCGCTGGTTTTCGACTTGTTGCATCAGCTTTTCCCAGACGCTGGAGTCAATGTGATCGAGCGCATCGATATACGGCCGCCAGGCCAGCGCCCAGTCAATGCGCGCGTTCTTCAGCGTTTTCAGGGCGTCGCCGAGGGTTTCCATGTTGGCCTGCCAAGCGACCACGTTTTTCATCTTCAGGTCGCTATTTTTCTCGGCGTCGAGCCGATCAACCAGACGTTTCCAGTCGTGCGTCGCGACTGCCGCCGCGATGAACGACGTCAGCTTGGCATCGGTTTTCTGCTCGGCTTGCGTCACCGTGATGCTGCGCGACGTCTCGCCGAGTTTTTTCTCAGCCTTGCCTTCCTTGATCATGGCGCTGAGGCTGAGTGTGTAGACGCGCGCCTGATCCGGTTTCAGGCTGTATTTGTCAGTCTGCTTGTCTGCACTCCCGGCGGCCATGCCATCCAGACTCCAGCGCAGCACGAGATTGGCGCGTGCGCGGTCTTCCGCCTTGACGATGCGCGCGCTGAAGGCGGCGCTGTCGCCCAGCTTGATCTCGCCGGGGCCGACGATTTCGAGTTGCACCGCCTGGTCGGCCATCGCCAGTTGCGCCAGATAATCCTTGTAGGCGCGACTGCGCACGCCGAGCGCGGTCTGAATCTCCGGTGTGCATTGGCTGGCCGAGCGTTCGGCACAATCGTCGAGCAGGTGTTCCCACTCGAAAGCGAATTGACCGAGCTGTTTCAGGTGCGTCTTGTCTTTTGCGTCATCCACCGGGCGTTGCAACGCGCCGGCAAGTTCGCGGCGCATCAAATCATTGCGCCGTTGATGCGCCGCCAGTGTCTTTTCAGCCAGCGCCTGATCGGCGATCGGGTCGCCGGACAGCCGTGGCGCAGCCGTAGCGCTGCCGAGCAGCAGGTTCTTCATCGGCCGGGTTTGCACGCCGACAGTGTCCACGCCGGCGGCGTGCCAGGTATCCAGAATGATCTGCTTGCGCAGGTTTTCAACGCGCTCGTAAGCCTTCAGATATTTGTCGAATAGAAGGCCGACGGCATAGGGATTTTCGCCAGACCAGAAACTCGAGTTCTGGCGGATTTCAAACCGGACTTTTGCCAGCAGACCCTTGTTCTTGCCGAGATCGGAGTCGGCCAGGCCGAGGTCGGACTCGATCTTGCGGATGCGGGCTTCAAGTTCCGGCGATTGCACCGACTTGGCGGCTGATTCAAGCATGTCCGCCATCGCCAGCCAGATGGTCTGGTTCATGTTGTCTTCCATTTTTTGCAGCGCCGCTGCGCGCTTGTCGGCGTAGCTGTCGTTCGGCGTCTTGTCCGCTTTGACCTTGAACTGTTCCAGCATCGTCGTGGCATAACGTACGTCTTCGCTTTGCGCGAAAAAGCGGCGCAGTTTTGATAGTTTGTCTTCGTAACGGCCGAACTGATCGCCCTGTCTGGGCACCAGCGAGGCCCAATAGCGGAAGTTCGGCGAAGTGAAGAAGGTGCTGTCAGAACGGGTGAACAAATCGACAATGGCCTGGCGGTTGCCGGGCGGAATCGAGGCGCTGTCGATCTCCTTACCGATCAGGTTGCGCAGGCTGAAGCCGGTGATCTGGCCTTGGTTGTCGAATTCGGTGATATCCAGGATGCGGTTCATGGCGGCGTAGAACTCGGCGTCGCGGATCGCCACATCGGCGCGCTGCAATTGCTGGCTGACCATGTAGGTCTGGCCGGCGAACGGGAAATAGACGAAGACCACGGCCATGCCGAGCGGCTTCGGCGAACCGCTGAGCAAGCTGTCGTACACCGCGAGCGGAATCTGCAGGCTGGGGAATTTCTCCTGCAGCCCGATGCGGCCCATCGCCAGCGAGGCGTTCCACAGGGCTTCGCTGGCATCCTTGCTGTCGAGATAGGCGTCGTAGACGGAGAACGCGTTGTCTGCCCAATCCGTCGCCTGCATCAGGCCGGAGCCGGCGCTGGTCTTGTTCAATTGCTGGTTGAGCTGTTGCACGGCGTCGTAGACCTTGGCGCCATTCGGATATTTGCGGCGGGATTGTTCGACGAAGTTGTCGATCGCTTGGTCGGCCCAGCCCAGTTTGCGCAGATAGCCTTTCAGCTTGAGATAGCTGTCGGACATCATGATGCGGTCGATCACCGAGTCGGACAGCTTGTAGGAATCGCTCAGCAGGCTGTGCAGTTCTTTTGCCCGCGCTTCGAGTTCGGCCGGCGGCAGTTTGCCTTCACGCACATCCTGGGTCAGTTCCAGGGCTTGCCGCATGATTTCCGGCGGCTGGCCGGCGCTGTCGCGGAAGGTGCGCAGTTCGGTGTCCAGGTCTTGCCAGAGTTTGTCGAGCGCGGCCTGGCGCGCAGTGTCCTGCTTGATGCCCGCCACCGCATTGAGGCGGAAGGCCAGCGCGCGGGCGGCGTTGTCGTGCATCGCAATCTTGGCCTGATTGGTCAGCCGGTCGGTGACCGCATCGACGTTGTCGGCGTTGATTTCCTCGCCCGCCAAGGCTTCCAGCAGCGCCGTCACTTTTTCCGGATTGTTCTTGTGGACGATGATCTGTTCGGCAAACCGGGCCAGCGGCGGGTTGTTTTCGCTGTAGGGGTTGAAGACGCTGTCGGCGATCGCTTTCTTGCTCATGAAATAACTGCGCTCGGCGTACTTCAACATCTTGATCAGCTTCTGGCCGCGGCTATAGGGGCCATGCTCGATGTCGTGGATGCCGTGGCGCAGCATTTCCAGCGACAGCATCGGCTCTTTCGACAGGTCCATCTTCGGGTAATCCACCTCGGGCGCCACATCCTTGTATTGGCTGGCCTCCAGTTTGCGCAGCGCGACTTCCCAGAACAGTTGCGCGCCGGGTTTCTCGACCATGCGTATCCTGGGTTGGTCGTTGGTGTCGAGCGCCAGGCTGCCATCGGCATTTTTCTCGACCTTGATCAGTTTCCATTTCGAACGCTTGAGCATGTCGAGTTCGGCGAAAGTCTTGCCCCAGTCGCCGATGAACACGTCCGGTGTAGCCTGGCCGTGCGCGGTGAGCAAAGTATCGGCGCGCAACATGTTCTGGCCGGTGCGGTGGTTCAGCTTGTCCTGGAAACGCTCGACGATCCAACGGTTCAGGTCGGGGTCGATCGAGACGCTGGAAAAATCGATGTCGGCCTCGAAACCCAGGCCGAACAGCTGCATCTTCACCCAGGAGCCGATGTCGATCTCGCCCAGCACGGCGGCGTCGGGTTTTTGTTTGAAGGTGTCCTGCAAGGTTTCCAGCCACAACTGCTGCACCAGGCTGGCGCGGCCAAACATCAACGCCCGTTCGGTGGCGAGAAAGGCGTCGTCCCAGGCGCCCTGGCCGGGAAACAGCGGGTGCCCGCCACCGTCGGCGATCTTGTAGCTGTCCTTGAATTTCTGCAGATCGCCCAGACCCAGGCCCATGCCGGCCAGATCGCGCAAGAAGGCTTCGCTGGTCTGTTGCAGCTTGCGCTCGCTCTGTTCACCCATTTTGGGTTTGCCGGCTTCGTTGGCGCCGCGCCCGAACAATTCGCGGATGCTGCCCAGTTGCGCCTCGTAACGCTTGAGCAGGTCGCCGATGCGTTGCATCTCGGCCGGGTCGAGTTTGCCTTGGGCGGGGTCCTGTTTACCTGCCCCCGGTTTGGTTTTGCTGTCACTGCCGCTGACCCTGATCACGGTCTTGTAAGTCTTGCCGTTGATCTTGACCTTGACCGTGGTCTCGCCCGTCTGCACACCCTTCAGCCGGGCCTGATCTGAATCGTTCTCCAACAATTCCAGCCCGGTGTCGGAAGACCAATGGGTCACCACGGCGATAAACGGCTTGCCGGCGATCTGCACGGTGACTTCATCGCCGATGCTGATTTCAGTTCTATTCGGTTTCAACGATGCGCCCAAGACGGGCTGGGTAAGCAGACAGACAAACAACAAACTCAACAACGGGAGTCGAAACGTGCGGGGCCAGGGGGTAGCCATTATTTCTCTCCGGTTATGGCCAGCAGGCCAGACGGTCAGAAGGTCAGAAGGTCAGAAGGTCAGAACATGTCCCTGACTCGCTGATCAAAAGATACGTCTATCCATTTTGGTCTTCTGGCTTTGATTAGACAAACCACATTGCAAACCCCGGGGCAATCACATCGGCAGGTACGGGAAACCGGCGCGGGTCGTATCCGGCGGAACTGAACGGTTAGAATTCGCCCTCTTTTCAACGCCTTCCATGACCATGCCCGCTTTCCAGGACATCATTCTCACGCTCCAGAAATTCTGGGGCGAACAGGGCTGCACCTTGCTGCAACCCTACGATCTCGAAGTCGGCGCCGGCACCAGCCATACCGCCACGTTTTTGCGCTCGCTCGGGCCGGAGCCGTGGAAAGCGGCTTATGTGCAACCGTCACGGCGGCCGAAGGATGGCCGCTACGGCGAAAACCCGAACCGTTTGCAGCACTACTACCAATTTCAGGTGGTGTTGAAGCCGGCGCCGGAGAATATTCTGGAACTGTATCTCGGCTCGCTCGAAGCACTTGGTTTCGACCTCAAGCAGAACGACATCCGCTTCGTCGAGGATGACTGGGAAAACCCGACGCTGGGCGCCTGGGGCCTGGGCTGGGAAGTCTGGCTGAACGGCATGGAAGTCACCCAGTTCACTTATTTCCAGCAGGTCGGCGGCATCAACTGCAAGCCGATCACCGGCGAAATCACCTACGGACTGGAACGCCTGGCCATGTATCTGCAGGGCGTCGATAACGTGTTCGATCTGGAATATTCGCTCGGCGTCAGTTACGGCGACGTGTTCCACCAGAACGAGGTTGAGCAATCCACCTACAACTTCGAGCACAGCGACGTGGAGTTCCTGCTCACCGCCTTCAACGCCTACGAAAAACAGGCGAAAAACCTGATGGAAAACAAGCTGGCGCTGCCTGCCTATGAGCAGGTACTGAAAGCCGGCCACAGCTTCAATCTGCTCGACGCGCGCGGCGCCATTTCGGTCACCGAACGCGCCGCTTACATCGGTCGCATCCGCAACTTGGCGCGCGCTGTCGCGCAGAGCTACCTGGATTCGCGCGCCCGTCTTGGCTTCCCGATGGCGCCGAAGGCGTGGGCGGAAGAAGTGCTGGCGCAGATCGAGAAGAAGGCGGCGTGATGTTGCAACAACCAAAGCCTGCAATCTCAGCCGTCATTCCGGCGAACGCCGGAATCCAGCAGTCAACGACCTGGACCCCGGCCTGCGCCGGGGTGACGGGTTAATTAGAGCTTTCCGCATATGAGTACCCAAAACCTTCTTGTTGAACTGTTCGTTGAAGAGCTGCCGCCGAAAGCGCTGAAAAAGCTGGGCGAGGCGTTCGCTTCGACTCTGTACGATTCCCTCAAAGCCCAGGGGCTGACTGGCGACGCCAGCGTCGTCACGCCCTACGCCTCGCCGCGCCGTCTGGCCGCGCATATCACTCAGGTCGCTGCGCGCGCCGCCGACAAGCCGGTTTGCACCAAGTTGATGCCGGTCAGCGTCGGCCTGAACGCTGAAGGCCAGGCGACGCCGGCTTTGTTGAAGCGGCTTTCCGCGCTGGGTCTGGATGCGTCGGTCGTGCCGCAGCTCAAGCGCGCGCCGGATGGCAAGGCGGACGCATTGTTCTTCGATACCGTCGCAGCCGGCGCCGAACTGGCCGCCGGCCTGCAGAAGGCGCTCGACGAAGCGCTGGCCAAGCTGCCGATCCCGAAGGTGATGACCTATCAACTGGCCGACGGCTGGACTACGGTGAACTTCGTGCGTCCGGCGCATGCGCTGGTGGCGCTGCATGGCGCGGAGGTTGTGCCGGTGTCGACGCTTGGCTTGAATGCCGGCCGTGAGACGCAGGGTCATCGATTTGAAGCGTTGAAGCATCCGTTGCAGATCGAGAATGCCGACAGCTATGCCGCCCAGTTGCAGGCCGATGGCGCGGTGATTCCCGGTTTTGCCGAACGGCGCGCAGAAATTGAACGCCAGTTGCAGGCGGCTGCGGAGAAGGTGGGTGGCGGCGTGCAGCCGCTGCATGACGATGCCTTGCTGGATGAAGTCACCGCGTTGGTCGAGCGGCCGAATGTGCTGCTTTGCCAGTTCGAGGCGGAATTTTTGCAGGTGCCGCAGGAATGCCTGATTCTGACCATGAAGGCGAACCAGAAATATTTCCCGTTGCTGGACACGAGTGTGGAAAAC
>Ga0105047_10001024_pt1 | contig 49287 bp, 44 predicted proteins | sample MAT04_FD_78384 | JGI IMG/M metagenome (GOLD analysis project Ga0105047, IMG submission 78384) | Freshwater microbial communities from Lake Fryxell liftoff mats and glacier meltwater in Antarctica - MAT-04 (megahit assembly) | ecosystem: Environmental > Aquatic > Freshwater > Ice > Liftoff...
GAGACGGGCCCAGGTTCAGAGACGGGCCCAGGTTCAGAGACGGGCCCAGGTTCAGAGACGGGCCCAGGTTCAGAGACGGGCCCAGGAAAAAACGGAGCTCCGTTCGTCCCGAGAGAAGTCGAGGGACGAGCATCTGCCGAAGTCGCGGGACATCGGGCCGCCGAGGCGGCTCATCCCTCGACTTCTCTCGGGATGAACGGTGCCTCTTCTTCTCCCCCTTCTTCTCCCTCTTCTTCTCCCCCTTCTTCTCCCCCTTCTTCTCCCCCTTCTTCTCCCCCTTCTTCTCCCTCTTCCCCTCTCTTCCTCTCCCCCTCGTCGCCCGTACCCATGTCCTCCTTTGCCGCGGCGCACGAGCAGTTCCTTCGCTTCTCACAGCAGTCGATCGCGCTGCAGACCCGGGCGCTGCTCGAGCAGCAGCGACTGATCGCACTGATGGGCGGAACCGCTTCAGCGCAGATCGTCCAGGCGGCCGCGACGGCCCCTGCCTTCGATCGTGCCGCGTGCATGGAGTTCGCGATCGGAAAGCTGGGCAACATGCTGGGCCCGGACTTCGCGATCGTGGACACGTACCCGACGCGCGTTCGCCTGCCGGCCGAGCCACTCATGCTCTGCGATCGGATCATGCGCGTCGAAGGCACGCCGGGTGTCCTCGGCCCGGGCCGCTGCGTGACCGAGCACGATGTCCGCGCGGACTCGTGGTACCTCGACAACGGGCGCGCGCCGGTCTGCATCAGCGTCGAAGCGGGCCAGGCCGACCTCTTTCTATCCGCGTACCTGGGCATCGACCACCAGACGAAGGGCGAGCGCGTCTACCGCCTACTGGACGCGAAGATCGTCTTCCACCGTGACCTGCCAGTCGTCGGCGAAACCATTCGCTACGACATCCAGATCGATCGCTTCATCCAGCAGGGCGACACCTGGCTCTTCTTCTTCCGCTTCGACGGGACCATCGCGGGCGCCCCGTTCATCACGATGTACGACGGCTGCGCCGGCTTCTTCAGCCCCGAGCAGCTCGCCACCGGCCGCGGCATCGTCACCGAGCCCGACGAGACGGTGAGGCCGCGCCGCCCCAACACCACGCCCTACTCGCCGTTGCTCGCGCTGTCCCCTACCACCCTCGACGAGACCCAGCTTGGCGCCCTGAGGCAAGGCGACCTCTGTGGTGCATTGGGTCCACAATTCAAAGGCCGCACCCTGAGCGCGAAGCTGCGCCTGCCGACGGGCCGCATGAACCTGGTCGATCGCATCCTCGAGCTCGACCCGAACGGCGGCCGCTTCGGCCTCGGCGTGGTGCACGGCGAAGCGGACGTCACGCCGGACGCCTGGTACCTGACCTGCCACTTCATCGACGACCACGTGATGCCGGGCACGCTGATGTACGAGTGCTGCCTGCACACGCTGCGCGTTCTCCTGGTCCGAATGGGGTGGGTCGCGGAAGAGACCGACGACGTCCGCTGCGAGCCCATCGAGGGAATCGCGAGCCAGCTGCGGTGCCGCGGCCAGGTGACGGTCGACAGCAAGAAGGTCAGCTACCGCGTCGAGATCAAAGAGCGCGGCTACGACCCCGAGCCGTACGTGCTCGCGACGGCCGCGATGTACGTCGACGGCCGCTACGTCGTCGAGATGGAAGGCATGTCGCTGCGCCTGCGCGGCCTGTCGCGCGAGAAGGTCGAAGCGCTGTGGGCCGCTCCAGCAGGGGAACAGCCTCCGCGGTTCACCCGCGAGCAGATCGTCGCCTACGCCGAGGGAAACCCGTCTGAAGGGTTCGGCGACAAGTACCTTCCGTTCGATCGCGATCGCCGGATCGCGCGCCTTCCCCGCGACCCCTTTCTCTTCCTCGATCGCGTCACCAAGGTCGACGACCCGCCGTGGGTGATGAAGCCCACCGGGTGGATTGAGTGCGCCTTCGACGTCGACCCGAACGCCTGGTACTTCGCCGCGAACCGCCAGGGCACGATGCCTTTCGCGGTCATCGCCGAGGCCGCGCTGCAGCCGTGCGGCTGGCTCGCCGCCTACCTCGGCTCGGCGCTGTGCAGCACCGAGAACCTCTTCTTCCGCAACCTCGATGGCCAGGGCACCGCCTTCCGCGAAGTGCGCCCCGACGCTGGCACGCTCACCACCCGCGCGCGCCTCACCAAAGCGTCGCAGGCGGGCGGCATGATTCTTCAGGAGTTCGAGTTCGAGATCCTCTCAGGCAAGGATCGCGTCTACGCCGGCAAGACGGGCTTCGGCTTCTTCCCTGCCGCGGCGCTCGCCCAGCAGGTCGGCGTCCGCGGCGCGAAGCCCGTCGAACTGCCGAACACCGCGCGGCCGTTCGCCCTCCCGCTCGAGGCGCCGCGGTCACCCTCGTCGACCGCCGGCTTCACGATTCCGCGCGGCCTCGCCCTGCCCGCCCAGGCCTTCAGCGTCATCGACCGCATCGACCACCTGCAGCTCGACGGCGGCGCGAAGGGCAAAGGCTTCATCGCCGGCACCAAGCGCGTGAACCCCGACGAGTGGTTCTTCGCCGCGCACTTCTTCCAGGACCCGGTGATGCCCGGCTCGCTGGGCCTCGAGGCGCTTATTCAGCTGCTGAAGGTCTTCGCGCGCGAACGCTTCGGCGCACTTGGCACGAGCCACCGTTTCCAGTCGCCGGGAATCGGTCTCGAGCACCGCTGGCAGTACCGCGGCCAGGTCGTCCCCACGAACAGCGAAGTGCGCGTGCAGGCGACGCTCACGCAAGTCGTCGACGGTGACGAGCCGCTGCTGGTGGCCGACGGACAGCTCGCGGTCGACGGACGCGTCATCTACACGATGAAAGACTTCGCGCTGCGGCTCGTGCGAGGAGACCCCTGATGCGTTGGAACAAGGTGTGCCTCGAGACGATCGCGTACGTGCTGCCCGACGAGGTGGTGGCGACGGGAACGCTCGAGGCGCAGCTCGCCAGGATGTACGCGGCGTTGAACCTCGAAGGCGGGCAGGTCGCGGCGCTCACCGGCATCGAGCAGCGCCGGATGTGGCCCGCGAACCCCGTGATGTCGGCGTGCGCGGCGCAGGCAGGGAAGAAGGCGCTCGAAGCGTCGGGCGTGCCGGCGGAAGACCTGGGGGCTGTCATCTACGCGGGGGTTTGCCGCGACAACCTCGAGCCCGCCACCGCGTGCGCCGTCGCCGAAGCGCTGGGCACCGGGCCCGACACGCTCGTCTTCGATGTCTCGAACGCGTGCCTCGGCGTGCTGAACGGCATGGTCGAGATCGCGAACCGCATCGAGCTCGGGCAGATCCGCGCGGGCATCGTCGTCTCGGCCGAGAGCTCGCGGGCGATCGTCGAGAGCACCATCGCGCGAATGAACGCCGACCCGACCCTCGAACGATACCGCCTCGGCCTCGCCACCCTCACCGGCGGCAGCGGCGCCGTCGCTGTCGTCCTCACCGAGGCCGGCTACTCCGATTCCGAGCACCGCCTCGTCGCTGGCGCCGCGCTCAGCGCCCCCGAGCACCACCGCCTCTGCCGCTGGGGCCCCGCGCGCGGACTGCTGGGCGAGACCCCCAACCTGATGGACACCGACGCGTCGCAGGTGCTCGCCCACGGCGTCGTGCTGGGCGAGCAGACGTGGGCGAAGTTCCTGAAGACCACGGGCTGGCGCACCGAAGAGGTCGACCGGGTCATCACGCACCAGGTCGGCGCCGGCCACCGACGCGAAGTGCTCGCGCGCCTCGGCATCGACGAATCGCGTGACTTCTCGACCTTCGCTTCCCTGGGAAACATCGGCACCGTGTCCGTGCCGCTCACCGCCGCGCGCGCTGCCGAAGCCGGGTTTCTGCGCGCCGGCGATCGCGTCGGCCTGCTCGGAATCGGGTCCGGCCTCAACTGCCTCATGCTGGGAGCTCAATGGTGACCTTCGACATCGCGCCGTACCGTTCGCTGTATCCGTGGCAGGGCCAGCGGCTCGACGTCGGCCAGGGCGTGCACATGCACTACCTCGACGAGGGCAAGGGCGACCCGCTGGTGATGCTGCACGGGAACCCGACCTGGTCGTTCTACTGGCGCAACCTCGTCGCGGGGCTCTCGGGCAGCTACCGCACCATCGTCCCTGACCACGTGGGCTGCGGGCTGTCGGACAAGCCAGGCGACGACAAGTACGAGTACGTGCTCGAGCGGCGCGTGAAAGATCTCGAGGCGCTGCTCGACCACCTCGGCGTCACGAAGAACATCACGCTCGTCCTCCACGACTGGGGCGGGATGATCGGCATGGCCTTCGCCACGCGGCACCCCGAACGCGTGAAGCGGCTCGTCGTGCTCAACACCGCGGGCTTCGGTTTGCCGCCGGGCCGCAAGCTGCCGTGGCAGATCTCAGTCGTGCGCCACCTGCCCTTCTTCGCGGTGCCCGTGCGCGGCTTCAACGCGTTCTCGCGCGGAGCGAACATCACCTGCTCGACGAAGCCCGGGCGAATGACGGACACGGTGAAGGCGGCGTACCTGGCTCCGTATGATTCGTGGGAACACCGCATCGCGGTGCAGCGCTTCGTCGAAGACATTCCGTTGAAGCCCGGCGATCGCAGCTACCCGATGGTGAAGGAAGTATCGGACAAGCTCGAGCAGTTCAACGGCGTGCCGCTGCTGATCTGCTGGGGAAAGAAAGACTTCGTGTTCGACGACCACTTCCTCGCCGAGTGGCGCCGCCGCTTGCCGACCGCCGAGGTGCACACGTTTGCCGACGCGGGCCACTACGTCCTCGAGGACGCGCACGAAGAAATCCTGCCGCTGATTCGCGACTTCCTCGCGCGCCACCCGCTGGCCGGACCCCTGGCGTGACCAACGCCAACATCGCCTCGCACCTTCCTGCGATGGCGAAGCTTTCTCCGAACCGGGCGGCGATCATCTGCGGCGATCGCCGGCTGACCTTCGGCGAGCTCGACACGCTCAGCGATGCGTACGCGCGGGGCCTCGAGGCGATCGGCATCGGGCGCGGAGTGCGCACGGTGTTGATGGTGCCGCCGAGCCTCGACTTCTTCCCGATGGTGTTCGGGCTCTTCAAGGCCGGCGCCGTGATCGTGATGATCGACCCCGGCATCGGCCGCCGCGCGCTGCTGTCGTGTCTCGACGAGGTCGAGCCCGAGGCCTTCATCGGCGTCCCCGCGGCGCACCTCGCGCGCGTCCTCTTCCCCGGCCCCTTCCGTAAAGTGCGCGCGAAGGTCACCGTCGGCCCGCGGCTCTTCTGGGGCGGCCACACGCTCGCGGGGTTGCGAAAGCTCGGCGAAGGCAAGGGCCCGTACGCGATGGCGGTGCCGAACCCGGGCGAGACGGCGGCGATCCTCTTCACCTCGGGCTCGACGGGAGTTCCGAAAGGCGCCGTCTACACGCACGAGGTGTTCGACGCGCAGGTGCGGATGATTCGCGACACGTACGACATCCAGCCGGGCGAAATCGATCTGCCAACCTTTCCGCTCTTCGCGCTGTTCGACCCTGCGCTCGGCATGACGTCCGTATTGCCGAAGATGGACTTCCGGTTTCCCGCGCGCGCCGACCCCGCAGTGCTCGTCGAGGCGATCAACGCCCACGGCTGCACCACGATGTTCGGCTCGCCCGCGCTGGTCGACAACCTGAGCCGCTATGGCGCCGAGAAGAAGCTGAAGCTGCCGACGCTGCGGCGGGTGTTGTCGTCGGGCGCTCCGATGCGAAACGACGTGCTCGAACGGATGAGCGGCCTGCTCACCGGCGACGCCCAGGTCTTCACGCCCTTTGGCGCCACCGAGTCGCTGCCCGTCGCGAGCATCGGCAGCCGCGAAGTCCTCAGCGAGACGGCTTCGGGCGCAGCGGCAGGACGCGGCGTCTGCGTCGGCAAGCCCGTCGACGGAGTGACGGTTCGAATCATCGCCATCACCGACGCGCCGATTCCCCACTGGTCTGACTCGCTGCTGGTTGCCGCGGGCGAGATTGGGGAAATCACCGTGCGCGGGCCGATCGTGACCCGCGAGTACTACGCGCGCCCTGAGCAGACGGCGATGGCGAAGATCCGCGATGGCGATCAGACCGTGCACCGCATGGGAGACGTCGGCTTCTTCGACCCGCAGGGCCGCTTGTGGATGTGCGGCCGCAAGAGCCACCGCGTCGTCACCCCCGAGGGCACCCACTTCTCCGTGCCCGTCGAAGAGATCCTCAACCAGCACCCGCAGGTGAAGCGCACCGCGCTGGTCGGCATCGGCGAGCGCGGCAAGCAGACGCCCATCGTGCTCGTCGAGCGCGAGGCTGGGGCGAACGAAGAGCCGCTGATGACTGAGCTCAAGGCCCTCGCCGCGAAGAACCCCGTCACCGCGAAGCTGCAGCGCTTCATCACCTACCCCGGCGCATTTCCCGTCGACGCACGGCACAACGCGAAGATCGAACGCGAGAAGCTCGCCCGCTGGGCGGCGGAGCAGCGGTGAAGGCGCTGGTCACCGGCGGCGGCGGCTTCCTCGGCAGCGCGCTGGTTCGTCGCCTCGTCGAGCGCGGCGACACCGTTCGCGTCCTCGCGCGTGGCGAGTACCCCGAACTGCAAGGCATGGGCGTTGCGCTCGAGCGCGGCGACCTTCGCGACGCAGCAGCCACCGCCCACGCCTGCGCCGGCGCCGACGTCGTCTTCCACACCGCCGCCAAGGCCGGAGGCTGGGGAGACCCGAAGGAGTACGAGGCGATTAACGTCCACGGAACCGCGAACGTCATCGCCGGCTGCCGCGCGAAGGGCGTTCGCTTCCTGGTCCACACCAGCTCGCCGAGTGTCGTGCACAGCGGCGCGGACATCGAAGGCGCCGACGAATCGATTCCCTACGGCACCCACTTCACCGCCGACTACCCGCGCACGAAGGCTGCTTCTGAAAGGCTCGTTCGCGAGGCGGCCGACGTCACGCTGTCGACCGTCGCGCTGCGCCCGCATTTCATCTGGGGGCCAGGAGATCGCCACCTGCTGCCCCGCCTGCTGTCTCGCGCGCGCGCCGGGAAGCTGCGCCAGGTCGGCACGAAGGACGTGAAGACCGACACGATGTACATCGACAACTGCGTCGACGCGCACCTGCTGGCCGCCGAGAAGCTGCAGTCGAACCCCGGCATCTCGGGCAAGGCGTACTTCATCAGCGACGGTGACCCCATCGGCGTCTGGACCATGGCCAACCGCATGCTCGCCGCCGCAGGAGCGCCGGGTGTCGGCAAGCCCGTGCCTGCCTGGCTCGCCTATGCCCTCGGAGCGACCCTCGAAGCCACCCACGCCCTCTTCCGCATCGACCGCGAGCCGCTGATGACGCGCTTCGCCGCCAGCGAACTTTCCCACGCACAGTGGTTCGACATCTCGGCGGCCCGTCGAGATCTCGGCTACGCGCCCCGCGTCACGATTGACGAAGGCCTCGAGCGCGTGAAGCAGCACTTCGAGAATGAGAAGACGCGATGAAGAACAAGACACCTGCCACGGGTACGGCCTCAGCGCGCGCGGCAAGACGAAGCCCGACGTACCGACCGCGAACAATGGGTTGCGCTGCGCGAAGTGAGCGGTTTCCTGCGCAGGTGAAACGCGCGGGTTTCAGTCGTTTCGCGCTCTGAAGAAAGGCGGATCGCTGTCCGGTGCCCTGGCAACCAAGCTGGGTATGAACGACACGGGAATCGCTTCACTGGTGACAGCGGCGAGGGCCTCGCTGAGCACGGGAACGCCGGACATCGAACGTCTGTACGAGCTCGGGAAGAAGCGGCAGTGGAACGCGTCGGACCTGCCTTGGGAGTCGCTCGACTTCAGCGCGGTGCCGCTGCCCCTTCGCGCGGGCCTCGCCGAGCTGCTGACCCAGACGCACTACGGTGAGCTCGGCGCGCTGACGGTGTCGGCGAAGCTGGTGCAGACGTCTCCGAACCTGGTCGACCGTTTGTTTGGAGCGACCCAGGTCACCGACGAAGCCCGCCACGTCGAGTGGTTCTCGCGGCTGCTGTACCACCTGGACACGCCGGCTCCGATGAACCCCGCGGTCGCCGCTTTCATCGACAGAGTGGTCAGCACGAAGGACGACGTCGCGCAGTTGGTGGGGATGAACATCCTGATCGAAGGCCTCGCGCAGACGCTGATGACCGAGTCGGGCCGCGTGCTGCAGTCGATTCAGATGGAAGGCCTCGAGTCGCTGGCGAAGGTCGGCACGTGGCTGGTCGAGAAGATCGCGCACGACGAGAGCCGCCACCTCGCTTTCGGCGTCACCCGCGTCCGGCAGCTGGTCGACTGTCTCGGCGCGTCGCAGCGCGACAGGCTTCAGCGGCAGATCAGCGAATGGGCGCGCGACCTCTTCGCGTTGACCCAGCAGCGCAGCGAAGGGGTGATTGCCTTCGGCCTCGACGGCGACGCGTTGATGGCGCGCTGCCTCACCGACACGCGCTCGCGCCTGGCCCTCGCCGGCCTGAACCTGGAGCTCGCATGAGCCCGCGCCTCGAGCTCATCAACCGCCACGGGTCGGATCCGATCGCCGTGTCGACCGTGCAGCCGGGCCTCTCGTACTTCGACACGCCCAACGGTTACGTCGCGTACCAGCGCGCCTTCGGGGTCGCCCTCTCGCTGGGTGGGCCCGTCTGCGCGCCCGAACATTCCGCGTCGCTCGCGCAGCGCTTCCTCGACGAGGTTCCGCACGCGGCGCTGTTCTACGTGAACGAGCAGACCGCACGCGGCGTGCACGGCCTTCACTTCCGCGCCGCGCTGGGCACCGACCGCATCCTCGACCTCACCCGCAACGACACCTTCGCCGGAGCGCCCGCGTTGTCTGCCGCCCGCAAGGCCGAGAAGGCCGGCTTCCAGATCGAGCTGATGGCGCTCGACGACGACGACATCGCGTTCATCCACCGCGTCAACGCCAGCGCCCTGCAGCGCAGCGTGGTGCCGTACGAGATGCGCTTCCTCAACCGCCCGATGACGTACGCGAAGGGCGGCCCATCTCACGTCTTCGCGCTCTCCGTTCGCGGCGGTCGCTTCGGCTACGCGGTCATCGACCCGTACTTCGAAGCCGGCGAGGTGAAGGGCTACCTGCTCAACCTGCTGCGCTTCGAGCCGACCAAGCTCTGGGGCGTGTACCTCGCCGCCGTCCAGGCGATCGCCGCGCGCCTCGCGGTCGAAGGCGTGCGCGAGCTGTCACTGGGCTTCTGCCCGCTGGCCCGCCTCGACCTCGAAGGCAGCAGCCTGCTGATGCGGCCCCAGCTGCGGTGGATGCAGAAGCGCTTCGGGCAGCTCGATTACCTCGCCCGGCTGCACGCGATGAAGGCCGAGCCCAACGGCCGGTGGGAAGCGCGCTACCTCGTCACCCGCACGCCGCAGCTGCTGACGCCGATGCTGTCTTTCCTCGAGCTCACCGGCGTGCCGGTGCTGCAGCTGGCGCGCGAGAGGCTGCGCGCGGCATGAGCCTCGTTCTCACTGGCGTTTCGTTCTTGGCGTTTCTCGCGATGCTCTGGGTCGACCGCCACCAGCCCGCGCGGCAGATGCCGGAAATCGCCGGGCCCTGGCGCGCGTGGGGCGTCTTCTTCTTTCTGCTCACGCTGCTCGTCAACGGGGCGCTGCCGTACGCGCTGCGGCCCGTGGTCGAGAAGCACCACCTCTTCAACGGCGCCGCGCTGGGCGACTGGGGCGGCTCGATCGCGGGGTTCGTCGTCTACCAATTGGTCGTGTACTGGCTTCACCGCGCGCACCACCGCGTCCCGTTTCTCTGGCGCCACGTTCACCAGATGCACCACGCGCCCGAACGCATGGACCCGGCGGGCATGTGCTTCTTCCACCCGAACGAGATTCTGCTGCTCGCCACCGCGAGCACGGTGCTGTACGGCTTCGTGCTCGGGCTCACTGCGGAAGCGGCGTCGCTGGCCGGCGTCTACTTCATCCTCACCGGGCTCTTCGAGCACTCGAACCTGCGCACGCCGAAGTGGCTCGGCTATTTCGTGCAGCGCCCCGAGCAGCACGGCCTTCACCACCAGCGCGGCCTTCACGCCGCCAACTATGCCGAGCTTCCCCTGTGGGACTGGGTGTTCGGCACCTTCCGCAATCCCACCCGGTGGAATGCCGAAGCCGGCTTCTACGACGGAGCGCTGAAAGAATGGCGCGGCCTGCTCGCGGGCCGGGAGCTCGCCCCGTTCGTCCTGAGCCCGTCGAAGGACGAGCAGCCCCAGAGGTAGGGTGCCGGGAGAGCGAGGCGGCTCATCCCTCGACTTCTCTCGGGATGAACGGGGCGGTTCTCTTCGGGATGAACGGAATGGTTCTCTTCGGGATGAACGGGGCGGTTCTCTTCGGGATGAACGGGGCGGTTCTCTTCGGGATGAAATGGATCTGGTAGAAGTCCCCGCGCCCATGCTTCGCGTTAGACAACTTTCTGAGATGGCGCGGAAGCTCGACGCCGCGGCCTTCACCGCCCGAATGGGTCCGATTGGGTTGATGCAGCAGCCTCCGTCTGAACGGCTCGCGATGCAGGTGCGCGAGGGCAAGGTGAAGTTCACGCTGCCGCTGCCGACGCTGAACTCAGAGAATTTGCCAGCGCTCGGCAAATTCGAGGACTTGATCGTCGCCACCCTACCCCCGCCCCGCCCCGACGGAATCGTGCAGCTGCGCATCGGCCGCGACGCAGGAAACGATCTCATCGTCGAAGACCCCGCCGTCTCGGGCATCCACGCCGCCATCCGCTGGGACGGCAAGCGCGGCATCCTCGTCGAGCTCGGCAGCGTCAACGGCACGTTCATCAACCGGCAGAAGCTGACCCAGCTGCAGACGACGCTGAACAACGGCGACCAGCTGAGCTTCGGCCTCTCGACCTTCGTCTACCTACACGCGGCCGACTTCCACGCGTTGCTGCGCGAGTTGCACGCCTAAGTCCGGCGCGCCCGCACCATCGCCAGCACCTTGAAGGCGTCGAGCGCTTCCCACGAGGCCTCGAGCCGCACCGAAGGCTCCGTCACAATCTCGACCGTCACCGGATTGAGCCCCACCCGCGCCTCCTGAAAGCCGACGAAGCGGCGCAGGTGCGGGTGAATCGCCTTGTACGCCGCTTCCTTCAACGCGAACCGCACCAGCACCGCCCGCCACGCGTCCACCAGAGGCAACGCCTCGAGCTCCTCCGGCCGCAGCACCCGCGACGCAATCGTCATCCGCTCGCGCGCGTCGCCCTCGAGGTCGAGCCCGAGCGTGCCGGCAGTCGCGTCGCCCACCATCGCCACCGCCAGGTCCTGCTTGTGGGTCAGCGATACCGACTTGCCCGCTGGGCACTGCGGCTCGCCTTCAGACCCGATCGCCAGCGGCTCGGCCGACACGCCGAGCGCCCGCCACGCCAGCCGCCCCCCGGTGAACTCGATTTGCCGGCGGCCCCGCATGGTTTCGGCAAGGGCCCGTTCGACCGGGTGCAGCCGCTGCAGCACGTCGACCGTCACCGCTTCGACACCGCTGGGCAGATGAATGCCTGCGAGGGTGCCGAAGGCGGCGGGCCGCACGAATGCCACTGAAAAGGGTTCGTTCATCAAGCGGTGCAGCCCTTAGAGTGCCCTCGTTTGGACGAGTTGCTCAAGAAACGGATCGTGCTCCTGCCTGGTAAGGGTGGCGTCGGGCGTTCCACGCTCACTGCCGCGATCGGCACCATTGCGCAGCGCCGCGGCCTTCGGGTGCTGGTCACTGAAATCGGTGACGACCCGAAGGACTACTCGCCGCTGGCCCGCGTGTTCGGCCGCGACCGCCTGCCCGCCTCGCCCGAGAAGATCGCCGCCGGCGTCGACGGCGCGCTGCTGCTGGCCCGCACCGGCCAGGAGCTCTTCCTGCGTTCGGTGCTCCGGTCGTCCACGCTCGCACGCGCGGCGATCAGCTCGGATGCGCTGCGCCGCCTGCTCAGCGCCGGCCCGTCTTTCAAAGAGATGGGCGTCTTCTTCCAGCTGCTCAGCTACCTGCGCATGGAACGCGCGGAAGGCGAGCCGCTGTACCAGCTGATCCTGGTCGACATGCCCGCCACCGGGCACACGCTCTCGCTCACCGGCCTGCCCGACATGCTGCTTCGCCTGCTGCCGCGCGGCCCGATTGCCGAGGCGCTGCGCGAAGGCCAGAGCTACTTGAACGACCCCCAGAAGGCGGCCGCCTACGTGGTGACGCTGCCCGAGACGCTGCCCATCAGCGAATGCCTCGAGCTGCTCGAAGGACTCAAGAAGACCTCGATGCCCACGGGTGGAGTGATTCTGAATCGCTTCCCCGTCGACCCCTTCACCCGCAACGAGCGCGAGCTCTTGAACCCGCTGGTCGACGCCCAGAACCTCTACGGCGCCGAAGGCTTCCACAAGCCCCAGTCGTCGCGCCGTGAGCTCGCCCGCCTTCGCGCGGGCACGTCGCTGCCGATCTTCGTCATCCCCGACCTGCCGCAGGCTGGGTTGATTTCGAAGGTTGCCGATGCGCTGGTGGCGTCGGAAGACATCACCCAGGAGCGCGCCACCGGATGAGTGAAGTCCACATCGGCGAGCTGCTTCGCACCCGGAAAATCATCGTCTGCTGCGGCGCTGGCGGAGTCGGCAAGACCACCACCGCGGCCGCCCTCTCGCTGGCCGCCGCCCGTGCGGGCCGCCGCGTGCTCGTGCTCACCATCGACCCGTCGAAGCGCCTCGCCGAGACGCTGGGGGTGTCGCGCAATCCACCGACGCCCGTCTCGATTCCGCCCGATCGCCAGGCCGCGGCCGGCATCAAGGCGCCTGCGTCGCTCGACGCGTGGATGCTCGACCCGAAGCTCGTCGCCGACGACTCCGTGCGTAGGCTGACCAAGAATCCCGCCGACGCCGAGCGCGTGCTCAACAACCGCATCTACCAGCAGCTGTCAGCGATGGTCGCGGGCATGCACGAGTACACGGCGATGGAAGCCCTGCACCGGCTGGTCAGCGAAGGGAAGTACGACCTGGTGGTGCTCGACACGCCGCCGTCGCGCCACGCGCTGGATTTCCTCGAGGCACCCCGCCGGCTGTCGCGGTTGATCGAAGGCCGCGCGATTCAAGCTTTTCTGCCCCGCGTCGATAGCCTCGTCGGCCGCGCCGCCTCGAAGGTGATCTCGAAGATTCTGGGCGCCGTCTTCGGCGATGAGTTCGCGACCGAGCTCGTCACCTTCATGGGCCTGTTCTCGAACATCTTCACGGCGCTCAACGTCGACGTGAACACGATGCGCACGTTCTTGAGCGGCCCCGACGTCGCCTTCCTGCTCGTCACCTCGCCCGCGCCCGTGACGCTCGCCGAAGCGCACTTCTTTCAGGACAAGACCCGCGAGCTCGAGCTTCCGTTTCGCGGCTTCGTGCTCAACCGCAGCCGCGCACGGAACGCCGATCGAAAGTTTCCTGACGAGAGCATCTTCGCGGCGCCTGCCAGCGCCGAGGCACGTTCTGCGCTGGGCAAGCTGCAGCAGATCGCCCGCGTCGAGCAGGAAGCCGCGACCAGGGACTCTGCGCTTCTCGAAGAGCTCCGCTCGCGCGCTGGCAAGAACGCCACCGCGATCGCCATCCCCGAGCTGCCGCAGGGCGCCGACGACATGGGGACGCTGATCACCGTCGCCGACGTCCTGTCGAACGCGTAGTCCTACGAAGAGGCAGTGCTCACTTGAGCAGACGATCGACCGTCTGCATCGAAAGCGGAGCCTCGCGCTCTACTCGATGCCGTATTTCGCCTTGAGGCGCGCCAGCGATTGCGCGTCGAGGCGGCGCACGGGCATCGCGGCGCTCTGGGTGAAGCGGACCTCGAACCCGCTGCCGGTGGTGCCCAGTACGCCGGGTGGAAACGCGCCCTCGACCAGCCACTGGTCGCCGAAGAGCGTGCGCCCGCCCTGCTCTGCCGCGCTGATTCGCGCCCGATCGCAGTCGCCGCGGCTCACGCCGTTCTGGCAGGCGACGACGAGCCGGGTCTCGAGTGGAAAGGCCTTCTTCGCCTCGTCGAGGGCGCGGGCCAGCGCCTGGAAGTCACGTGTCCCATCTGCCTCGTTCGGGATCCGCTTCAGGATCGCGCCGTTCGCGGCGGCGAAATAGTTCGCGTCCGCGCCAAGGACAAAGCCCTCCTGGGCCACCACCATCACCAGGCCCAGCGAGGCTCCTGCTTCAGCGCCGGTGCGAGGAAGATCCTCCACCACGACCGGGATCTCGAGTGCCCACCGCTGCGCAGGGGTGAGCATCATCGCCTCCACGCTGCTCGCGATCTTCACCGCTGCCGCCGCCTCGTCCGGCCTGGGCTTTGGCGTCAACACCGCTCGCCAGGCCGCCAGCCCCACGACCGAGGTGGCGACCACCGCGGCAAGAGCCCACTTTGCCTTCGAGGGAGCTGGGGCAGCCGTGGGAATCCCGGTCACTGGTCCGGGAAGAAAGGTGTCGCCGACCGCCGCGCCGTGAGCGGTGAGGCTCGCCAGCGGGGCGATGCGGCCGCTCGATCGAAGCGCGTTCATCGCCGCGGCGACTTCCCTCATCGACCCAAAGCGCGCGCCCGCGTCCTTCTCGAGGCACCGCTGCGCGACCTGAAACGCTGGGCCGTTGTCTCCCGAACAGAGCGCAGGCAGCTCAGGCGGGGTCTGGGTCAGCGTCGCCATCGCTCGATCCATCGGCGACTCACCCGGAAAGGCGCGGCGATGGGTGAGCATCTCGAAGAGCACCGCGCCAAACGCGAACTGGTCGGCCCGCGCGTCGACAACCGCGCCGTGAAGCTGCTCAGGCGCCATGTAGCCGGGGGTCCCCATGAACGACCCGGTCTTCGTCAGGTCGCCTCGCCCCTCGGTGCGCGCCAGCCCGAAGTCGATCAGCTTCACCTGGCCACCCTGGACGATGAAGATGTTGGCGGGCTTGAGATCCCGATGAATCACGCCGCGCTCGTGAATCGCGACGAGCCCTTCGGCCAGCTGCCAGGCCGCATCGACGAGCTCGCCCCCGGCCCGCGGCGCGCTCTGGAGGAAGTCGTGCAGCGTCATCCCCACCAGCAGCTCGGTCACCAGGTATTGGCGCCCATCGGCCGAACCGACGTCGAACACCGCGACGACGTTCGGGTGGCTCAGCCCTGCCAGCACCCGGGCCTCTTGCTCGAAGCGCTTGAGCAGCGTCGGGTCTGCCGCCAGCTGCGACGCGAGCACCTTGATCGCGACGTCGCGGCCAAGGCGGGGATCGCGCGCCCGAAAGACCGTGCCCATGCCGCCCGCGCCCAGGGTCGCCAGAACCTCGTATGGGCCGACGCGCGCGCCTCCCGTCAGCTCGGACGTCACGTAAGCCCCCTTGAACGGCGCAGAAACCGTTGCAGCCACGTCGACAGCTTAGCGGATGGTTCGGCTTCCGTTGCTTTCTGCACTGGAGGCCCGTCGGCGAGAAGTGACCTTGGTACGCCGTCTCGTCGAACTCCAGCGGCCGCTCGTTGGCGGCAGCCGCTTCTGGGCAAGCGCGCACGCCGCTGGCGGGCATTCGGGAGACTCATCGCAAACACCGACATGCACTTCGGAAACTTGAGTCTCTTCGTCAGCGACTTCGCGCGCGGCACTTTCACGCTGGCGCCCTGCTACGACATGCTTCCGATGCAGTACCGGCCGGGCGTTCATCGCGAAGACCTCGGCCCCACCCCTTTCACGCCCCCGGATCCCGCCGCAGAAGAGCGCGCGGTGTGGCAACAGGCAGTCAGCCGTGCGACCACGTTCTGGAAACGCACGGCCAGGGATCCCCACGTTGCGGCGCAATGGAAGGCGGTTACGACCGAGAACGATCCAGAAGTGAGGGCTACGTGGCGCACCAGTTCCATCACGCTGCGGCGAGGGCCGCTTCTACCAACGGGTGCATCACCGAGCGCTTGCGCCAGGCGGCGCTGATTGGGAACTTCGACTTCGGGTGCTGCACCGGCCAGGCAATGACACCGGCGACCTGGGGGCCCGCTTCGCTCAGCGACGGCACGAGTGAGAAGCCCAGGCCAGCGGCGACGAAGCCGAGGATGGTGTCGGACGAGTCGGCCGAGAAGGACTGCGGCGGATGCAGCCCGTGCTCGGCGAGGCCGGCCAGCTGCAGGTCTTTGAGCGTGCGATCCGCGTGGTACGCGATGAACGGCACCTCGCCGAGCGCCGAGAGCTTCAACCGCGTTCCCTGCGCGTGGGGCCCGTGGGTCGGCGCGACGATGAAGGTGCGCATCGTCGCCACCTCGCGCGCCTCGAGTCCTTCCGGCAACGACGGCAGCCAGTCGACGAGCAGATCTGCCTCGCCGCGCAGCAGCGCCAACGGATCGGCCGCCTTCACTTCCGACAGCGCCACCGTGATGTCGGGCCGCCGGCTCTGCAGCCGCTGCAGCCACTTCGGCATCAGGTGGCGCAGCAGATGCCCGGCGGCGTGGACCTTGAGCACTCCGCCGACCTTCCCGTCCTTCAACTTGGAAGCGAGCGCAGGCAGCTGCTCGTAGAAGGGCTCGACGACCTCGAACAGCGCGTGCCCCGCGGGCGTGAGCGCCATCTGATCCTTGCCGACCCGCTCGAACAGCGACACACCGACTTCTTCCTCGAGGCGACGCACCTGCTGGTGAACGCCGGGCTGGCTGATCGGGTAGGGAAAAGCGCGGGCGGCCCGGGCGTACCCCCCGGTGCGGGCAACCCAGAAGAACCCTTCGAGCCGCTGGAGAGAAATCATACACCACAGGTTATCACTTCGACGACAACCAGTTCCCCAACGTAATTGCACCGATCCGCGATGCTGGGCGTTGAAGAGGAACACCCGCATCACAACGGAGCCACACATGAACGGCATGAAGAACGCGGTGCACCTGGGAATCCTCGGAGTCTGGGCAGTGCTCGGCGCGATGCTGAGCTTCAAGCTGGTCTTCGGCGCCTTCGCGCTCTTCAGCCCGCTGGCCTTCTGGCTGTGGTTCGCGGGCTTCGCGGCGGTGACGACGATGGTGGTGAAGAAGTTCGAAGGACCAATCGCCGCGCTGGGCGTGCACGCCGCCGCGTTCGGGATCCTCCACCTGATCCCCCGCGTGTTTCCGCTCGACCTGCTGCGCCTGGGCCTCGACTTCCTGAAGGCGCGCTGAGCTGTGAGCGCCCAACCGACAGCCTCAAGCTGGCGTGCGTGAAGGCGAAGTGCGAGGCGAAGCCCGCGTCGCCGTGAACAGCCGCATCGTGCCGTTCGCCCGCCGGGTGTCCGCCGCGATCTGAAAGCCCGCGCGCTGAACCGCGGCCTCGGTGTCGCGGTTCGGGTGGCAGCCGCCGGCGACCGCCGTCCACGCCGGCTGAATGAAGTCCTGCCACCTTCCCTTGAGCACCGACGTCGACCGCACGTGCTCGAGCATGCGCAGCTCGCCGTCCGCCTTGAGCACCCGCTTCACCTCGTTCAGGCCGCGCTCCGCGTCGGGCACCGAGCAGAACACCAGCCCGCTGACCACGGTCTGAAACGTGCCCGGCCGAAACGGCAACGCGTGGGCGCTGCCACGCACCAGCGGCACCCCGGGCGCCCGCCGCCGCGCCTTCTTCAGCGCGTCGATCGACGGCTCGAGCCCGACCACCAGGGCCCCTTCGGCATACCGCGGCAGGTTGCGCCCGGTGCCGCACCCGAGGTCGAGCGTCGGCCCGCGCGCGCCGGCCACCAGCACTTCCCGCCAGCGGCGCAGGCCGAAGAACTCCATCACTGCCATCATCGCGTCATAGATGAAGGGGATCTGCTCGACGCCGCGCATCGGCGCAGCTTAGTGGAACGGCGGCACCGTCACTCCCGCCTCGTTGAGCCTCGGTGGCGAAGATGAACACCCGACAGGACCAGAGCGGTCACCCTCACCGTCACGGTCTTTGCCCGCGTACACCGGCACCATGCCCAGCACGTACTCGGAAGCCCGCGACCTCGACGTCCAGCGCGGCCAGCGTCGCCTGCCCTTCCACCGCCTTCAGGTGCACCCCGACCTCGCGGCCGAGGATGTGGGTCGACCCGCCGAGCCCCTTCTGGTCGTTGCCGATTGAGCTGTTGAAGTCCGACACGCGCACTCCCGCGACCCCGACCTCTAACGCCGCGAGCTTCAACCCCTTCAATTCCACCGACCCGCCCACGCCCAGGCAGTCGCCGCGCAGCTGCACCTGCGGCCTCGGCAGCTGGGTAAACGCGTCGCGCGCGCGGGCCGGCGACGACGGCGCCTGCTCCTTCACCTGTGCCGAAGGCTGGCTGACCTTCCGCTCGACCGGCTTCACCGTGTTCTGCACCGCGTTCTTCCTGCGCCAAGAAGGGACATGTCTGCTTCGTTGAGTGAGGGGCTGCTGCTTGAAGAAAGACGCGCGGCCGCCCAGAAAACAGGCTCACCGCTTCCTTCCTGGCCTCATTTCATGCGCTTGCGTCGGCCGCCGCCGGATTTCTGGAGCCTGAATCTGGGGCATGGGCGCCACGTTGGAGGTGCGCTCGGGCATTGAGCGTTTCTGCTCGAAGGGCTGCGCGGGCTCGCAATTGCTTTGGGACGATAGACCTGCGACTCGCCGCTCCGTGCATGTCTTCCCGCTGATCGCGCTGCTGAGCGCCACCGCTGCCGAAGCTCCTGCGCGCGTGACGATCACCCACATTCGGGGCGAGGGCGCGCTGTCGTGCCCGGATGAATCGGCGCTCAAGGGGAACGTGGTCGCGCGCCTCGGGTACGACCCGTTCGTTGCGTCGGCGCCGCTGCGAGCGTTGACCCGCCTCGAGCGCACTGCCTCGGGTTACGCCGCGTCGCTCGAGCTAATTCGAGAAGGCGAGGGTCCCCGAACGCGCGCGCTCACCTCTCCGGCGGCGGACTGCCGTGAGATCTCCGAGTCGCTCGCGCTTGCGCTGACGCTCGCAATTGATCCGCAGTTTCTCGTGCGCGATGCGCCGCCGGCCGTCGCTCCTCCCACGCCGATGCCGCCTCCCGCATCGCCGCCGCCGGCTCCCGCAGCACCAGCACCAGCACCAGCACCAGCACCAGCGCCGGTCGTGTTCGCCGTCTTCGCCGGAGCGCTCGGCAGCGGCGGCCTCTCGCCGCAGCCCACGCCAGGCGGTTACGTCGGCCTCGGCTTCCACTACCGCGCCTTCGCCCTCTTCGCCGAAGGCCGCATCGATGCGGGGGCGACGCTGCAGGCCTTGGGCGGGGTGGTGCATACGAACGTGATGCTCGGCTCGCTGCTCCCCTGCTTCCAATGGAATCAATTCGGCGCCTGCGCCGTGCTCAGCGTCGGAGCGATTCAGGTCGAAGGCCACCTTGCCTTTGGACGCCGCGAGACGACGCCAATCGTGAAGGCCGGCGCGCGCCTCCAGTACGAGTGGATGCCGTTTCGTCACTTGGGGCTGCAGGTTCACGCAGAGGTGAGTGGCGTGCCTACCCGCGTGACCGTGTACGCCGACGCCGTGCCGCTCTGGTCCACCAGCCCGGCGACCGGCGAGCTCGGCCTAGGAATCATCGCGTTGTTTTGACAATGACGGCCCCCGCCCGCAATACCTGGGTGAGATGCCCTCGGCGCTGGACCTCAAGACCCTCTACGAGACGGAGGCAGACACGGTGTTCGCCTTCCTCACCCGCTTCGGCCTGCGGCCCGTAGAGGTCGAAGACGCGGTGCAAGACACCTTCGTTGCCGCCATCGCACGCGCCAGCACCTTCGACCTCAATCGCCCCGCGCGCCCCTGGCTGCTGGGGATCGCCTTTCGGATGGCGGTGGCGCGGACCCGACATGGGCGCACGCGCGAAGAGCTGGGCGACGTGCCGGACTCGGCAGATCCAGTTCAGGATCCCGAGCGGGACCTGACCACCCGGCGGGCGGAAGCCCTGGCGCAGCAGGCGCTCACCCGGCTGTCCCTGGAGCAGCGCTCGGTGTTCGTGCTTCATGACCTTCAGGAAGTCCCCATGACAGACATCGCGACCGCAATGGATGCCCCGCTCGCCACGACCTACTCGAGGCTCCGCTTGGCTCGGGTCGCGTTCAGCCGCGAAGTTGAGCAACTGCGTCAGGCAGGAGGCCGGCTGTGAGCCCCGACGAAACGCCCGAGCTACCGCCGCGTCCCCTCGAAGTGCAGAGCTTCACGCCGATTCGGATGAGCGCCACCCAGAAGGCCGCACTGTGGTCCCGGCTCGAGGCGTTGGTGGCGGCCGCAGTGCCTGAGGCCCCGCGCGCGCCTGCGGGTGGGGCTGCGGTGGCGGCGGGTGCGTCAGCAAGCAAGGTCGCAGCGATTGCGCTCGCGGCGGGAATCGCCCTTGGTGCCGCGATCGTTCGGTTTGGGTTTCCTCCGGATCCGGTGGTGAAGCTCGTCGAGGTCGAGAAGGTGGTCGTCCGCACCCAGGAGGTCCGCGTCGAAGTGCCGGTGCCTGCCCCGTCGGAGCAGGTCGCGAAGCCGCTCGCCCGCAAGCCGGATCCGAAGCCCGAGCAGACCGCCGCCAAGGCGAACGTCGAGCGACAGCTGCTCGAAGGCGCCCGAACCGCGCTCGTCCGTCGTGACGCGGCCTCGGCCCTGGCGACGCTCGAGAACCTGCGCCGCAGCTTCCCCCGCGGTCAGCTGGTCGAAGAGCGCGACAGCCTGCAGGTTCAGGCGCTCCAGCAGGCGCGCAGGGACGAAGACGCGAAGGCGGCGGCAAAGGCTTTCCTCGAGCGGTACCCGCAGAGCGTCTTCGGCCCCGCCGTCGAGGCGGTGCTGCGCCATGAAAAATAAGTGGCCGAGACATTGATAATTACCCGGCCGCCCCGCAACAGAGTCGTCGAGGCCGCACTTTCCCGAGGGGAATCACCGTGAACAAATTCTTGATGATGTTGCTGACCGTTGGGCTCGCCGCCTGCGACTCTTCGCTCAACGCGGGCAACAGCTGCAACGCGCAGACGTGCGAGGGGTGCTGCACCCAAGCGGGCGTCTGCCGGGCTGGCAACCTCACTTTCGCCTGCGGGACCCAGGGCGCCGCGTGCACCGACTGCGCGGCAATGGACGGCGCCTGCACGACCGCCGGCTTCTGCTCAGTGGCGGCCGCGGGCGGTGGAGCGGGCGGTGCGGGCGGCAACACCGGCGGCGGCACCGGCGGCGCCGGGGGTGGAAGCGTCAGCGTGAGTGGCGACGGCGGCTGGAATCCCCTCGACTGGAGAACGGGGCCGTTTCAGACAGCCGGTTGGGACGCGGGCTTTCCGCTCGATTTGAGCGGCGCTGAAGCCCTTGCGCTGAGCACGATCGACGGCTGGTATCGGCGGCGCCTCTACAAAATCTCCGCTTCGGGCACCGTCGGCCGCGCCTCGACGGCGACCAACGTCTTCGGGTTCCTGCCCGTGTCGGGCGGGGTCTTCATCGACGCGGACGTGGGCAAGTTCGTGGTCGACTCTTCGACCGGCCGATCGCGGGAGCTCCCCGACGACGTGGTGGGTCAGAATGCTCATGGCGATCTGGTGATGCAGGACGGCAGCGCGCTGCGAAAGGCGTCAGGCGTCATCGAGCCGATCGCTCCCGGAGCGATCTCTAGAGTCGACAGCCTCGAGGGCAATGTCGCGGTGGTGACTTTCACCACCGGCACCGTGCAGGCGGTCGACACCGTCACTGGCCTTCGCTACTCGATTCGCTCTTGCAACGGCCCGACGATCAGTGCGCTCAACGCCACCACCGTGGTGGTCAATGACTGCGAGGAAATGGGGCTGCTGGACATGGCGACCGGCGTGCGGACCCCGACGTCGATCCATCGCTTCAATGGACCTCACCTCTCGGTGTCCGATGGCTCGGTCTTCCTCTCGAGCAGTTGCCCGGGAGGAACTGGTGGATTCGGCTTCTGCTACGCAAACCCTGCCGGGGTGGTGACCGCGCTGCTGCCGTCGGAAGTCTCCTCGCCTTCGCGGCTGATGGGCGACGGTCTGTGGTTCGTCTTCCGCGAGCTGAACCAGACGTCGCTGGTCCAGCGCGGCACGAATCAGAAGTCGCAGATCCTCAATGGCATCGACATCCAGAGCGCCTCGCTGCGGGCGGCGACGCTCTACTACTCGGGCTACAACTCGGTCGGTGGCCCGGTGTTCGGCAAGGTCGAACTCGCGTCGGCTCGGGTGACCCCTGTGGTGTCACCCGAGCCTGTATTGAGCGTTCAATTCCTCGTGCAATAAGGCCAGCTGCGCGCTTTCTGCAAGCGAACGAACGCCAGCGCCTCTTTCGTGTCTGCGCGCGTCGCCTCGAGAGTCATCTTGATGGTCGGCGGCTCGGAGTCGCTGGGCTTCTTCAGCTTCGAGGAGGCAAGCGCGCGGCCCGCTCGATCGAGTTGAAGAGCTCGGATCCCGACTGGAACCGTCGGCACGGCCGAGCTCACGACGGTCTCGGGCCCGCACGCGAGCATTTCGCAGAGTGGTTGCCTGCGCGGATGGATCCTTGAGCGAGCCGTGGGGCGGGATTTATGGTGGGCCAGGGCACGACCACCGAGAAGAATGAGCACTCCCGTTCTGTTCCAGCTGCCGCCGGTGGTTTGGCACCAGCGCGGTGTAAGTGGATGTCAGCCCCCTCTGCTAGGTCCTAGCTCATGGCCTCCGACCCGACACCGGCGCTCGACGCTCCCTCTCTGCTCGACCCACGCGCGACGGGCGGCATCCATGCGGGAGTGGGCTTCGACGTCCAAGAGCGCTACGTGGCCATTCGCATCCCAGGCTGGCTCGCCGATCCCGCATTCACCCGGCTGCAACCAGAGCGAAGCGAAGACGTGGACGTCTGGTTCGACGATGGAGGTCACCGTGACCATCATCAAGTGAAAAACGAGACGTTGACCCCGAGCAAAATCGAGAAGCTCGTCCGCGAGTTTCGAGATCGCAACGCGGCCCTGATCGAGTCCGGCGTAATCCGGAAGTTCGTTATCGCCTGCCGATACCTCAACGAGGATCTCCGTGGTTTCGCCGAGAAGATCCGGATCCACAGGAAACGCCACTTCGGCGGCGCCGAGAAGATCGAGCAGGAAGCATCGATCGCGACTTTGCGCCAGCGCGCCAAGACTCTTGGGCTCGTAGACCACTTCGATTTCGTTGTTGCGCACGTTGAGTTTGATGAAGACCTCGTGGGCCTAAGCCGCGATGATGGTCACCCCCGCGACCTACTGGCGATCAACCTGACGCGGCTCTCTGGCATTGCGTCGAATTGCGAGGCGCTGCACGTCGCAGACGCCCTCCTCACGGGTCTTCACCAAGACCGCGTGCGTGCATGGTCGAGGGGCGAACTGGAGGAACTCCTACGCAATACGCGAGAAGAGTACCGCGGAGAACCGGCTCGGCCGCTGGGCGACCTCGTAATGATCTGCCATCAGACCCTCAAACGAGTCGTTGCCCAACCCGGCACGGCCGACCTTCCCGAACTGGCGGAGGGACGGAGGCTCAGGATCGTCGAGATCGACGCGACGACTACAATGGCGGAGAAAACGCTATCGGCGATCGAATCCGTCGCTGCCGCTCTCGTTGCCCCGGTCGGAACCTTTCGCCGAGCGCTGCAGGACGAGGCTGCACGGGTCGTCTATTACGGGTTTCCTCACGTCCCCTTCGGGGTCCTGGCTGGGTTCATCGCCCAGCCGCATCGCAGCATCGCCCTCGTTGAGCACGACCTCGACTCAGCCAGCTTCCGGTGGCGACCTTCGGAACCGGTCTCCGGGATGACGATCGCTGTTAGCCGGTACACAGGCGGATCATGCGCGCGACTGCGCGTGAGTATGTCCGCACGAGTTCGCGAGGAGCATTGCGTTGCTGTACTCCCAGCAGACACCGTCCGTCTCGACATCAACGCTGAGGCGGAGAACCTGGGTCGAGGAATCGTCGGCACCGAAGCTCAGGCAAGGCACTTCGCGACAGTGCTCCGCCGCGCGTTGGATGCCGAGATCGCTGGCAACAACGAGATCAAGGAACTGCACGTCTTCGCCGCCGTGCCGGTGAGCGTCGCCTTTCTTGTCGGCCAACTGCTCGCGCACTCGTCCATGCCAGCGGCCCACGTCTACAACTTCGACACCAGCGACACGCCGCCCTACCGTTGGAGTCTTTCCCTGCACGCAGCGGCTGCGGGCACGCCGTGCGTTCGGATCTCGAAGGAGCCTGCCTGATGTCAGTCTTTAATCTGCATTCCGAGCTGAACACCTTCTACCAAGACCACGTTCGCCTCAAAGCCGATCGCAGGTCGAAGCTGGCCGAGTATCGTGATGCGTGTCTCTCCCGACTGAACGAGGGTTTGGAGAAGCTCGGTGACGAGCGGAACACCACACCCGCGTCGTTCATCAGGTACATCGGCCAGGGCAGCTACCCGATGTTCACTCTGAACCAGCATCCCAACGATGAGTACGACATCGACGTGGCGGTCATTTTCAACAAGGACGACCTGCCAGAGACGGCAGCTGAAGCGCGCACGTTGATCGCCGACGCGCTCTTGGCAACAGGTGGCAACTTCCGGAAGGAACCGGAGGCGCGAACGAACGCTGTGACGGTCTGGTACGCCGACGGCGCCCACGTGGACCTCGCCATCTACCGCGAGGTTTCAGGGTTCTTCGGGCCGACCCTTGAGCACGCTGGCGCCGACTGGCATAGCCGAGATCCCGAAGCGGTGACGGCGTGGTTCCTGGACGCGGTTGAGGAAAAGAGCCCAGAGTACTTCGCTTTCGTCGAGGAGAAGCAACTTCGGCGCGTTGTCCGCTGGGTTAAGGCATTCGCGAGGTCGAGGGCATCCTGGAGCTTGCCGGGAGGCATGATCATCACGGCCCTTGTGGACGAGACCTACAGCTCCGACGCCAGCCGCGACGACGTCTCCCTTTTAGAGACGATCGACGCACTGATCGCGCGGCTGAAGCGCAACCTCGACGTTGATAATCCGATCAGTCCTGGGACCTCGTTGACCTCGAAGCCGCAGACCAAAGAGCAGATGCAGGCCCTCCTCGCCAAGTTGGAGAGTATGCAACCGATTCTGTCGGTGCTGACGCAGCAGGGCTGCACCCGCAACCAGGCGATCAATGCGTGGGGGAAATTTTTCCACCACGAGTATTGGGGCCACGACGCCGAGGCAGAGTGGCCCTCTGAATCTACACAGGCCGGGGTTGCCCGGATCGAAATCGCTGTGAGCGTTGCGAGGACGAAAGGCGCTGCCGCTACGCCGTACGTGACCGACAAGGCGCTGGCGAAGGGCAAGTGGATCAAGTTCGCCTTGCCATCGGAATGGCGCGCCTTGGATGGCGGGAGCTACTGGTGGACCGTCACGAACAGCGGGGATGAAGCTCGGTCAGCGAGCGACATGGGACACGAGCGCTCCGAGGGCGCGGAGACGTGGCGCACGACGAAGTACAAGGGAATCCACACCATGACGTGTGAGGTTCTGAGGAACGGCTCGATCATCGGGCGCGGCAGGCGCCGGGTTCGCGTCGCGAGCTGGTAGTCGTTCTTCGACATGTGCGATCAACGGCCCGTCAACGCCGAGAAGTGATTGCGGCGATCCTACCAATCGACGCAGGTGACGAAGTCGCGTAGGGCGGCTCGGCGTGCGTCAGCATCAGGAAGTACGGCCCCCAGAGCCGCCCAGAACGCTGGAGTGCGGCGACGTGCGGCACGGCTTCGTGGAGGTGACGTGCGCAGACTGCGCGCAGGCGCGGCGGGTGGCGTTGACCTGTCAGTCACTGCACCTCATGGTTGAGGATTGCTGGCGCGAGCGGCCCCAGCCACTCTCGGCCGTGACGCCGGACGAGCTCCCGCTCCCGGGCGATTCCCGCGGTCCCCAGGGTGCCGCGATGGTGGGCGTAGTGGAGGGTGATGAATTCGCCGCGTGGGTCGTTGCTCTCCTGGAGCCAATTGCGCCGCTGACGATCGCGTCGAAGTCGGGCGAGCCGCGCGCTCCTTGATGCGATGGGCCGCCGGTGTTCAGCCTGCTCTCGCTGTCACCCTTCTGCGTGAAGGTGCAGCTGGGCCTGAAGCTCAAGCAGATCCCCTACGAGATGAAGAACATCCTGCTCGCAGACAGGGTGAACCCGCGCAGCAAGCTTCCGTACCTGGTCTGGGGCGATCGCAAGCTCGAGGACTCGACCGCGATCCTCGAGGCGATCGACGCGGAAGGCACGGGGCCCCAATTGATCCCCACCGATCCGAAGCTGCGCGCCGAGGCCGATCTGCTGGAGGACTGGGCGGACGAGTCGCTGTACTGGCAGGGCGTCTACGCGAAGTTCGAAGACGAAGCGCACTGGAAGCTCCTGCTGTCGCAGTTCCGCGCCCACTTCCCGGTGATGCTGAGGCCTTTGGGGCCGCTGGTGGCGCGGCGCCAGACGCGGGCGAAGCTTAACGCGCAGGGGTTGAGCCGAAGAGATCCGTCGCTGGTGCGACGCGAGTTTTCCCGCCACCTCGACTCGCTCGAGACGCGCCTCGACGGCAGGCAGTGGCTCGTCGGAGACTCGATCTCGATCGCCGACATCGCAGTGACCGCGATGCTCTGGCAGCTGCTGCCTGACTACACCCCGTGGCACGCGACCGAAGTGGCTGCCCGAAAACGGCTGACGGCGCTCATCGCCGCGGTCCGCACCGCTGCGAAAGCCTGAAAGCGCCCGCTTGCCGGCGCTGCCCCGTGGCGGGCTTTTCGAGCCCGAAAGGCACACCCATGGGTCGAACTCGACGGCGGCATCGCTGGCTCCGCGATGTCGTCGGGCGGTGGGGCGCCGCTGAGCGTGCGCACGAAGCGGGTGGGCGACGAGCTGGAAGTTCCTGCGAAGCCCGGGCGGACGTAGACTGGGGACGAGGGTCCAGCTGCTACAGGTCGCTGCAGTCCTTCGGAAAGGAAAGAGCCATTGAGCAATAGGAAGGAGGTCGAGGGCGACGCCCCGGTAAACACCAACCCGACCGCGCAGGTCCCGGGTCCACCGTCGATCGCGCCGCTGGGGCCCCACGACCAAACAAAGGTGCCCTCGCGCTTCAACGCGCTCCCCGACGCTGACTTCGCGCTCGAGTTGCCGCCACGGGAAAGCAGAGCCTCGCCCGCGCTGCCCGACGGCGAGGCCGAGCTTCACACCCTTCACGGCGTGCCGCCCCCGGTGCCGCCGAAGCCGAAGACGAAGACGCAGCCGCCCGTGACGAGCAGCTCGTCGCCCACGCCACTGCCCACCAACAAGGAATACACCTCGCCCGGCGGCGCCCCCGTTCGCCAGGTGCTCGGGCCCGGGACCCGCGTTCACCACTACGAGCTCATCAAGCTCATCGGCCGCGGCGGCATGGGCAGCGTCTACCTGAGCCGCGACACCCGCCTCGGCCGGCGCGTCGCGATCAAGTTCCTCGACACCCAGTCGGACGACCTCACCAAGCGCTTCATCCTCGAAGCCCGCACCACCGCCGCCTGCAGCCACGAAAACATCGTCGTCATCTTCGAGGTCGACGCCTGGCAGGGCGCCCCCTTCATGGTGTTCGAGTTCATCAACGGCCAGCAGCTGACGAAGCTCATCCCCGAAGGAAAGCCGCTGCCGCCGCCGCGCGCCGTCGAGCTGATGGTGCCCGTCGTCCGCGCGCTCGCCTTCGCCCACAGCCAGGGCATCGTTCACCGCGACCTGAAGCCCGACAACATCATGGTGACCGACTCAGGCGTCACCAAGGTGCTCGACTTCGGCATCGCCAAGGTCCTGCAGGGCGACGAGAAGGCGCCCGCGTACGTGACGCGCCCGCGCGCGCCGAGCCAGACCTTCGAAGACAACACCACCGCCGAGCTCACCGAACATGGCGCGATGATGGGCACCCTCGCCTTCATGGCGCCCGAGCAGTGGGGCATCGGCGTCCCCATCGATCACCGCGCCGACATCTGGTCGGTGGGCATCATGCTCTTCAAGATGCTCAGCGGAAAACACCCGCTCGACCCCTTCCGCGGGCAGCAGCTGATGGTGACGGGCCTGCTCAACGAGCCGATGCCAAAGCTCGCCAGCAAGGCGCCCGACGTGCCGCAGGCGCTCGCCGACGTCGTCGATCGCTGCCTGTTGAAGCACAAAGACAAGCGCTGGCCCGACGCCGTCACCCTGCTGCGCGCGCTCGAGCCGTTCATGCCCGGGCGCTACTCGCGCGAGCTGAAACTCGACGAGAGCCCCTACGCAGGCCTGAGCTCCTTTCAGGAATCGGACGCAGATCGCTTCTTCGGCCGCCGCAATGAAGTCGCGGCGATGGTGAACCGCGTTCGCGAACGCCCCATCATCGGCGTCGTCGGGCCATCGGGCGCCGGCAAGTCGTCCTTCGTCCGCGCCGGCCTCGTCCCCGCACTGAAACGTTCGGGCGAAGCGTGGGAATCGCTGGTGCTCCGACCCGGCCGCGCGCCGCTGGCTGCGCTCGCCTCACTCATCTCGCCGATGGTCAGCACGTCCGTTTCCGTCGCCGACGAGCTCGCTGAAGAAAAGAGGCTGACCCAGCGCCTGGCGACCGAGCCCGGCTTCGTCGGCTCGGTGCTTCGCGCCCGCGCGCGCCGCGAGAAGAAGAACATCCTGCTCTTCGTCGACCAGTTCGAAGAGCTCTACACGCTGGTGCCCGACGCGGCCGAAAGGCTCGCCTTCACCGCGTGTCTGGCGGGCGTGGCCGACGACGCGACGGCGCCCATTCGCCTCGTCTTGAGCATCCGTTCGGACTTCCTCGATCGCGTACCGGAAGACCCGCAGTTCATGGCCGAGCTGAATCAAGGCCTCGTCTTTCTGGGCTCGCCGGGGCTCGAGGGCTTGAAGGAAGCCATCGTGCAGCCCGCCGAGCTCGCCGGCTACAAGTTCGAGTCGCCCGCGATCATCGAAGACATGCTGGGCCACCTCGCCACCACCCAGGGCGCGCTGCCCCTGCTGCAGTTCTCGGCGCAGAAGCTGTGGGAAAACCGCGACCCCGCGCGAAAGCTGCTCACGAAGTTCGCCTACGAAGCCATTGGCGGAGTCGCCGGAGCGCTGGCCAGCCACGCCGAAGCCGTGCTCGCCAAGCTGCCGCAGCCGAAGCTGCAAATCGTCCGCTCGATTCTTCTTCGCCTCGTCACCCCCGACCGCACCCGGGCCATCGTCTCGATGGACGAGCTCGACGAGCTCAGCAGCAACAAGGCCGAGCTCCACGCGCTGGTCGACGAGCTCGTGCAGGCGCGCCTTCTGGTGGTGCAGACGGGCAGCGGCGTCGCCACGGTCGAAATCGTCCACGAGTCGCTGCTTCACAGCTGGCCCACGCTCAAGCGCTGGCTCGAAGAGACCAGCGAGGACTCGGCCTTCATCGAGCAGCTTCGCAACGCCGCCCGCGCATGGGCCAACCACGACAACGACCCGAACCTGCTCTGGCGGGGCGAGCTCGCCGACGAAGCCTCGCGCTTCCAGCGGCGCCACAAGGGCGAGCTGGCCGACAACCAGAAGGCCTACCTCGAAGCCGTGATCGCCTTCGGCATTCGCGAAGCCCGGCAGCAGCGCGTCATCACCATCGGCGCCGTCGTCGTGCTGAGCATGATGGTCGCCGCTTCCGCCGTCGCGCTCGTCATCATCCAGTCCGCCCGCAGCGAGGCGCAGGAAAAGGCCATCGTCGCCACCGCCGCCGAGAACAAGGCGATGGAAGCGCTCGAGGCGGCGCAGACGAAAGAGAAGGAACGTGCGGTCGCGCAGGCCGAGGCGACAGCGATGGCCGCCGAAGCGCAGAAGGCCGCCGCCGAGCTGCGCGTGAAACAGCAGGAGCTGCTCGACGCCCTCGCCGCTTCCGAGAAAGCCACCGCCGCCGCGAAGACCGCCGAAGGCCGCGCGGTGAAGAACGCCAGCGAAGCGCTCGATGCCCGCAAGCGGTCGGAAGAGGCGAAGCGCCGCGCCGACGCCGCGAGGCAGGAAGTGCAGGGCCTGCTCGCCAAAGAGAAAGACCGTGCGTCCCGGCTGGAAGAACAGCTGGGCAGCCCAGTCATCGACACACTGAAATGATCGAGGGGAAAGGGATGAGATTCGCAACTGCAGTGGTGCTCGCGCTTCTCGCGGCGCCCGTGCTCGCACAACAGGGGAAGCTCGACGACGGTGGCGAGCGCCCCTGGGCCAAAGGCGTGCCCCAGCCGAAGCAGGAAAAAGCGTTCGCGCTCTTCCGCGACGGCAACGCGGCGCTCAAAGAGTCCCTCTTCGTGAAGGCCGCGCAGATCTACCGCGAGGCGCTGCAGTCGTGGGACCACCCGGCCATTCACTACAACCTCGCGCTCGCGCTGGTGAACCTCGACCAGCCGCTGGAGACGCACGAGCACCTGCTGGCGGCGCTGAAGTACGGGGCCGCTCCGCTGGATTCGGACAAGTACGAACAGGCGCTGCGCTACCGCGCGCTGGTCGAGAAGCAGCTGGTGAAGGTCGAGATCCGCTGCGACACCGTCGGAGCGGCAGTGAAGCTCGATGGCGTGCAGGTGTTGGTCGGCCCCGGCACGTACACAGGCCTCGTCCGCGCCGGCACGCACACCGTCGTCGCCTCGAAAGAAGGCTTCATCACCGCCGAGCAGAGCGACACCCTGCCCGGCGCGACCTCGAAGCTCTTCGAGCTGAAGCTGCAGACCGCCGAAGAGCTGACCGAGTACCGCCGCCGCTGGCCGCAGGTCATGCCGTGGCTCGTCGTCGCGGGCGGCGCGATCGTCGCAGGCAGCGGCGCCGCCCTTCACCTCTCGGCCCGCGACTCCTTCAACGCCTACGACCGCGGCATCACCTCCTGCGTCAACGCCACCACCGGTGGCTGCACCCCCGACGTCGCGCTCGCCGGCCGCAAGTCCAGCGGCGACACGATGCAGGGAATCGGGATGGCGATGTACGGCATCGGCGGCGCCGCGCTCATCACCGGCGCCGTGCTCGTCTACCTCAACCGCCTCACGCCCTACCATTCGACCACCGTCGGCGTGACCCCGACCACCGTCTCGCTGATTCCCCTGCTCGGGCCCGCCCCCGGCGCCGCCCTCTTCGTCGCGTTCTAGGAGCACTCACCCCATGCTTCGCTTCTCACTGCTCTGCGCCGCTGCCCTGCTGCTTGGGTCTTGCTTCTCGCCGGCGAGCACCACCTGTTCCAGCGGCATCGTCTGCCCCGCCGGCTCGACCTGCTCGAGTGACGGCACCACCTGCATTCGCGATGGCTGCGGCAACGGCACCGTCGGCGAAGGCGAGCTCTGCGACGACGGCAACATCATCAGCGGCGACGGCTGCCGCAACGACTGCAAGTCCAACGAGGTCTGCGGCAACAACCAGGTAGACCCCGGCAAGGGCGAGGTCTGTGACGACGGCAACAAGACGAACGGCGACGGCTGCAGCGACGACTGCAAGTCGTCCGAGGTCTGCGGCAACTCGGTCATCGACACCAGGGCCTCTGAAGTCTGCGACGACGGCAACCGCGTCGACGGCGACGGCTGCAGCAGCACGTGCAAGTCGAACGAGAAGTGCGGAAACATGGTGCCCGACTCCACCGTCGGCGAGGTCTGCGACGACGGCAACACGATGGACGGCGACGGCTGCGCGGCCGACTGCAGGTCGAGTGAGGTCTGCGGCAACAAGAAGATCGACGAGAAGGTCGGCGAGAAGTGTGACGACGGCAACAAGTTGGGTGGCGATGGCTGCAGCCGCGACTGTCTGTCGACCGAGGTCTGCGGCAACACGTACGTCGACACCGACCGCGGCGAAGAGTGCGACGACGGCAACAACACCGCGGGCGATGGCTGCAGCCCCAGCTGCAAGAAAGAGCAGTGCGGCAACGGCGCGAAGGACCCGATCGCCCCCGACGGCGGCGTCGGCGAGCTCTGCGACGACGGCAACGTGATTTCGGGCGACGGCTGCAGCGCTGACTGCAAGTCGGTAGAGACGTGCCCCAACGGCTACAAAGACGTCGTCAAAGGCGAAGACTGCGACGACGGCAACGCCACTCCGGGCGACGGCTGCGGAGCGACCTGCAAGTTCGAGGTCTGCGGCAACGGCGTCAAAGACACCACGAAGGGCGAGGTCTGCGACGACGGTAACCAGAACAACGGCGACGGCTGCTCGGGCAACTGCAAGTCGCTGGAGGTCTGCGGGAACAACATCATCGACGTCAACGAGGTGTGCGACGACGGCAACACCGTGGGCGGCGACAACTGCTCGGCCGACTGCAAGTCCGGCGAAGGTTGCCCCAACGGCGTCGTCGACTACACGAAGGGTGAAGAGTGCGAAGACGGCAACAGCAGCAACCTCGATAACTGCACCAACGCCTGCAAGAACGCCCGCTGCGGAGACGGCCTCGTCGACGGCCAGGCGCCGAACATCGAAAATTGCGACACGTCGGGCGAGTCGCTGACCTGCAACGCCAACTGCACCACGCGCGTCTGCGGCGACGGCATCGTCAACGTCACCGCGCTCGAGCAGTGCGACAACCTGGGCGCCGTCGACAGCGCCAGCTGCGACAACGACTGCACCGCCGCCTTCTGCGGGGACAACCACAAGAACACCGCCCGCGGAGAGGCCTGCGACACCGGCGGCAACAGCGCCACCTGCGACAGCGACTGCACGGTTCCCAGCTGCGGAGACGGCCTCAAGAACGTCCCCGCCGGCGAGGCCTGCGACACCGCGGGCAACAGCGCCACCTGCGACAGCGACTGCACCGCGGTCTCTTGCGGCGATGGCTTGTTCAACGCGGCGGCCGGCGAGCAGTGCGACGACGGCAACCAGATTTCGACCGACAACTGCCTGCCCAGCTGCAAGACGAGCGCGTGCGGAGACGGCTTCGTCGACACGGTCGCTCCGGGCATCGAGGCGTGTGACGACGGGAACACGACCAACGAAACGGTGTGCCCGTACGGCAGCGCCACCTGCACCCGCTGCAACGCGGGCTGCACCGCGGTGCTGAGCTTGAGTGGCCCGTTCTGCGGCGACGGCACGATGCAGGCCGGCGAGACGTGTGACGACGGCAACGCCACGACGGAAACGGCGTGTCCGTACGGCCAGGCCACCTGCACGCGCTGCAACGCGACCTGCTCGGCCACGCTGAACCTCTCAGGCGTCACCTGTGGCGACACCTTCATCAACGGCCCGGAGGTCTGTGACGACGGCAACACCACCACCGAGACGTCGTGCCCGTACAACACGGCGTCCTGCACGCGCTGCAACAGCACCTGCACCGCGACGCTGAGCCTCACCGGAGGCGTCTGCGGCGATGGCACGGTCAACGGCCCCAACGAGGTCTGCGACGACAACAACGTCGTCACCGAGACCGCCTGCGCGTACGGCACTCCGAACTGCACCCGCTGCAACGCGACCTGCGCGGCGGTGCTCACGCTGGTGGGCCCGTTCTGCGGCGACGGCACCACGCAGGCCGGCGAGACGTGCGACGACGGCAACACCGTCACCGAGACCGCGTGCCCGTACGGCGCGATCAGCTGCGCGCGCTGCAACGCCACCTGCACCGGAGGCCTGAGCCTCGCTGGCCCCTATTGCGGCGACGGCACCACCAACGGCCCCGAGGTCTGCGACGACCGCAACACGCTGACCTGCGGCACCTGCAACCCGACCTGCACCGTCGCCCAGCCGCTGACCACCGCGACTGGCTCGCTCACCACCGTCGCCCTGGCCAACCTCGTCGATGGGGAGACCTTCACGATCGACGACGGCATTCACCCCGCCGCGGTCTTCGAGTTCGACCTGCTTCCGGTGGGCGTCACCGCGGGCCGCGTGCCGGTCGACCTGACCCTGGTGATGACAGCCAGCGATACCGCTGATGCGATCGTCAGCGCGGTCAACGGCGTGACCACCACGCTGCAGGTGACCGCCACCAGGGCAGCCACCCAGCCCCAGGTGCTGCTGGCCAACGACCTCGGCGGCACACACGGCAACAAGGCGGTGACTGAGACGGTGGCCAACGCCGGCTTCGTCGCGGCGGGCCTCACCGGCGGCCAGGGAGGCAACTGCACCATCGGCACCTCTTGCGCGGCCACTGCCGACTGCGCGCCGGGCCTGACGTGCAACGGGTCCCCCGGAACCTGCGGGCCGTAGTAGATCCCCGCGCCATGGGCGCTCAGTGGAAACACGCAGGGAAGACCCAGAACGCTGCCACCAAAGGCCGCGTTCTCGGGAAGTTGGCCAAGGAAATCATCGTCGCTGCCAAGAGCGGCGCCGACCTCACCAGTAACTCCAGGCTTCGCCAGGCGGTGGATCGCGCGAAGGCCGCGTCGATGCCGCGCGACACCATCGACCGCGCGATCAAGAAGGGCGCTGGCCTGCTGGACGAGACGGTGAACTACGAGACGGTGGTCTACGAAGGCTTCGGGCCGCAGCGGGTGCCGGTCATCGTCGAGTGCCTCACCGACAACAAGCACCGCACCGCCTCGAACATCCGCCTGCTCTTCCGCAAGGGGCAGCTGGGCAGCGAAGGCTCGGTGGCGTGGGACTTCAAGCACCAGGGCGTCATCGAAGCGTCGCCTCCCGGAGGAGCCGACCCGGAGTCGGCCGCGATCGAAGCCGGCGCGCAGGACCTCGAGCCAGGCGAAGAAGGCCAGACCCGCTTCTTCACCGAGATGACCGACCTCGACGCCGTCAGCCGCGCGCTCACTGCCGCGAAGTGGACGGTGCACCACTCGGCGCTGGGCTGGAAGTCGAAGAACCCCGTCACCGTCGAAGCCGCCCACCGGGCCGAGGTCGACAAGTTCCTTGAAGAGCTCGACGAAGACGACGACGTGCAGAACATCTTCGTCGGCCTCGCGTCGTAGCCGCTCGATAGCTTCAGGCTATCGGCCGACAGCAAGCCTGCCTTGACCGGGAACGGACCATCGCCCTCGGCGTGGACGGAGCTGATGCGCGCTTAGACCCTTACAGCTTGACGCACTGACCGATGGCGTTGTTGCAGGTCTGCGCCGTCGGGCAGTCGGTGCTCGACATGCAGGCGATGCCGGCGCAGAGGTTGTTGTTGGTCGACGCGACGCAGAGCACGCCCAGCAACACGTCGACCGCGCACGGGTCGAGGCTGTCGGTGGAACCCAACGCGGTGCACCCGAGCGTCGCCATCTTGAACTGCGCGTCGCAGGCCTTCGCCTTCACGAGCGCCGCGTTGCACAGCGTTGCCGACGTGTTGCCGATCTTCGGGCACACCACCGTCTTCGCCGTTTCCCACTGCGCCTTGTCCGCGCAGTTCTTCGCGATGAAGAGGTCCATGTCGGCCTGACACTCAGCGACCGTCAGCGCGACGGCGGCCGCCCCTCCACCCGTACCCGCACCGCCGCCGCCACTGCCAGGTAGATTTTCATTTTCCCGCGCCTGGCACGGGTCAATTCCAAAACGTTTTGGTTTTGCATTTGAGATAACGGCCCCGTGACCCGCGCCTTCGCCCTCTTCATCGCCCTGCTCGGCCTCGGGCTGCTGGTGCGGGCGCAGGCGTTTCTTCACGTCGACAGCGGCGACGCGTCTGGCGGCTACACCGACCACCTGCGCCACATGGGCGAGGCGCTGATTCTCAGCAGCGATGGGTTCGCGGTGTACCGGCAGCCGTACGGCGAGCGCATTCGCGCGCAGGGCCTCGACCCGATTCACCTCGGGCTCTTTCCCGAGCGCACGGCGCCGTATCCACCGCTGGGGATCCTCGTTCACTGGCCGTTGGCAGTGATGGATCGCGCGGCGGTCATCACTGCCCCGGCCGCCCATCGCGCGATGGTCTGGGTGTGGACGTTGGTGGCGCTCGGCGCGTGCGCGGTGGTGCTGCGGCTCGTCGACGATCGGCTCGCGCAGGTCTGGGCATTGGCGCTCGCGGTGCCGCTGCTGGTCGGCATGGGCATCAACGGGTTCTTCGACGCCGGGTACCTGCTGTGCGGGGCGATCGCGTGCGTGGCGTGGAAGCGGTCGCAGCACCGCGCGGTCGTCTTCTGGCTGTGCCTCGCGGCGGCGCTTCACTTTCGCGCGGCGGTGTTTGCGCCACTCGGCGCAGCGGCCCTGTGGCAGGTGCGGCGCGATCGGCTCGCCTGGATGCCGTTGCTCCTGCTCGTGCCGTCCTTCGCCGCAGCCGTCGCGCTGCTGGGAACTTTCGACACGATTCCGCCGCACAACCCCGTGCACTGGAGTCACGTCAAGGGGGCGTTGCTGGGGTTCAGCGCGCTCACCGCCGCGGCGGTGGCGTGGCTGGTTCGGGAAGGACGAAGAGGCGCAGAAGCTGAGGGGCCCCCCGTTCATCCCGCTCGGCACCAAGCAGCGGGAGTCGGAGGCGGCTCTTCCCTCGACTTCTCTCGGGATGAACGGACGCCCTCTTCTGCCCCCCCCACCTCTCTCACCCAGGGCCTCGTCGCGCTGACCCTCACCACCGCCTTCGCCCTCACCGTGATGGAGCGCTCGCACGGCTGGTGGCATGCGGGAACACTGTTGGCCCCTGGGCTGTTGTTGGCGGCAACGCGACCCCGGTGGCAGACGTGGGGGGTGTTGCTCGCGTGGACGATTGGGAGCAGCTTTCTGGCGTATCGCCACCCCGCGTCCGTCTTCTGGACCTGGGTGCCTTTCGCGGTGGGTGGGCTGTGACGTTCCTCGATTCAGTGCTCGATGCTTCGGTGTTGCTCTCGTTCGACCGCACCGGCTTTCGCCGGCACGCGAAGGCTTTCGTGCCGCGCGATCTACAGATCGACCTGACCGGGAAGGTCATCCTCATCACCGGCGCCAACTCAGGCCTCGGCTTCGCCACCACCCGTCGGCTCGCCGCCCTCGGTGCGCAGGTGTGGATGCTCTGCCGTGACCAGGCGCGCGGCCAGGCCGCCCTCGACACGGTGCGCGCTGAGCTTCCCAAAGCCGACCTTCGGCTCGCCCACCTCGACGTCTCGCGGCCCGGCGACATCGACCGCTTCACCGCCACCTTCGACGGCCCCGTCGACGTCCTCGTCAACAACGCCGGCGCGATGCCTGAGCTCCGACAAGTCACCCCCGAAGGTCACGAGCTGACCTTCGCCACCAACGTCCTCGGCCCCTTCCTTCTCATCGACCGCCTTTGCCCCGCCCTTCGCGCGCGCCACGGCCGCGTCGTCACCGTTTCCTCGGGCGGCATGTACACCCAGGCCCTCAGCCTCAAGGTCCTGCAGAGCCGCTTCGGCAACTACGACCCGCTGGTCGCCTACGCCCAGACCAAGCGCGCCGAAGTGATTCTCAACGAGCTCTGGGCCGCGCGAGAGCCCGGCATCACCTTCGCCGCGATGCACCCCGGCTGGGCCGACACCCCGTCCGTGCGCGCGTCCCTGCCGACCTTCTACAAGTGGATGAAGCCCATCCTCCGCACGCCCGAAGAAGGCGCCGACACCATCGTCTGGCTCGCCGCCTGCGAACGCATTCGCGAGATCTCCGGGCTCTTCTGGTTCGACCGAACCATCGCCGCCACGCGCATCACCAGGCTCTTCGCCGAACCGCCTGGTAAACGCGAAGCGCTGTGGCAGCTGCTCGAAGGGCTCGCGGCGCGGCCTGACGTGCCGGCCGTCACTGCCCCATGATCAGCAGCTGAATCGTCGCCGCCGCAATCGGCCGGTTCACGTCGTCCTGCCACGCCGACACCTGCACCGTCGCCACCCGCCGCCCGTGCCGAACCACGTTCGCCGCGACAAACGTATCGGCGCTCTTGCCCGACCGTCGGTAGTCGATGGTCAGCGTGATGGTCTTTGGCAGCACCACCGTCTCGGCGCGGTACAGCAGCTCGAACTGCGCCGCCGCCTCGAGCAACGAGCCCAGCGTGCCGCCGTGAAGCGCCGGGATGGTCGGGTTGCCGATGAGGTGCGGCGAGAACTTCATCCGCCCCACCAGCCGGCCGTCTTGGGTGTCGAGGGTGATGCCGAGGAACCGCGCGTACGGAATGCTCTGAACCAGCTGGTTCCAGTCGCCCGTCGATCGCGCGTGGGTGATGCGCTCGTAGAGCGTCATTTGTGCCCCACGACGGCCTGCCCGATGGTCGACAGCATGAAAGTGCCCGACGCGGCGGCGATGGGATCTTCCGGGTCTTCGTGGAACGCCATCGTCCGCACGAAGGCGACGTTGTGCGTGGTCTTGAAGCAGTGCGCGCGCGCGTTGATCTCCTTGCCGGGCGTCGCGGGCCGCAGGTAGTCGATGCGCAGATCGAGCGTCGCGATCGCCGACCGCGCCTTGATCGCCAGGAACACCGCCGCGCCGCTGGCAGCGTCCATCAGCGTCGTCAGCGCGCCGCCGTGAATCACTCCAGTCTCAGGGTTGCCGACAAGCCGCTCGTCGTACGGCAGCTGCATCACCGCGATCGCCGGGCTCAAAGACACCTCGGTCAAGGTCAGGTTCAGCGCCTGGTTGAAGGGCACGTAGCCACGCAGCGATTCGTTGAGCGCTTCGAGGTCGAGCACGAAGTCCGGGTCATCCATTCGCGCGGCTCGTAGCATGCTGCGCCGATGATTCCGTCTCAGTTCGCCGACCTGCTGAACGCGAAGGGCCGCCGCGCCCTCGAGGGCGAGGTGCGTGGACTCACCGGCATCCTGAAGACCGGCCGCCGCTTCATCGCCGCCAACGACCTGCTCGACCCGGCGAAGTCTCGGGGGCTGCTGGCCGCGCTCGAGAAGAACGTCGCGCCCTTCCTCACCTCGATGCAGTCGCCCATTCCCCCCGAGAGCATCTGGGGCATGGAAGAGAACTACGCCGAGCTCCTGCCGAAGACGGTGCGCGTGCAGACGGTGACGATGTCGTCGCGTGGCTCGAAGGGAGCCAAAGCCGTCGAAGCGGTTGGCCTACAGAGGCTGCTTCGATCTGACACGTTCGGTCGCTTCGCCGAGGTGCTCTCGGGCCGCAAAGTTCGCAAAGGGTGGGGCACCCAGGTGCTCGCGTACGGCGCGGGCGACTACGCGGGGCCGCACAACGACCACCACCCCGAAGACGCAGAGGCGCGCGACGGCTACACCGACGTGCACCTCACCTTCTGCACCAGCGCAGTGGCCCGGCAGAGCCTCGTCTACGCGCCGCTGGGCCACTTCTCGGAAGAGGCCAGCGTGCGGACGTTGGGCGGCGTGACGGCGTACCGCCTGCCCTTCTGGCACTACACGACGCCGTTGATGGCGCGCCGCGGGCAGGAAAAAACTGCGCGACGCTGGGTGCTGCTCGGCACCTTCCTCGACGCTTAGTACGACAGCTCAGAAGTCCGTGCTCCGATCGGACGTCGAGCCGCCCCAGTGGCAAGGCGAACGACCGACGCGCACTTTCTGTGCGCCGCAGGAAGTTCAACGCAGCCAATGGCTAGGTACCGAAGGCTTCGGCGAAGAACGTGTTCATCATCTCGTACGCGCGCCTGGCCGCCTTCGCGTTGTACTGAGCCTTGCCGACCATGTTCGCGTCGACGTCGGTGAAGCTGTGCACCGCGTTGCCGAAGGCGACCAGCTGCCAGTCGAGGTTCGGACCCGCACCTTTCATCTCGGCCTGGAAGCCGGCGACTTCCTCGGCGGGGACGAACGGGTCATCCGCGCCGTGCAGGGCGAGGACCTTCGCGGTGATCGCCTTCGCGTCGTCCGGGGTCGGGCTGCTGAGGCCGCCGTGGATGGAGACGACCGCGCCGATCTTCGCGCCGCTGCGCGCGAGCTCGAGGGCCGAGGTGCCGCCGAAGCAGAAGCCGACCGCTCCGACTTTGCCTTCCGCCATGCCGGCCTTCTTCCCTTCGGCGTTCAGCACGTCCAGCGCCTTCGCGACCCGCGCCCGCATCAGCTTGCGATCGGCCTTCACCGCGCCCGAGATCTTGCCCGCTTCGTCCATGTTCTTCGGGCGGCCCATCTTCCCGAACATGTCGGCGACGAACACGATGTACTTCTGGCCCGCGACTTCTTCGGCCTGCTTCAAGTTCGCAGGGGTGATGCCCAGCCAGTTCGGCACCAGCACGAGGCCCGGGCGCGGCGCCTTCACCGCGTCGTCGTAGATGAGGACGCCTTCGAACTTCGTCTTCTCGAGGTCGTACGCAACCGGCTTCGAGACGACTCTGGCCAGCGCAGGAGTGGCAACCATCAGAGCAACGGCGAGCAGGGTTTTCATGCCCGCCGTCATAGCCAACTTGTCCTACTTCTTGTCCCGCGATCCACAGCTCGAGACATTCGCGGCGGTCGGGCAGGACGACGTGCCTCCTCGAACGCAGCCGAGCTCTTTGCACTTCTTGTCGCCGTCCGACTCGCTGCCCGTGTAGCAACAGTACGCGCGATCTTTGCACGCGCCCTTGCTGTCGGCCGCCTTGCAGATGATCGCGCCGTCCGCGAACGCGATTGACGAGAGAAGCAACAGCCCTGCGACGAAGGTTTTCATGTGCGCTCCAAAGGGTGGGTGCAGCTACTCGAAGAGTACCTTGACCAGGCGCGCGACGAGCCGGGCATCTTTCGGGCTGCGGCTCGCGAGGAAGTCCGACAGCTCGGCGACGTCGTTGCGCTTCTTCCGTTCGAAGGTCTCGAACAGCGTGCAAAGCGAAATCTCGAGGCCTGTGGCGAGCTTGCTCAGGGTGTCCAGCGAGGGGGAGATTGTGCCCCACTCGATGCGGCGGACGGCGTCGACAGAAAGAGCGCTCTTCTCGGCGAGACCTTCTTGCGTGAGCCCACGAGACAGCCGCAGCTGCCGGAGGTTCTCGCCGAAGCGCCTGCGAAGCTTGAGTCCTACGGACATGGCAAACCGTTCTGCCTCTACGGCTGCTGGGGGGCGGGCACCGACTCTCAGGGTGGAGCGAACTGCCGTGAAGTGACGATTCACTGGACGGGCAGCGCTTTTGCGCATGGGCGAGCAAGAGGCTTCCGACGCCGATGACGCGGAGCAATTGATACCGACGCCGTGTCGCCTTCGCTCGCACTTGATTTGCCTTTTCCACTCGGAGAACCCTGGGCAAAAACCACGCATGTCGCGCCTGATTCCAGCGTGGCAAAACGATGACTTTGGGCCCGATTCCGTTCAGCCCCAGAGCAGTCGAGGGGGAGGTGAGGGGCGCCTCAACCCTCGACTGCTCTCGGGATGAACGGGGCCGACTCTTCCCGCACGGGCCGCCCGAACCGAATCAGCGTGCGCGCATGCGAGGCGAGCGCCGCGAAGAACCCCGGCAGCTCGTAGTACGGCGCCCCATGCGCGAGCGCGACTTCGCGAACGATGGGCGACAGCGCCGGGTAGTGGATGTGGCAGATCTTCGCCAGCAGGTGGTGCTCGACCTGGCGGTTTAGCCCGCCAAAGAAGAACGCCGCCGCCTTGCTGTCTGGAGCGAAGTTCGACGTCGTCCGCAGCTGATGCTCGGCCCACGAGTGCTTCACGCTCGACGGCTCGGGAAACGCGGGGTTCTCGACCACGTGCGCCAGTTGGAACACCACCGCGCTCGTGAACCCCAGCCCCGCGTGCATCACCAGGTACCCGACCGCGACCATCCACCACGCGTAGCCACTGACCAGCAGCGGCACGCCGAGGAACAGCGCCAGGTGCACCACCTTCCACCCCAGCACCTGGGCGACCTGCGACGCCGGCGCCCGCTTGCCTGAATGCGGGTCCACCGAGAACACCTGCTCGAAGTCCTTCTTGAACACCCAGACGAGGGTGGTGAAGCAGTACAGCACCCACGCGAAGAGGTGCTGCAGCCGGTAGATGAACGCCGGGTTGTCGCGCGGGTAGAGCAGCAAGAACGGCCCCGGCTCGAGGTCGTGGTCCAGCCCCGGCACGTTCGTGTACGTGTGGTGAACGAAGTTGTGCGCGCGCGACCACGTGTACGAGCTGGCGCCGATCAAGTCGAAGGCGTGCGACAGCAGCTTGTTCACCCAGGGCCGCGACGAGTACGAGCCGTGAATCGCGTCATGGCAGACGTTGAAGCCGACGCCCGCGAGCACCACGCCGAAGACGAGGGCCGCCGGCAGCGCCGCCCACCCCGGCAGCACACCGCTCACCAGCGTCAGCCACAGCGCCAACGCGCCGCCGAGGAAGAACGCCGTCTTCGCGACCATCGCCGCATTGGCGTGCCGCGAGACGCCGTGTTGGGCGAAGTACGAATTGATTCTCTCTTTCAGGTCCGACTGCAACGCGTTGTCGCGGTCGAAGGTCAGGCGGGCGTTGGTGCTCATGGGCAAGGAGCAAACTAAGACGGCCAATATCACCGCATGACCACGGCCCTGCCTCACCCACAGAACAGTTGCGCGCCTCTGGTTCGGGCTAAGTTCCGCCCCATGAAACTCAAGCGACTCACGACCCCGATGGTGCGTGACGGTGAGACCCTTCGGCCCGCGACGTGGGACCAGGCGTTGGATCGTGCCGCTGCTGGCATTCGCGCTTCGCTCGATCGCCACGGCCCGTCGACCTTCGGCATCTTCAGCTGCAGCAAGGCGACCAACGAAGTGAACTACGTCGCCCAGAAGTTCATCCGCGCCGCTGTCGGCAGCAACAACATCGACAGCTGCAACAGAACCTGACACGCCCCCAGCGTCGTCGGTCTGGCGACGGTCTTCGGTGCAGGTGGCGGTACGAGCTCCTACCGCGAGGTGGAAGAGACGGACGTTATTTTGCTCTGGGGCAGCAACTGCCGCGACACGCACCCCATCTTCTTCCATCACGTGCTCAAGGCGATTCGCCGCGGCGCGAAGGTCTACGTCATCGACCCGCGCCGCACGTCCACCGCTGAATGGGCGAACGGCTGGCTCGGCCTCGAGGTCGGCACCGACATCGCGCTCGACAACGCCGTCGGCCACGCGATTCTCGAAGAGCGCCTTCACAACCAGAAGTTCATCGATCACGCGACCGACAACATCGACGGCTACCGCAAGACCGTCGCCCACTACGCGCCCGAGGTCGTCGGCCCCAACATCGGAGTCGACCCCGCCCTCATCCGCCAGCTGGCCCGCGACTACGCGAAGGCCGACCGCGCGATGATCTGCTGGACCCTTGGCATCACCGAGCACCACACCGCCGTCGACAACGTCCTCGGCCTCATCAACCTCGCCCTGCTCACCGGCCACGTCGGCAAGTGGGGCTCGGGCCTCAACCCGCTGCGCGGCCAGAACAACGTTCAGGGCGGTGGCGACATGGGCGCGCTCCCCGCGAAGCTGCCCGGCTTTCAGGACGTCGAAGACGACGCCATTCGCGCGAGGTTCGACGCGAAGTGGAAGGTCACGATTCCCCCGAAGAAGGGCTGGACGCTGACCGAGATGTTCCACGCGATGGAACGCAAAGACTTCACCTCGCTCTACGTCGTGGGCGAGAACCCCGCGCAATCGGAAGCCGATGGGCTGCACTCCATCTCACTGCTCAAGGGGCTCGAGTTCCTCGTCGTGCAGGACATCTTTCTCACGAAGACAGCGCTGCTCGCCGACGTCGTGCTGCCCTCTTCTGCCAGCTGGTGCGAGACGGAAGGCACGGTGACCAACAGCGAGCGCCGCGTGCAGCGCTGCCGCAAGGCGCTCGACCCGCCCGGCCAGGCACGCGACGACGTGTGGATCATCGCCGAGCTCAGCAAGCGCCTCGGCTACGACATGGGCGTCGTCACCCCCGAGCAGGCCTGGGACGAGGTGCGCAGCTTGAGCCCGATGCACGGTGGCATGAGCTACGCGCGGCTCGAGTCGCTGGGCGGCATTCAGTGGCCGTGCGCCGACGAGAACGACCCCGGGGCCTCCTTCCTTCACGGGCGCCTCTGGGAAGAGCCGGTGCGCGGAATGCGCGCCGCCTTCCACCCGTCAGAGAATCGGGCGCCGATCGACGTGCTCGACGACGAGTTCCCGCTGCGCCTCACCACCGGCCGCCGGCTCGACGACTTCAACACCGGCGTGCAGTCGAACGGCTACGCGTCGCCGCTGCGAAGAGGCGAGACGCTGGACCTGTCTCCGGCCGACGCGGCGCGCTTTGGCGTCACCGATGGAGAAAAGGTTCGCGTCTGCTCGCGCCGCGGCGCCGTCGAGGCCCCGGTGCGCTTCGACCCGCTGCTCAAGCCGGGCCTCGCGTTCATGACCTTCCACTTTCCCGACGACGTCGACGTCAACATCCTCACCATCGACGCCACGGATCCAAAGTCGGGCACCGCCGAGTTCAAGGCCGCGGCGATTCGGGTCGAGAAGCTAAATTAGAAGCCGCTGGGCACCAGCTGCCATGACGAGCCGGAGTAACGAAGGATGACGCCGTTTTCTCCGGCCGCGTAGATGTTGCCGCTGGTGTCGCCCCACACGGCGTTGAGATTCTCGGTCGTCGGCGAAGGCATCAGCTGCCACGAACCGAAGTTGCTGCGCGCGATGCGCCCGCCCGTGCCTACCGCGAAGACGTTGTTCGACGAGTCGCCCCACAGCGCCAGGTAGTTCACTCCCGGATTCGTGTGCACCACGTTCCAGCTGCCATTGCGGCGAAGGATGACGCCGTTGCCGGCCGCGTAGATCTCGGACTGCGACTCCGCCCAGACGGCATTGAGGGTGGCGGTGACGCCCGTCGACTCGGTGTTCCAGTTGCTGGAGCTGCGGCGCACCACCGTGCCGTTGGCGCCCACCGCGTAGATGTCGCTCGCGGTGAGCGCGGTGAGCGCGTTGAGGTTTGCCGTGGTGCCGGTGGTCTCGGTTTGCCAGCTGCCGAAGTTGCGACGAAGCGCCGTGCCCTGGTTTCCCACTGCGTAGAAACTGCTGCTCATCGGAACCACCGCCACCGCGTTGAGGTCCTGGGTGACGCCGGTGGGCTCGAGCTGCCAGTTGCTGAAGTTCCGGCGCACCACCGTGCCACCACGGCCGACGGCGACCACGTCTGACGAGCTCGGGCTGGTCACCACGGCGAGCAGGTCGTTGGTGGTGCTGGTCGGCTCGACCTGCCAGGTGCTGCCGCTGCGGCGAAGCGCCGTGCCGCCCAGCCCCACCGCGTAGACCTCGTTCGCCTCGCCCGTCACCGCCGTCAGCGTCTGCAGGCTCGCGGTGTTCTCACGCTGGAAGTTGCTGCCGCTCGAGCGTGAGATCGCGGCGCCCGTGCCGACTGCGTAGAAGTTGTTCTGGTAGCCCCAGATCGACAGGAAGTCCGCGCCCGGGATGACCGGGTTCGACGGTGGCGACGCCATGCCCGTGCCGACCGTGTTCGTCGCCGCGACGGTGAAGAAGTACGGGGTGCCGTTGTTGAGGCCCGTCACGTTCGCGGTCAGCGCCCCCGTCGTCGTCGCCGTGAAGTTGCCCGGGCTCGAGCGCACCGTGTACCCAGTGACGGGAACACCCCCGTTGTTGAACGGAGGACCCCAGCTGACCGTCGCCTGCCCGGTGCCGCGAATCGCAGTGGGAGCCGGCGGCGGGCCCGGCACTCCCGCCGGCACCACGCCCATCGAAGGGTTCGACGGCAGGCTCGGCCCGACCGTGTTCGTCGCGATGACGCGGAACGTGTACGAGGTTCCGTTGACGAGGCCCATCACCACGGCCGACGTCGACGCGGTGTTCGTCATCGGCCCAGCTGGCGTCGGCAGCACCTGGTAGCCCGTAATCGGCGCGCCGCCATTCGGAGGCGTCGACCACGCGACGGTCGCCTGCGAATCACCGCGCGTGGCGCTAAAGATGACGGGAGCGCTTGGCACCGTCGCCGGAGTGATGGGTGCCGACGGCACGGACGCGGGCCCGATGCCGGCCACGGTGGTCGCGGTGACCGTGAATGTGTACGGGGCGCCGTTGGTGAGGCCGTTGACCGTGACGTTTGCCGTCGCGCTCGTCGTCACCATGCCGCCAGGGCTCGAGGTGGCGGTGTAGAGGGTGATCGGCGCTCCGCCATTCGACGCCGGAGCGACCCAGCTCAGCTGCACCGAGCCCGCGCCGCGCACGCCCGTCACCAAAGTCGGAGCGCCCGGAATCGTCGACGGCGTCACTGCAGCCGACGGCGCCGAAGATGGGCCGGGGCCGTTCATGTTCGTGGCGGAAACCGTGAACGTGTACGCGGTGCCGTTGGTGAGGCCGGGGACGACCACCGTGGTCGCTCCCGAGGTGCCGGCCGTGACGTTTCCCGGGTTCGACGTCACCGTGTAGGCGGTGATCGCGCTGCCACCGTTCGACGCCGGCGCCGCCCATGACACCGTCACCTGCGCATCGCCACGCACGCCCGTGACGCCCGTCGGCTCCGAGGGAGTGCCGCCGCCGAAGCCGCCCTGGCCACCGCCGCCCGTGCCCACTCCACCACCTTCGCCGCCACCCGCTCCACCACCTTCGCCGCCACCCGCTCCACCACCTTCGCCGCCACCCGCTCCGCCCGCTCCGCCGCCTTCACCGCCGCCGACTCCAGCGCCGCCGCCTTCACCGCCTCCCGCCGCGACGCCTCCGCCCGTACCCACGCCTCCACCCGTACCCACGCCTCCGCCCGTACCCGCGCCTCCGCCCGTGCCCGCGCCTCCGCCCGTGCCCGCGCCGCCTGCGTCGGTGCACCGGCCCTGGGCGCGGCAGACGTCGCGATCTGCCTGGAAGTTGAAACACCCAGCTGCCGACACCAACAGACAGAAGAGGAGGACGCCGCGCATCCAGAGTTCATACCCGAAAGCCGACTTCGCTACTTCTTCTAGAGCCTCAACACCGGCGCGAGCTGGTCTTCGACCTTGTTGTCCGTGATGTAGACCGTCTTCCTTCCGCGGCTCAGCGTGCAGCAGTGTTCGTCGGCGCCCCCTCGGGCATTCCCTCGAACCTCACCTCGGCGCACGTTTCGCCGGGACGGGAGAAGGGGGGCGGAGGTGGCGGCGCGATCACAACAAGCAGACGAACCATGAACGAGATTCCTAGCCGGGCTAGAAACCGCATCCGTGGATCTTCGACCCATCGATCGCCCTGAGAGCAAGGCCGAGCAGGCGGCGGTCGACGCGGTGCTCGGCCCGTCGGCGCCCGAAGCGCCCCTGGCCGCGGCCGTCGTGAAGTCGCGCCGCCACCTGTTGCTTCCCGCGTTGCTCGCGCTGCAGACGCGCATCGGGTGGGTGAGCGCGGGCGGTCTCGGATACGTGTGCCGGCGGTTGGGCGTGCCTCCCGCCGAGGCGTACGGGGTCGCCAGCTTCTACGCGCTGCTCTCGCTCACCGAACGGCCGACCGCTTTCATGTACGTCTGCGATGACATTGCGTGCCAGGTCGCCGGGGCCGAGAAGCTGTGCGCGGCGCTGCCTGCGGCCATCGGCCCATCGGTTGGCGACGCCCCCCACCGCGCCGAACCTTTCTCTGCGAACCGCCCGAAGACGACTTCACGCTGGGCGCGCAGCCCCTGCCTCGGCCTCTGCGAGCAGGCGCCCGCCGCGATGCTCGCCGCCGCCGGAGACAAGCCCTTCGAGCGCGGCTTCGGCCACGCGACGGTCGAGAAGATCCGCGTCGCGCTCGAGCAGCGTGTGGTCGAAGACGGCGCTCCGAATCGCCTGGACGAGCTGCCGCACCGCAAGCTGCTCGCGCGCGTCGGCAAGGTCGACCCCTCGAGCCTCGACGACTACCGCGCGAACGGTGGCTACGAAGCGCTGCGTCGCGCGATCGCCCTCGGCCCCGAAGGCATCATTCGGGAAGTCAACGACGCGAAGCTCGTCGGCCGTGGCGGGGCCGCCTTCCCCACCGCCCGCAAGTGGGAAGCCGTCGCCCGCAGCCCCGCGCGCCCGCACTACCTCGTCTGCAACGCCGACGAGTCCGAGCCCGGCACCTTCAAAGACCGCGTGCTGCTCGAGGAAGATCCCTACGCGCTCGTCGAGTCGATGACGCTGGCGGCCATCGCGACAGGCTCCGAGCACGGCTACCTGTACGTGCGCGGCGACTACCCGCTGGCGGCCGATCGGCTCGAGAACGCGGTGCACCAGGCGCGCCTTCGTGGGCTGCTCGGCGCCGGCTTGATGGGCAGCACTTACACGTTCGAGCTCGAAGTGCGGCGCGGCGCAGGCGCGTACATCTGCGGCGAAGAGACGGCGCTGCTCAACTCGATCGAAGGCCTGCGCGGCGAGCCGCGAAACAAGCCTCCGTTTCCCGCGAACGTCGGGCTCTTCGGGAAGCCGACCGCGATCAACAACGTCGAGACGCTGGTGGCTGCGCTCGAGATCGTCCGCGGCGGCGTCGCCGAGTGGACCTCGCTCGGCACGAAGGAGTCTCCCGGCACGAAGCTCTTCTGCGTCAGCGGCAACGTCGCGCGGCCCGGCACCTACGAAGTTCCGTTCGGGCTGCGGCTCGACGGGCTGATTTCGATGGCCGGCGGCGTGCCCGGGGGCCGGCAGATCAAGGCCGTGCTCCTCGGTGGAGCGGCCGGCACTTTCGTCAGCGGCGACGAGCTGTCGGTACCGTTGACGATCGAAGACACGAGGAAGCTCGGAGCGACGCTCGGCTCTGGCGTCGTCCTCGTGCTCGACGACCAGGTGCAGCTGATGCCGATTCTGCGGCGCATCGCGGCCTTCTTCCGCGACGAGTCGTGTGGCCAGTGCGTGCCGTGCCGCGTCGGCACCGTGCGGCAGGAAGAGCTGATCGCGCGGCTCGGCAACCACCAGCCGCGCGCGGACGACCTGAAGCTTCTCAACGAGCTCGGGCAGGCGATGCGGGATGCGTCGATCTGCGGCCTGGGCCAGACCGCGTCGTCGGCGATCGAGTCGGCGCTGAAGAGGTTCGCGCCATGACCGTGGCTCCCCGGCAGGTGGCGTTGACGATCGACGGCAAGCCCGTGTCCGTGCCCGAGGGGTCGACCTTGCGAGACGCGTGCGAGGCGCAGGGCATCTCGACGCCGACGCTTTGCTGGGCCGCGAACCTCACGCCGATCAACGTGTGCCGGGTCTGCGTGGTCGAGGTCGAAGGCGCGCGTGTGCTCGCGCCGGCGTGCTCGCGAAAGGTGGAAGCGGGCATGGTGGTGAAGACCGACAGCGAGCGCGTGCGCACGTCGCGAAGGCTGGTGCTCGAGCTGCTCGGCTCATCGGTCGATATGTCGACCGCGCCGGCGTTCAAGGCGTACGCAGAACGGTACGGCGCGAAGCCTGAGCGGTTCGGCCCGAAGGCCGCGGCGTCGCCGGCCGGCGTGCGCGACTCGGCGATCCCCGGGCATCACGAAGAGACCGATGGGGCGCGCGCGGCGACCGTCGCTCAGCCGCCGAAGGTCGACAACGACCTCTACGTGTTCGATTCGACGAAGTGCATGCTTTGTTACAAGTGCGTGCAGGCCTGCGGCACCGAGGCGCAGAACACCTTCGCGATCGCCGTCGCCGGGCGCGGGTTCGAGGCGCGCATCTCGACCGAGCACGCCGTGCCGATTCCCGAGTCCGCGTGCGTGTACTGCGGCAACTGCGTCGGCGCCTGCCCCACCGGCGCGCTGATGTTCAAGAGCGAGTTCGACCTGCGCCAGGCCGGCAAGTGGGACGAGTCGAAGCAGACCGTCACCGACACCATCTGCCCCTACTGCGGCGTCGGCTGCACCTTGAGCCTCCGCGTTCAGGACAACCGCATCGTCCGCGTCACCTCTCCGTCCGACAACTCCGTCACCGGCGGCCACCTCTGCGTCAAAGGCCGCTTCGGCTTCGAGTTCGTTCAGAACCGCGAAGACGAAGAGCCGAAGTAGCCGCGCCCCGCTCATCCCGAGAAGTCGAGGATGAGCCGCC
>Ga0105047_10001025_pt1 | contig 49279 bp, 44 predicted proteins | sample MAT04_FD_78384 | JGI IMG/M metagenome (GOLD analysis project Ga0105047, IMG submission 78384) | Freshwater microbial communities from Lake Fryxell liftoff mats and glacier meltwater in Antarctica - MAT-04 (megahit assembly) | ecosystem: Environmental > Aquatic > Freshwater > Ice > Liftoff...
CCCGCTGCACCGTGCAGCGCGCCTTGATCGGCAGCGCCCGTCCCGCTCGCCTTCGGATCTCGCCCACGCCTTCGGCAAGGCGCTCGAAGGCACGCGGCACGCCGCGGATGGCGTCATGCAGCAGTGCCGGCCCGTCCAGGCTGACGATGATCTCATCGGCGAACCTGACCAGCGCCTCGGCCTGGCGGGCGACCAGCAGCCCTGAGCTGAGCACCGTCACCGCGAGCCCGGCCCCACGCAGCAGCGCCAGCAACTCAGGGAAGCCCGAATGCATCAAGGGCTCGCCGCCGGTCAGCACGACGCGTTCGACGCCCAAGCTGCGCAACTCGGGAAGCCACGCGCGAACGCGTTCGATGGGAACCTCACGGTGGCTGCGCGTCTTCCAGATGTCGCACATGGCGCAGCGGCAGTTGCAGTCGCTGTGCGCGTGCAGGATGACGATCGGCAGGCGGTCGACCCGCTGTTGCAAGTCGACGGCTCCGGCGCTCAGGCCGGCTGGCAAGGCAGCCCACATGTTGCCGTGGATCCGAACCGTGCGGCCGGTGGTCATGCCTTCTTGAGCACCATCAGGAAGTGGTCGCCGGCATCACGGAACAAGGGCAATGCCCCCAATCGGTGGTCCAGTCCTTCCAGCGCACTGCCCAGCCTGGGCCAGCGCTGCCAGTGGTCGATCAGGTACGGTGGCGGCACGAAGAGACTCAGGCCGCGATAGGTCTCGAGCTCAAACTCATTCTCGAAGGCCTGGCAGAACTCGCGCGGCGTGAAGTACTCGGCCCAGAGCGTGTGCCGGTTCAGGTTGATCGACACCGGGCCGCGTGCGAATCGCAGCCGCGCGCGGGCGTGATTGCCGCGCAGCGCGTAATAGGCGTACTCCCAAGGGCAGACGCGTCCGATCACCGAGGCGATGATGCGGCCGTCCGGCTTCAGCAGCCGGGCACAGTCGCGAGCGACCTTGCGCAGGTCCGAGACGCAGTTCAGAGGTCCGAGGTTCGAGTAGATGCCGTCGAAGGGTTCACCGTCCAGTCGATCCAGTTCCTGGATGCCCAGCGCGGCAACCGATACGCGATGCGACAGCTCGGCCTGCTGCGCGCGCTCGCGTGTGCGCTCGACCATGTTGGGCGACCAGTCGGTGGCCACGACCTCGTGCCCGAGCCCGGCCAGATGGACGGCGTCGAGGCCCGTGCCGCAGCCCAGGTCGAGCAGCCTGGCGCCAGGTGCAAAGGTGCGCCCCAGCGTGGACCACATGGTTGCGCGCATCTTCTGGATCAACGCGTTGTTGCCGCGCGGTCCGTCGTAGTCTGCCGCCACGCTGTCGAATGCCTTGCGCGTGTCGGCGAAGCGCGCGTCGGCGTCCGCCGGGTTGCCCGGCCGGCTCATGTGTCGGCCCCCCTTGAGCCGGCCGCCGATACCTGCGGCGGCGCATCGCCATGTCGATTCACCACAGTGCCGGCAACGTGCATCGGGATGACGGCGGCCCGCGGCGCCGCCCGCTGCGGTTGCCGGCAGCGAACCTCGAGCCGATCGATCTCCTGCCACTCGTCGTCCACGATGCGTTGCAGTTCGCGCACGGACAGGCCGACGCGCCAGTCACCGGGCACCAGCGGCGTTCCGGGGTGCGCCTTGTGGCGCGCGAAATCGAGGTCGTGGTGCAGGACCTGGTGCAGCCGGCGGTAGAAAGGCGACTGGTAGGCGCCGCGGAACATCATCGCCAGATCGGCGCTGTCGACCCAGTTGAACTGCGCCTCCATCTGGTCGCGCACCATGGCGTGGAATCGTGTGCCGGGCAAGGGGTAGCTGACCGAGACGCCGATCTCGTCGGGCATGGCGGCTCTGACCATCGCTACCGTGAGGTGGATGTCTTCGTAAGTCTCGCCGGGGTACCCGAACTGAAGGAAGAAGCCGACGCGGATACCCGCTTGCCCGAGGCGCCGCCTGGCGGCCAGGATGTCCTCGACCTGGGTGTCCTTGGTCATCGCGTCAAGGACCTTCTGGCTCCCACTCTCGGCGCCCAGCCACACCTCGACGCAGCCGGCGGCGGCCAGCGCCGCTACGGCGGCCGGCGTCATTAGGTCGGCGCGCGACTGGATCATGAACGGGATCGCACCGTCCAGCGATTTCAGCTCGCGCGCGAACTCGCCGATCCAGCCCGGTTTGAGACCGAAGATGTCGTCGGCAAACCAGATGTGGTCCGGGCTCATCGTGCGCTTGATCGAGGCCATCTCGCGGGCGACTGCCGCCGCCGACCGCACCGCGTATTCCTGGCCCCAGACCGGCTTGGCGCACCAGTTGCACCGGTAGGGGCAGCCGCGCGTACTGGCCATGTTGAGGCTGAAGAAGCCGTGCTCGCCGGCCCACGCCGCGCGGTAGCTTTCCACATCCACGAGATCCCAGGCCGGTTCGGGGAGGAGATCCAGATGCCGCTCGTTGCGGCGCTTCGCCGTGCAAACCACGCCCTCGGTGGTGGCGTAGGCCACGCCGCTGGGCAGGACTCGCTGCAGTGCGAGGGTCTGGGGCGACTGGCCGGATGTCGCCTCGAGCAGCAGGCCTGCGACCTCGACCACGGTGTGATCGGCTTCGCCCAAGAGCGCGAGGTCGGCCCCGCCTTCGAGGTAGGCGCCAGGGTGGTCGGACACGTCGGGGCCGGCAACCACCACGCGCGCGTCCGACGCACGCGCGATCGCGATCATGCGCAAGGCTTCCTCGCGCATGCGCGTGAGGCACATCTTGCTCAGGAAGTTGAAGCTGTCTTCGTACAGGACCACCAGGCGCGGCCGGTGTTGCCGTACAGCTTGCTCGAACGCTTCGGCGCCCGAGGCCAGCATGGCATCGAACAGCGCAACCCGATGGCCGGCCCGACGCAACATCGACACCGCGTAGAGCGTCGCCAGCGGCGGATAGGGCCGCATCTTCGCCGCCTGTTTCGGATCGAGCCGCAGGAAGTAAGAGTGCGCAACAAGTACTTCTGTCATTGCGTCCGGTGCCGATCCTGTCGCTGCGCACACTTCAAGGCCTCGCCCCCGCAGGCGGGGATGCGCGGTACCGGGCCCGCGTGGGCAGGCTGCCGGCTCGGCGGGAGTATCGCCGACGGCCCGGAGCGCCTCAAGTCACATCGCGTTGTTCTCGCACGGCTTCTCGCCGGGCATCGGCCCGCAGGCCTTATGCTGAAAGTCAAAGAACCAAGGCGATGCACGTCGTACACGTCAATTACGCTTACGCGCCTGGGACGGCTGTGCAAGACGTGGTGCGCGCTCATCGCACGCTGCACCGCCTGGCCGCCGCACAGGCCAGCATCTCGGATGTAGCGTCGACGGTGCTGCAGCGGTTCAGCGCTGATGCGCGGTTCGAGGTCGACGGCGTGCGCTATGTGCTCTTCAGGGCACGGACGCGCACTGCCACCGCCAGCATCTGGAGCCTGCATACGAGGCTGCACCGCGAGGCATCGCGGATCGCACCCGACATCCTGCATGTCCACGGGCTGCTGTTTCCGGTGCAGGTGATGTTGCTGCGTCGCGCGACGGGTGGATCCGTGCCCGTCGTCGTGCAGCACCATGGGGGCATGCCCCACCGCGGTTGGCACGGTGGTCTCCAGCGGCTGCTGGCACGCTGCGCCGACGGCTTCCTGTTCAACGGGGCCGGCAATGCGCAGCCGTGGCTGCAGGCGGGTGTGATCGGCGCCGCCTCCCGCGTCTTCGAGTTGCCCGAAGCATCCAGCGACTTCACGCCCGGCGAACGGGGCGCCGCGCGGCGCGCCCTCGGTCTCGGTGACGAACCTCTGGTCCTGTGGGTGGCTCGGCTCAACGAAGGCAAGGACCCCCTGACGGCACTGGGCGGGTTCGAGGTGGCGGCGCGGGCCATTCCCCACGCGCGCCTCGTCATGATCTATCGCGAGAGCCCGCTGCGTGCGCAGGTCGACGCCTGGATCGCCCGGCGGCCGGCACTGGCGCAGAGGGTCCTCCTGCTCGGCCCGGTCGACCACGAGCGGCTCGCGGCGTGGTTCCGCAGCGCGGACGCCTTCATCGCGGCGAGCCGGCAAGAGGGCTCCAACTACGCCCTCATCGAGAGCCAGGCCTGCGGCACGCCGGCGGTCTGTACCGACATCGCGCCACATCGCTTCATTGCGGGGGCATCGGGCCAGACGCGCTTTTTCCCCATTGGCGACACGATGGCGTGCGGTGAGGCCCTTGTCGACTTGCTCCGGCGCCCAGACGCTGCTGCACGAAACACCATACGGCAGGACTTCGAAAGGCGGCTGAGCTGGGCCGCCACTGCGGCGCAGAGTCTTCGCAATTACAACCAGGTGATGGCGCAGTCGCCGATGTCACACCACGGCGGTTAGAGGACCAGGCTGAGAATTGCGCCCAGCAACTCGACGCGGTAGCGCTTCGGGCCGGCGTCGAGACGGATCCGGCTGGTGACCCCGGTGCTCGCCTCGAGCCCGTCTGTTTGCCCGTCGGCGACGCGGGTTCGCTCGAGCCGATTGAAGAACCGGATAAGGGCTTGCCGTGAAAAGGAAACAGCGGACCCGCGTCGAGGACCGATCTGCCGCGGCGTGCTCGTCGAAGAGGAAGGCGCCCCCTGCCTGGCCAACGCTGATACCGACTCGGACGGCACCGAGACGCTCAGGCCGTTGCAGGCGGCAGCCTGCACTTGCCGCATCGCCGTTGGCGCGCGTGCCGGAAACCGGGTGTTCACGGTGCAGGGCACCCTGCCGCGCGCAGCGATACGCACGGGCGCCGACGGCTGGCGAAACTGTGCCGCTACGTCACATGACCGGCCCTGGCCGGTGAGCGCGTGCCGTGCAACGCGGCTGGCAGGGTCGTGCTCAGGCTGAACACGGTCCTGGAGCACCGGCACCACCGACACCGTGATGTCGCCGCTGGACTTCACGAACGCTTGAGCGCCGCCAGCATCGGGCTTGGGCCTGCACTGGCGTAAGACCGCTTCGAGGCTGTTGACCGCCGCGAGCAAGTCCCTGGTCTGGGTCGACACCGGGTGCTGACGCGCTGGAAGAGCGGTCGCAGGCGTAGCAGTTCGCCGGTCACGATGAGTCACGCGCAGCAAGGCCTGGCAGGGGCGAGTTCCGCCAAGACGTCGACCATGAACATCGGTGGCGCCACCTGTCGCGTCGGATCGATGGGCCGTATTGACCGCAGCACGAGGGCGTCGGACGACACCCGCTTTGAGACCCGACGTCTGCCGTGCTGGGGCCGGATCACGTGAGACGTCAAGAGCCTCGATCTCCAGCATTGGCGCGGGTTTGCGGAGTGTAGTGAGACGCCGTGAAGCCCACCTGGGGCTGGTCGATCATGAGGAGCATGTCAGAACCCCTCCTCGACCAGCTCCGCCGCGCGGATCAGCGCCCGCGCCTTGTGCTCGGTCTCGCGCCATTCCATCTCGGGCACGCTGTCGGCCACCACGCCGGCCGCCGCCTGCACGTAGAGCGTCTGGTCCTTGATGATGCCGGTGCGGATGGCGATGGCCACGTCCATGTCGCCGGCGAAGCTCAGGTAGCCGCAGGCACCGCCGTAGATGCCGCGCTTGACGGGCTCGAGCTCGTCGATGATCTCCATCGCGCGGATCTTGGGCGCGCCGGTCAGCGTGCCGGCCGGGAAGGTGGCCTTCAGCACGTCGAGGTTGCTCATGCCGTCCAACAGCTGCCCCTCGACGTTGCTCACGATGTGCATCACGTGCGAATAGCGCTCGATGACGAAGGCGTCGGTCACCTTCACGCTGCCGGTCCTGGCGATGCGGCCGATGTCGTTGCGCGCCAGGTCGATGAGCATCAGGTGCTCGGCGCGTTCCTTGGGGTCGGCGGAAAGTTCCGCCTCGAGTGCCTTGTCCTGCTCGGGCGTGGCGCCGCGCGGGCGCGTGCCAGCCAGCGGACGGATCGTCACCTTCGCGCCTTCGGGCGTCTGCTCCTGGCGCACCAGGATCTCGGGGCTGGCGCCGACGATCTGGAAATCGCCCATGTCGTAGAAGTACATGTAGGGCGAGGGGTTCAGCGAACGCAGTGCGCGGTACAGGCTGAGCGGGCTTTCGGTGTAGCGCTTCTTCAGGCGCTGGCCGATCTGCACCTGCATCATGTCGCCGGCGGCGATGTACTCCTTGCTGCGCGCCACCGCGGCCAGGTAATCGGCCTTCTCGAACTCACGCTCGACGCTGTAGCTGGGCCCGCGCTTCACCGGCGGTGCAGTGACGCTGTAGCGCAGCTTGTCTGCCAGCTCGCCCAGCCGCTTCTTGCCGTGGTGGAAGGCCTCGGGCGCCGCCGGGTCGGCGTAGACGATGAGGTACAGGCGTCCCGACAGGTTGTCGATGACGGCGAGCTCTTCGCACTGCAGCAGCAGGATGTCGGGCGTGTCGATGCCACCCGTCTTCCAGGTGTGCGCCAGCTTCGGTTCGATGTAGCGCACGGCGTCATAGCCGAAGTAGCCGGCCAGCCCGCCGCAGAAACGCGGCAGGCCCGGGCGCAGGGCGACCTTGAAACGCTGCTGGTACTGCTCGATGAAGTCCAGCGGGTTGCCCTCGAAGGTCTCGGTCACGCGGCCGCCGGTGACGACCTCGGTCCTGAAGCCGCTGGCGCGCAGCAGTGTCTTCGCCGGCAGGCCGATGAAAGAGTAGCGGCCGAAACGCTCGCCACCGACCACGCTTTCCAGCAGAAAGCTGTGCGGCGCACCGCCGGCCAGCTTCAGGTACAGCGACAGCGGCGTCTCGAGGTCGGCAAAGGCCTCCTTGATGAGCGGAATGCGGTTGTAGCCGGCGCTGGCCAGGCTCTTGAATTCGAGTTCTGTGATCACTTCTCGCACCTGTTCACACGGGGGCCGCGGGCCCGGCTTGCAGGCGGGAGGCGGCGGTGTTCTGGGGTCGGGCCTGACACTGCGGTCGGGCCCACGACGGGGGGCTGGCCGCTGGCGCGGTCAAGCCGGGCGGTGCGAGCGGCGCCAGGGCCAGGCTCCCTGGTCACGGGGACCAGGCCGGCCGGCGGCGCAGCAAGTGGGGTCGATGGCGAAACACATCACCGTTCCAGTTTAGCAGCCCATGCACCCGCACCGCGCCAACGTGTCAGACTGACCGCCCCGCTGCAGACCCGACCCAGGAACCCCCATGAAGCGTCGAAGCCTCGTCTTCGCACCCCTGCTCTGCGGCGCGCTGACCGCCACAGGCAGCCAGGCCCAAACTCCAACCCAGGCCCAGACCCCGCCGCCGCCGCCTCCGCCCGGCAGCCTGACCGTTTCGGGCGTCAGCTACGCCCCCAGCGTGCAGGTCGCCGGCAGCACGCTGCAGCTCAACGGCGCGGGCACACGCTACAAGTTCATCATCAAGGTCTACACGGCCGGCCTCTACCTGGCCACCAAGGCCGGCACGCCCGACGCGGTGGCTGCCGCGCCGGGGCCGAAGCGGCTGCACGTGGTGATGCTGCGCGAAATCGACGCCAACGAACTGGGCAAGCTTTTCACCCGTGGCATGCAGGACAACGCGCCGCGCGATTCCTTCAGCAAGTCGATACCGGGCACGCTGCGCATGGCCGACATCTTCTCGAGTCGCAAGAAGCTGGCGGCCGGCGACAACTTCTCGGTCGACTGGGTGCCGGGTGTGGGCACCACGGTGCTCGTCAACGGCCAGCCGCAGGGGGCACCGATCAAGGAACCGGAGTTCTTCGGCGCACTGATGAGCATCTGGCTGGGCCCGCGGCCGGCCGACGACCAACTCAAGGCCGCGCTGCTGGGGGAGGAAACACGTTCGGCGGGCGGCCGAAGCCGGCAGTAGCCGCGCAAGGTCTCGAAACGGGCGAGACACGCGACAAGCAGCGCCCACGGACCAAGCGCTTGTGCGGATCCGGCTTCGCCGGGCCGCCGCAAGAGCCTGCGGCAGGACGCCGCTGGCGCTCGCAGGCGAAGAACGGTCCGCCGGGACTGTTCTTCGTCCGGCCCGCCGCCTCGGGGGTAGCGAACGAAGTGAGCTTGGGGGCCTACGCCAACAGGGCGGGCAACTCGTCGATGCGACCGATGATGGCGTCGGGCGCCGCGTTGGCCACCGGCTCGCCGTGGTTGTAGCCGTAGTTCACCAGCACCACCGGGCAGCCGGCGGCACGCGCCGCGGCCGCGTCGTTGCTCGAGTCCCCCACCATCAGCGTGTGCGCCGGCGCCGTGCCCAGGGCTTCACAGGCCTTCAGCAGCGGCATCGGATGCGGTTTCTTGTGCGGGAACGTGTCGCCGCCGAAGGCGTGTTCGAAGAAACCGTCCAGGCCCTTCAGCGCGAGCAGCGGCCGCGCAAACGAGTTGGGCTTGTTGGTGATGCAGGCCAGCCGCAGACCCCGCGCGCGCAGGGCCCGCAAACCCTCGATCACGCCGGGGTAGACCACGGAGTGCTGGCCGTTGACGGCAATGTAGTGGTGCTGGTAGCGCAGCCAGGCTTCGCCGTAGAGCGAAGCCGGCGCGCCCACTTCCTCGATCGCGCGCGTGAGCAGGTGTTCGCTGCCCTTGCCCACCGTGCGCGCGATGAAGGCCCGGCTCACCGGCGGCCAGCCCAGGTCGGCCAGCGCACGCGCCAGCGCGACCTCGAAGTCGCCGACGGTGTCGACCATCGTGCCGTCGAGGTCGACGATGGCGGCTTCGAAACGAATCTGCTGCAGGGTCATGGCTCGTGTCTCTGGGTGCCGCCGTGCCGCAGGCCTGGTGCCTGCCACGGCGGACGCCACGTGGGGTTGATCCCCGATGGTAAGGAATCCGGGCGGGCGCGAAGCTCACCCGGGCAGCGTGCGGCGCCGGCGTGGGCCGAGGTGCAGGGGTTCTCGATCGTGTGGACGTAGTTTCGGAAGTGGTCGGATCTGGACGCCAGGCCCCCCGTACGTGATCAGCGGCTCGTCGCTCAGCTCCTGCCGCACCACCGGGCTCCAGACCTGCACGCCGATTGAAGATGCCGGCCACGCCGCCCCAGGAATGCGGCTCGAAGGCGTTGGAGCCGCTGGCGGCGGTGGCCCCCATGTCGAGCGCCCGTTCTGCCTCGCCGCCCCCCTGGCGGGCCCCCTTCAGCCGCGCTGTGCGGCCTTTTTTGCGCCGCCGTGCCGCGCCAGCCATGCCGCGAATTCGGCGTACCAGAGCCGCGAGTTCTGCGGCTTCAGCACCCAGTGGTTCTCGTCGGGGAACCACAGCAGCCGTGCGTCGACGCCACGCGCCTTCAGCGTGTTGTAGTAGGCCAGGCCGTTGCAGTCGGGCACGCGGAAGTCTTGCGCGCCGTGGGTCACGAGGGTCGGCGTCGCCATCTTCGCGGCGCTGGTGTGCGGGCTCTGCGCCAGCACGGCGTCCATGTCCTCCCAGTACTTGGCCTGCAGATCCTTGGGCCGGCTGGGGTAGCTGTCGGCGCTGAAGGTGGCGATGCGGTCGAAGACGCCGGCGTGGCAGACATAGGCGCGGTAGCGCCCCGGTGCCACGTGGCCGTTCATCCACGCCACCAGGAAGCCGCCGTAGCTGCCGCCGGTGGCGTAGACCCGCTTGGCGTCGGCCCAGCGCTGCGCCAGCAGCCAGTCGGTGGCGGCCTCGATGTCCTGCAACTCCAGCGCACCCTGGCGGCCGATCAGGCTGTCGCGGAAAGTGAAGCCGAAGCCGCTGCTGCCGTGGTAGTTCACCTGAGCGATGACGTGGCCGGCGGCGGCGAAGACATGTGGGTTCCAGCGCCAGCTGAAGGTGTCGCCCGCGGCGGCAAAGGGCCCGCCGTGTATGACGTGGGTGACGGGGTGCTTCTTCTTCGCATCGAAGCCCGGCGGGAAAACGAGCCACATCTGCACTGCATCGCCACCGGCGCCCTTCAGCGTGACTTCGCGCGTGGCGCCGAAGGCCACAGCGGCCAGCAGCTCGTCGTTGAAGTGCTCGAGCCGTCGCGGTACGGCGCCCGGCCCCTGCGCCGGTGCCCGTGTCAGCGACCGCGCCAGTGACCGTGCCAGAACACGCGGCGGCTGCGTAGCGCTGTCGACCAGCAGCGCCAGCATGCCACCCGCGACGTCGAATCCCTGCACCCAGCCGCCTTCGTGCAGCACCTGCACAGTGTCGTCGCCGAAGTTGTACTGCCACAGGTGGCAGCGGCCGCGGTCTTCGGCCGCCACGTAAAGCGCCTGGGCATCGGCCGCCCAGCGCAGCGGCGGATTCACCGAACGGTCCCAGTGCGCGGCCAGCACGCGCCAGCCGGCGCCTGGCGTCAGCACCGACAGCTGCGCCAGTGCCGTGTGCTCGACGCCGACATGCGCCGCAGCCATCGCGATGCGCGCACCGTCGGGGCTGTAACGCGGTGAGCCGAAGTCCCAGGCCGCGTCGTCGACCAGAGGGGCCACGCGCCGCGTGCGCAGGTCGATCTCGGCCAGCGCCAGGCGGTTGGCCTGCAGCGGTTCGTCGGCCGGGTCGTGCACAAACGCGACACGGCGGCCGTCGGGGTGCACGTCGTAGTCGACGTTGCCGTTGGCGTCGCGCGGCAGCTCCCACTTCGTGCCTTCGAAGAGGTCGGTGACACGCCCGCTGGCCAGGTCCAGCAGCAGCAGGTGCAACACGCGGCCCATCGGTACGTTGTGGTCCCAGTGGCGGTAGAAGCCGGCGCTGGTGACGTAGCCGCACTCCTGGCGCGCGTCCCAGGCCTTCTGCGCCTTGTTCTGCGCCGCCGCGCCCTCGAGCTCGGGCCAGACCCAGGCCGCGAAGACCACCCGCCGGCCGTCGGGCAGCCACTTGAAGGAGTCAATGCCGGGCGCGAAGTCGCCGTGGCGCAGCGCCTCGCCGCCATGGGCGGCGATGGTGTAGAGCTGCGGCGTCGTGTCCTTCTTTCCTTCCTGTTCGCGCCGGGCGACGAAGGCGATGCGTTCGCCGTCGGGCGACCACGCGGCCTGGCCGTCCTTGCCACCGCAGGCAGTCAGCTGGCGCGGCGCGGCTCGGTCGGTAGGCAGCAGCCACAGCTGGCTGGTGCTCTGGTTCTTGTCCATCGCCGGTGTGCTCACCGTGCACACCGCGTGACGGCCGTCGGGCGCCAACGCCAGGCCGCCCAGGCGCTGCAGTTTCCAGAGCGTCTCGACGTCCAGCGGCGCGGGCCGCGTCTTGGGGGTGTGCGTCATGCCCGGAGTGTCACCCGGGCGCGGCGCAGCCCGCCGCGCGTGGGTTCAGCCGATGCTTTCGACCTGCCGCGACTGCTGGTAGGCGGCGCCGAAGCGGTTGGCCAGGAAGTCGGGCAGTGCCACCTCTTCCTGGCGCACGAAGCCGCGCTGCGGCAGCTTGCCCTCGCGGAACAGGTCGACCGCGGCGCACACGCCGGCGGCGGTGGTGATCTGGATCGCGCTGAGCGGGTGGCTCTCGCTGCGGTCGGCGAAGATCTTGCGCGCAAACACCTCCTGCACCAGCGCGCCACCGCGCATGCCGCTGACGGTGACGAAGACCAGCACCACGTCCTGCATCGTGCTGGGGATGCTTTTGCGCATGATGGCCTTCAGCGTCTCGGTGTCCTGGTTGAGCTGAAGCTCTTCCAGCAGCATCTTCATCAGCGCCTGGTGACCGGGGTAGCGCACGCTCTTGTAGTCCAGCGTCTGCACGCGGCCGGCCAGCGTTTCGCACAGCGTGCCCAGGCCGCCGCTGGTGTTGAAGGCCTCGTACTCGGTGCCGTCGAGGCTGAAGTGTTCCAGCCCTTCGAGCGGCAGCACCTCGATGTTCTTGCCGCCGCGGATGGCCTCGCAAGGGTGGCAGTACTCGTTGATGAGGCCGTCGACGCTCCAGGTCAGGTTGTATTTCAGCGCGTTCGTCGGGAAGGCAGGCAGCGCGCCGACGCGCATCTTCACTTCCTGCAGCGTGTCGAAGCTCTGCGCCAGGTGGTGGGCGACGATGCCGATGAAACCCGGCGCCAGCCCGCACTGCGGCATGAAGGCGGTCGGCGCACCTTCGGCCAGAGCGTGGATGGCGCGCGTGGCGGCGACGTCTTCGGTGAGGTCGAAGTAATGGCAGCCGGCCTCGCGCGCCGCCGTGGCGGCGGTGGTGGCCAGGTGGTAGGGCAGCGCGTTGACCACCGCCTGCTGGCCGCGCAGCGTGGCCAGCAGGGCCTGCGGGTCGGCCGTTTCGGCCACGCGCGTTTTCACCGGCAGGCCGGCCAGGCGCGCCAGCGCCTCGGGGCTGCGATCGACGACGGTGACTTCGTAGTCGCCGCTTTCGCCCAGCAGGCGTGCGATGGTCTGGCCGATGTGTCCGGCGCCGAGCAGGGTGATTTGCATGGCTGTACTTCCGTGTGGGGGTTGAACTGCCGGCAGTCTAGGCAGGACCCGTGACGAAAGACAGTCTCAATCCGTCGGAATGAATTCCGTTTACGACGAAACGGCAATCAACCGCTGCACTCCGGAGCAGGCGGCCGGCGCGGACCGGCGCGGACCGGCAATTCAGGCCGATGCCTGCAGCTGCGCCTTCAGCTCCCGCCCGGCGGCGCGCTTGGCGCGAGTGGTGGCCTTTTCGTAGGCCAGTTCGGCCGCCTGGCGCATCTCGAGCGCTCGCACCAGCGCCGCCTCGTAGCGTTCGATGGTGTAGGTGTTCTCGGTGCCGATGTAGACGGTGCGCCGGCGCGGCTTCTCGCCGAAGCGCGGGATCAGCACCATCAGACTGCAGTCGCGTGTGCTGCTGCTGCTGCGCGTGCGCACCACCGGCCCGGTGATGCCGGGCGGCAAACCGCTGCGCTTGTTGACGCTGGGGCCCCGCTGCAGCAGCGACGGCGCGGGCAGCGCGGCGATGCGCTTGAGCAGCTCCTTGGTGGCCAGCTTGAGCGACGCAGCGGCGCCGCTGCCGTCGCTGCTGTGATCGGAAAACAGCTTGGTGCCGCCGTAACGCAACTGCCAGCCGTGTGTGGCACGGTGGTCGATGCGTTGTATGCCCTGCGGCACGTCGAACTGCTCGCCGCTGAAGATGGTGACGCTGCGGATCTTCATGTTGAACCCCCCGGGCACGACGACAGGACACTGCAGACGGCGGGGCCTGCAGGGCGGCACCGTGCACTCCACGCGCCGACCACACAACCACTCTAGGCCGCGCCAGCACATGCCGGGCGCCCCCGCGCCACCGATGTTTGATGTCCGACAATGCGGCGCATGTTGCTGGACACCCTGGACCGCCGCCTCATCGCCCTGCTGCAGACCGACGCGCGCACCAGCACGGCCGACCTGGCGCGTCGGCTGGACGTGGCGCGCACCACCGTGCTGGCGCGCCTGACGCGGCTCGAGCGCGAGGGCGTGATCGTCGGCTACACCGTGCGCCTGGGGCAGGAAGAGGGCGACCGCGGTGTCGAGGCCTACGTGGGCATTACCACCGAGCCCAAGGCCGGTGGCCTGGTGACGCAGCGCCTGTCCGCCCTGCCCGAACTGCGCCAGCTGTGCAGCGTCAGCGGCGAATTCGACTACCTGGCACTTCTGCGCGCCGAGTCGACGGCGCGGCTGGACCATCTGCTCGACGAGATCGGCGCCATCGACGGCGTCACACGCACCACCACCTCGGTGGTGCTGGCGCGGCGCATCGACCGCGTCTGAGGGCCACCCACGTGGCGGCTGGCGTTCAGCGCGCCAGTTCCTCCCGCATCGCGTCGATCACGGCCTTGTAGTCGGGCATGTTGAAGATGGCGCTGCCGGCGACGAAGGTGTCGGCGCCGGCGTCGGCCACACGGCGGATGTTGTCGACCTTGATACCGCCGTCGACTTCGAGTCGGATGTCGCGCCCTGATCTTGCACTTTCGGCGTCGATCAGCTTGCGCGCCTGCTCGATCTTGCGCAGCGCGCTGTCGATGAAGCTCTGGCCCCCGAAGCCCGGGTTCACGCTCATGATCAGGACGAGGTCGAGCTTGTCGATCGTCCACTCCAGCACATCCAGCGGCGTGGCGGGGTTGAACACCAGGCCCGCCTGCTTGCCTTCGGCCTTGATGAGCTGCAGCGTGCGGTCGACGTGCGCGCTGGCATCGGGGTGGAAACTCACCAGGTCGGCCCCGGCCTTGCAGAAGGCCTGCGCCAGTGCGTCCACCGGTTGCACCATCAGGTGCACGTCGATGGGCACCGCGCTGTGCTTGCGCAGCGCCTGGCAGACCATCGGCCCGAAGGTCAGGTTGGGCACGTAATGGTTGTCCATCACGTCGAAGTGGATCCAGTCGGCGCCGGCGGCGATGACGTTCTTCACCTCGTCGCCCAGACGCGCGAAGTCGGCCGAAAGGATGCTGGGGGCAATGCGGTAGGTCGTCATGAACCCATTCTAGAAGTCTGCCGCGACTTCAAAACCTAGAATGCCGCCGATGGCCAAGCCTGAATTCACCTGCGAGGTGCGCGTGCAGTACCTGCCCGAGCAGTCGCTACCGCCCGAGGGGCCCTACGCCTTCGCCTACACCGTGAACATCCGCAACACCGGCACCGTGACGGCGCAGCTGGTGGCGCGCCACTGGGTGGTGACGAACGCAGACGGCCAGCGCGAGGACGTACGCGGCTTGGCCGTGGTCGGCCACCAGCCGGTGCTGAAACCCGGCGAGCAGTTCGAGTACACGAGCTGGACGCGGCTGGACACCGCGCACGGCTCGATGCGCGGCACCTTCTTCTGCATGACGGAGGACGCCCACCCCTTCGACGCGCCGGTGCACGAATTTGCGCTGGTCTACCCCGGCGCACTGCATTAAGTTGAGCCCCCGAGCTCACTTCGTTCGCTACCCCCCGCGGGTGGCGAGCAGGACGCCCGGCAGAGCCGGTTCCGCGCAAGGGCTTGGTGCGCGGGCCGCAAGCGCCGGCCGCGGCTGAGCGACGCGCCATGGCCCAGGCCTGGGATCTCACCGCCCTCATCAACGCCGCCGACCCCAAGGCCGGCCAGGCCGAACGCCACCTGTGGCTGGTGCGGCTGCTGGAGTGGCTGCGCCACGCACCACGCCAGGCACTTCCGGCCGGCGCCGACGACCCGCGCACGCCACTGCCCGTGGTGCGCCTGCGCCACCTGCTGAACCAGGTCGAGAAGAACCCGGCCCTGCAGCAACGGGTGCAGGGCCTCCTGCTGGCCTTCTGGCGCGACATCGACGCCGCTTCGCTGTATGCCGACCTCGGCTTCGGCGCGCGCCGCTCCTTCGCCAGCGAGCTGTTGTCGCGGCTGCACGAACGGGTGCTGCCGGGTACGCCCGAAACCGCCGACCTGGCCTCGCTGTTTCAGCTGCTCTTCGAGCCCGGCGACGCGGCCTGGGTGGCGGCGCTGGACGCCCCGCTGCTGGCGCGCGCCGCGCGCCTGCTGGTGCCCGACGGCGCGGCGACGCGCGGGGTGCTGCTGGACGCCATCACCATCCTCGTCAGCGCTGTGCACAGCGCCGGCTTCACCAGCGCGCTGCGCCAGCGCATGGACCCGGTGGCCCTGCAGGACGGGCCCTTCCGCCAGCTCACCGCCGCCGCCGCGGCGCTGCGCCAGGCGGTGCTGGACGGCGACGAGGCCGAAGCCCTGCGCACCGCAGCCTACCTGCGGGCGCTGCTCGACGCCTGCCGCCGCGCCGCGGCCAGCGTGATGCCGCATCTGGAGCAGTTCGGCATCTCGGTCGACATCGTCTACGAACTCGACCAGTTGCAGGGCCGCACGCAGCGCATCGAGCAACTGGTGGACTGCGTGCTGGCGCCCGACGCGTTCGGCGAGGGCCAGCGCCTGCTGCTGGAACTGCTGCATGTGCTGCAGCGGCAGCGCGGCCTGCGCAACCTGCTGGCGCAGCACTATTCACTGCTGGCGCGACAGGTCGCCGAACGCAGCGCCGAGACCGGCGAGCACTACATCACCCGCAGCCGCGAGGAGTACCGCGACATGCTCAGGCGCGCCGCCGGCGGCGGCGCCGTCATCGCCGGCACCACGCTCGTGAAGTTCGCCCTGATGGCGCTCGGGCTGTCGGCCTTCTGGGACGGCTTCTGGGCCGGCACGAATTACGCGCTCAGCTTCGTGATCGTGATGCTGCTGCACTGGACGGTGGCCACCAAGCAGCCGGCAATGACGGCGCCGGCGCTGGCCGCTTCGCTGCCCAGCGGCGAGAGCGCCACCGCCGCCGAAGTGGAAATCTTCATCGACCGCGTGACACAACTCATCCGCTCGCAGATGGCCGGCATCCTGGGCAACGTGGCGCTGTGTGCGCCGCTGGTGCTGGCGGTGCAGTGGCTGTCGACACTGGTCTTCGGCGCGCCGGCGGTGGGGCCCAAGGAAGCGCAATACGTGCTGCAAAGCATCACGCTGCTGGGCCCGACGGCCTTGTTTGCCGCCTTCACCGGCGTGCTTCTCTTCGCCAGTTCGCTGGTGGCAGGTTGGGCCGAGAACTGGTTCGTCTTCCACCGCCTGGACAGCGCCATCGCCTGGAACCCGCGCATCGTCGCCACGCTGGGCGCTGCGCGTGCACAGCGCTGGGGGCGCTGGTGGCGGGCCAACGTCTCGGGCCTGGCGGCCAACATCTCGCTGGGCATGATGCTCGGCCTGGTGCCGGCGCTGCTGGGCTTCTTCGCCGTGCCGCTGGACGTGCGCCACGTCACGCTGGCCAGCGGCCAGCTCGGCGCGGCGGTGGGCGCGCTGGGGCTCGGCACCGTGGCCACGGCGGCCTTCTGGTGGTGCGTGGCCGGCATCGCCGTCACCGGCCTGTTGAACCTGACGGTGAGCTTCACGCTGGCCTTCCGCGTCGCGCTGCGCTCACGCGGTGTGCGCCGCGTCGACCGCCGGCGCATCGGCAGCGCGTTGTGGCGCCGCCTGCGCACACAGCCAGCGTCCTTCCTGTGGCCGCCGAAGGACGACGACACGGGCCCGAAAGCGGCCCACTGAACTTTCAGGTGGCGTTCATTGGCGCGGCGTCTTGTCGTCGCCGCCGTCGGGGCCGTGCCCGGGCGGGTCGTCTTCACGGCGACGGCCCGAAAACATCGTCCACCAGACGATGAACACGAGCAGGCCGCCTGCGGCCAGCGCTTCGAGTATCAGCAGCCACATGGTCTTCAGGCCCTCCGCGGTCCGAACAGGTTGACGGCCAGGCCGGCCAGCACCAGTGCAGCGGCGCCCAGCTTCCAGGCCGGAAGGCCTTCGCCCAGCCACCAGGCCGAAGCCGCCATGCCGAACACCGGCACCAGCAGCGCCATCGGCGCCACCGTGGCCGCCGGGTGGCGCGCCAGCAGCCAGCCCCAGGCCGCATAGCCGAAGAGCGTGTTGCCCAGCGCCTGCCAGACCACCGCCAGCCAGACCCCCGGCGTGGCCGCGGCCAGGCCCTCGGCCCAGCGCGCCGGGCCTTCGAACCACCACGACAGCAGCAGCAACGGCGGCAGCGCAAACGCACTCGACCACACCACCATGGCCAGCATGTCGACGCGGCCCATGCGGCGCGAGACCTGGTTGCCGCCGGCCCAGGCCAGCGCCGCCATCAGCACCAGCAGCACGCCGGGCAGCGTGGTGTCGCCCCCGGTATGGGCCGCGATGACCGCGATGCCGGCTGTCGCCAGTGCCAGCGCCGGCCACTGGTAGGCACGCATGCGTTCGCCGTCGGCCGCCATGGCCAGCGTGATCGTGAAGAACACCTGCGTCTGCACCACCAGCGAGGCCAGGCCGGGCGCGATACGGCCGTCGATGGCCAGATAGAGCAGCCCGAACTGCCCGGCGCCGATGAGCACGCCATACGCCGCCAGCAGGCGCCACGGCACCGCCGGCCGCGGCAGGAAGAGCACCGCCGGCAGCAGCGCCAGCGTGAAACGCAACAGTGCCAGGAAGAGCGGCGGCAGGGCCACCAGCGCCAGCTTGATGACCACGAAGTTGGTGCCCCACACGGCCACCACGGCCAGCGCCAGCCAGGCGTGGCGTGCCGGCAGCCGGCCCGACAGCGTGACTGTCATGCGCGGCTCAGACCGCCACCGCGACGCGGTCGGTGCCCTGCGCCTTGGCGTCCTGCAGTGCACGTTCGGCGCGTTCCAGCGTCTGCACCACGGTCTCGCCGGCGTGGTGCTCGGCCAGGCCGGCCGACAGCGTCACGCTCACGGTCGCGCCGCCGTGCACGATGCGCAGCGCGCTCACCTTCTGGCACAGGCGCTCGAGCCCGCCGCGGGCCATCGCGGCGCGTGTGTCGCTGAGCATGAGCACGAAGTCGTCGCCGCCCCAGCGCGAGAGCATGTCCGACAGCCGCACGTGGCGCTGCGCCTCCTGTGCCACGGCGCGCATGACGGCGTCGCCCAGCGCGTAGCCGTGGGCTTCGTTGACGGGCTTGAAGTTGTCGATGTCCAGCACCGCCAGGCAGAAGGTCTGGCCCGAACGCACACAACGCTGGTGTTCCTGCGCCATCACCTCTTCCATGTGGCGGCGGTTGAGCAGCCCGGTGAGCTCGTCACGCGTGGTCTGCTCGCGCAGCCGCGACAGCGCCTGCGCCAGCTCGGCGCGGTGTTGCCGGCCACGCTGACGCATGTGGCACAGCCGCGCCGCCAGCACCGACACGCCGGGCATCATGGTGGCCACGGCCAGGAAGTGACCCAGCTCGACGGCCCAGGGGTAGTCGGCCGGCCGCAGCACGGCCATCAGCACCATGGTGGCCGCGAACAGCGCCACCGCGTAGGCGCTGACCCAGCGCATCTGCTGCGGCGACGCGATGAACATGCCGAACATCAGCACCACCATCACCATCGGGAACACGGCGCCGCGGCCGTCGCCCAGCAGCGCGTAGGCGACGGCGCCGCTGCTCAAGGCAAAAACCATCTGCGGCACCGTCAACGAGGGGTCGGCCACGCGCCGCGACCAGCCGCTGCGGATGAGCGCGTAGAACACCACCATGCCCAGCAGCGTGAGCGCCGACCACCAGCTCACCTGCGCCGGCCGCGCCATGTCGACCCACACGAAGTAGTTCATGCCCACCACACCCGGCGCCAGCAGCAGCAGCGCCAGCCCCGCCTGCGCCATGCGCACGCGGTGCACGGGCTCGGTGCCGAGCAGCAGGTCGAGCAGGCGGCTCATCGGGAGTGGAATTGCGCGGGGCGGTCGGCGGCGGGCGAACCCGAGGGTGGCAAGGGTAGCGCACTCACCGGCTTCAGCGCCCGCCGTCCAGGTGCCCCAGCGGCAGCGCGGCGCCGGCCTTCACCTCACCGAGCGAAAAGCTGGTCTGCACGTCCTTCACGTGCGGCAGCTTGAACAGCGTCTGCGTGGCCCAGCGCGCAAAGGCGTCGAGGTCGGTGGCCATGACCTGCAGCTCGAACGTGCCGGTGCCGCTGATGTAGTGGCAGGCCACCACTTCGGGCAGCTCGCGGATGGCGGCTTCCAGCGCCTGCGTGGCCTCGGCGTTGTGGCGCTCGGCATCGACACGCACGAAGGCCAGCACGCCCAGGCCGATCTTGCGGCGGTCGATCTCGGCGCGGTAGCCAGTGATGTAGCCCTGCGTTTCCAGCCACTTCACGCGCCGCCAGGTGGGCGCGGCGCTCAGGCCGATGCGCGCCGCCAGCTCGGTGTTCGAGAGCCGCGCCTCGGCCTGCAGCTCACGCAGGATGGCCACGTCGTAGCGGTCGAGTGTGTCGCCGGCCTTCTCGGCGGGGTCGGCCACGGGGACGGAGGTTTTCCCTGATTTGGTTCGTATCGGCATGATCTTGTTCTCTGGGCTCGATTCTCGGCATTTTCCTTGCGCCGAGCCGCCGCGAGCGGGCATCGAAGGAAAAGACACGCGCGGCCGCTTTCCCTAAACTGCCGCACGCCCCCAGGAGCCCGATCCGCATGAATGCCCCGCTGCCCGACGCCGTCCGCAAGGCTCTCGAATCCGTCACCCTCGACGACAAGTACAGCCTGACCTCGGGCCGTGCGTTCATGAGCGGCGTGCAGGCCCTGGTGCGTCTGCCCATGCTGCAGCGGCAACGAGACCAGCGTGCGGGGCTGAACACCGGCGGCTTCATCAGCGGCTACCGCGGCAGCCCGCTGGGCAACTACGACCAGGCGCTGTGGGCGGCCAAGAAGCACCTGGCACACAACCACATCGTCTTCCAGCCCGGCGTCAACGAGGAACTCGGCGCGACTGCGGTGTGGGGCACGCAGCAGCTCGACCTCTACCCGCAGACGAAGAAGTACGACGGCGTGTTCGGCATCTGGTACGGCAAGGGCCCCGGTGTCGACCGCTGCAGCGACGTCTTCAAGCACGCCAACATGGCCGGCACCGCCCAACACGGCGGCGTGATCGCCATCGCCGGCGACGACCACGTGGCCAAGAGCAGCACCGCCGCCCACCAGAGCGACCACATCTTCAAGGCCTGCGGCCTGCCGGTGTTTTTCCCGAGCGACGTGCAGGGCATCCTCGACATGGGCCTGCATGCCATCGCGATGAGCCGCTTCTCGGGCGTGTGGAGCGGCATGAAGACGATCCAGGAGGTGGTGGAGTCCTCGTCGTCGGTCATCGTCGACCCGGACCGCGTGAAGATCGTGATGCCGGAAGACTTCGCCATGCCGCCCGGCGGCCTGCACATCCGCTGGCCCGACGCGCCGCTCGAGCAGGAAGCGCGGCTGATGGACTACAAGTGGTATGCGGCGCTGGCCTACGTGCGCGCCAACAAGCTCAACCACAACGTCATCAGCAGCGCCCACGACCGCTTCGGCATCATCGCCAGCGGCAAGGCCTACAACGACACACGCCAGGCGCTGGCCGACCTGGGCCTGGACGACGCTACCTGCCGCGCCCTGGGCGTGCGCCTGCACAAGGTGAACGTGGTGTGGCCGCTGGATGCCACCATCACGCGCGACTTCGCGCAGGGGCTGCAGGAGATCCTCGTCGTCGAGGAAAAGCGCCAGGTCATCGAATACCAGATCAAGGAAGAGCTCTACAACTGGCGCGCCGACGTGCGGCCCAACGTGCTGGGCAAGTTCGACGAAGGTGAAGGTGAAAGCGGCGAAGGCGGCGAATGGAGCCGCCCCAACCCCACCGACAACTGGCTGCTGCGCGCCAAGGCCGACCTGACGCCGGCGATCATCGCCAAGGCCATCGCCACGCGGCTGAAGAAACTGGGTGTCGACCGCGATATCGCCGCGCGCATGGACGAGCGCCTGGCCGTGATCGCCGCGCGCGAACAACAGCTTGCCGCGATGAAAACCGACACCGGCGAGCGTGCGCCCTGGTTCTGCAGCGGCTGCCCGCACAACACCAGCACCCGTGTGCCCGAAGGTTCACGCGCGTTGGCCGGCATCGGCTGCCATTACATGGCGACCTGGATGGACCGCAGCACCAGCACCTTCAGCCAGATGGGCGGCGAAGGTGTGGCCTGGGTCGGCCAGGCGCCGTTCACCAAGGGCACGCACGTCTTCGCCAACCTGGGCGACGGCACCTACTTCCACAGCGGCAGCCTGGCCATCCGCCAGAGCATCGCCGCGGGCGTGAACATCACCTACAAGCTGCTCTACAACGATGCCGTGGCAATGACCGGCGGCCAGCAGGTGGGCGAACGGCCCGAGGGCCATACGGTGCTGCAGATCATGCAGAGCCTGCTCGCCGAAGGTGTGGTGAAGCTGGTGATCGTCACCGACGAGCCGCTGAAGTACGCCGGCGTCGGCCTCGCGCCCGGCGTCACCGTGCACCACCGCGATGAACTCGACCGCATTCAGCGCGAGTTCCGCGAGATCAAGGGTGTTTCGGCCATCATCTACGACCAGACCTGCGCGACGGAGAAACGTCGCCGCAGGAAGCGCGGCAAGCTCGTCGACCCCGAGAAGCGCGTCGTCATCAACGAACTGGTGTGCGAAGGCTGCGGCGACTGCAGCGTGCAGAGCAACTGCCTCAGCGTCGAACCGGTAGAAACCGAGTTCGGCCGCAAGCGCCGCATCAACCAGAACAGCTGCAACAAGGACTATTCCTGCGTCAAGGGCTTCTGCCCGAGTTTCGTCACGGTGGAAGGCGGGCAGCTGAAGAAGCCGAAGAAGGAACAGAAAGGGTCGCTGGTCGGCCTGCCGCCATTGCCGGAACCCACGCTGCCACTGGCCGACCGTGCCTGGGGCATCGTCGTCGGCGGTGTCGGCGGCACTGGCGTCATCACCATCGGCAGCCTGCTGGGCATGGCGGCGCACCTGGAAGGCAAGGGCGTGGTGACGCAGGACGCCGGCGGCCTGGCGCAGAAGGGCGGCGCCACCTGGAGCCACATCCAGATCGCCAACCGCCCCGAGGCCATCTTCACGACCAAGGTCGACACCGCGCAGGCCGACCTGGTGATCGCCTGCGACAGCATCGTCGGTGCGACGAAGACCACGCTGGCCGTGATGCAGCAGGGCCGCACCTTCGTGGCGCTGAACACACACGGCACACCCACCGCGGGCTTCGTGAAGAACCCCGACTGGAAGTTCCCGGGCGGCAACTGCGAAGCGGCCGTGCGCGCCAGCGTCGGCGAGGCCCAGGTCGGCGCCTTCGACGCCGAAACCGTGGCCACACAACTGCTGGGCGACAGCATCTACACCAACCCGCTGATGCTGGGCTACGCCTGGCAGCACGGGCGTGTGCCGCTCTCCCATGCCGCGCTGATGCGCGCCATCGAACTCAACGGCGTGCAGATCGACAACAACAAGGCGGCCTTCGAATGGGGCCGGCGCTGCGCGCACGACCTGGCCGCCGTGCAGGCGCTGTTCGAGGCGCAGGCGGTGATCCAGTTCGTGAAGAAGCCCGCGCTCGACGACATGGTGGCCACCCGCGTGGACTTCCTCACCGGCTACCAGGACGCGGCTTATGCGGCGACCTACAAGGCCTTCGTCGACAAGGTGCGCGCGGCAGAAACACCGCTGGGCGGCGGCACCGCGCTGACCGAGGCCGTGGCGCGTTACCTCTTCAAGCTGATGGCCATCAAGGACGAGTACGAGGTGGCACGCCTGCACACCGGCGCCGCCTTCACGGCGAAGATCGCCGGCATGTTCGAGGGCGACTACAAGCTGGTGCACCACCTGGCGCCGCCGGGCTTGTCGAAGAAGGACGACAAGGGTGTCGTGCTGAAGTCGCCGTTTGGGCCCTGGGTGCGGACCGCCTTCGGTTTGCTCGCCAAGATGAAGGGCCTGCGCGGTGGCGCGCTCGACGTTTTCGGCCGCAGCGCAGAGCGGCAGATGGAACGTGCGCTGATCGTCGAGTACCGCGCCTGCATCGATGAACTGCTGAAGAGCTTGAACGCCGCCAACCGCGCGCTGGCGGTGGAGATCGCGCGCATTCCGGAAGAGATCCGCGGTTACGGCCACGTCAAGGAACGGCACTTGAAGGCAGCGCGGCCAAAGTGGGAAGCGCTGATGGCGCGCTGGCGCAGCGGCGAACTGAAGCAGACTGCCTGATCATGGACAGTCTGGCCAAGCACCACCAACTCCACGGCCTGCAGCCGGTGCTGCCGGTGCCCGACGTGGCGGCCGCGGCCGACTGGTTCTGCCGCGTGCTCGGCTTCGAGATCGACTTCCTCTTCGGCGAACCGGTGGCCCAGCATGGCCGCGTGAAGGCCGGCGATGGCAGCTGGGGCGCGCCCGTCTACATCCATCTGTCGCGCCACGAGGGCGCCATCGTGCCCTGCGGCGCCGCGCGCCTGCACGTCGGCCACGACATCGACGCCTTGCACGCCCATGCCCTGGCGCAAGCTGCCACCGTGCTGCAAGCGCCCACCGACCAGCCCTGGGGCCTGCGCGAGACGGTGCTGCAGGCGCCTGGCGGCCACCGCCTGGTGCTGGGTGCCGAAGCCGGCCACGTCCACGACAACGCGCCACCGCGCGCGGTGATCGCCTGCTACCGCCCGCGACCGGGCATGGCCGCCGCGCTGCTCGACACCGTGCGCCGGCACGTGCCGACATTGCAGCGTCTCGGGCTCGTGACAGACCGTGCTCCGACCACGCTGCAGGCCGCCGACGGCTCGCTGCTCGAAGTGTTCGAATGGGCCTCGACCGCCGCCATCGCGGCCGCACACGCCCACCCCGAGGTGCAGGCGATGTGGGCGGAGTTCGACGCCGCCTGCGTGCACGTGCCGCTGTCGCAGCTGCCCGAAGCGCAGCAGCTGTTCGCCGAGTTCACGCCGATCGACCGGTGAACTGGCCGGCTGTGGTTGCAGCGCAGGCGGCCGACGCGGCGGCGCGGGTGCCGTTTTTCGTCGCGGGCCGCCGGGTGGGGTCGGTGGCGCGCGCCCACCTCGCAGCGCTGCACGCCTGGCCGGCGCAGCTGGTCATCAGCGACGCCGGCGTGACGCTCATCGCGCAAGACCGCGACGCCGCGCTGGCCGAGATGCACGCGGCCCTGCGCGCGCAGGGCCTGATTCGCGCCTGGCGCGACGAGGCCTTTCCGCTGTTCGACCCCGACACGCGCGAACCGCTGGCGCGGATGGAGCGCGCCGCGGCGCGTTTCTGGGGCACGCTGACGCTGGGCGCCCACCTCAACGGCTACGTCGCGGACGTCGACGGCCGGCCGCAGCGGCTGTGGATCGCGCAGCGCGCGTTCACCAAGCCCACCGACCCCGGCCGCTTCGACAACCTCGTCGGCGGCGGCGTGCCTGCGGGCCAGTCGCCCTTCGACGCCCTGGTGCGCGAAGCGATGGAAGAAGCCGGCCTGGCACCCGCAATGCTGCAAGCCGCGCAGCCCGGCCGCGTGCTGCGCCTGCACCGCGACATCGCCGAAGGTCGGCAGCTCGAAGACCTGCACACCTGGGACCTGGCGCTGCAGCCCGGCTGGGCCCCGCACAACCACGACGGCGAAGTCGCCGGCTTCCGCTTGCTGCCGGTGGCCGAGGCGCTGGCGCTGGCCGCTGGCCAGACGATGACCGTCGACGCCGCACTCGTGACGCTGGACTTCGGCCTGCGCCATCGCCTGTTTGCACCAGCCGAGGCCGCGCAGCTGGGCGCGGCGCTGTTCACATGCGCAGTGCGACACCATCAAACGGCTTGAACGGCGGGCCCGCTGCAGGGCTGGATACTGCATTGCAGCATGAACACGCCCAGCCCCTCCGCACGCTACACCGGCACCGCCATCGCCCTGCACTGGCTGCTGGCCCTGATGATCGTTGGCAGCTTCGCGGTCGGCAGCTTCATGGTCGACCTGCCGTTCTCGGTGGCGCGGCTGAAGCTCTACAACTGGCACAAGTGGGCCGGTGTGACCATCCTGGCGCTGTCGGCGCTGCGCCTGCTGTGGCGCCTGACACACCAACCGCCGGCCGACCTGCCCATGCCCACCTGGCAGCGCCGCGCCGCGCATGGCGCACACACCGTGCTGTACGCGCTGTTCTTCGTCGTGCCGCTGATGGGCTGGGCCTACAGCTCGGCGGCAGGTTTCCCCATCGTGCTCTTCGGCGTGCTGCCGCTGCCCGACTTCGTGGCCCCCGACCGCGCGCTGGCCGAATTGCTGAAGCCCTGGCACGGCGGCCTGGCCAAGGCCCTGGCCGCCGTCGTGCTGCTGCACGTGGCCGGCGCGCTGAAACACCAGCTCATCGACCGCGACGACCTGCTGCGCCGCATATGGCCGGGCCGTGGCTGAAAAGTCCGGCCCGAACACGACCCACGCCTCACGCCTCACGCCTCACGCCTGCCAAGGATCTCTTCCATGTCTTCCCGCCTCCTGATCACCCTGACCCTGGCCGCTGCCCTGCTGGGCGCGCTGATCCAGCCCGCCATCGCCCAGACGCGGCCGGCCGTGCTGCAGCCGGTCGGCAGCGAAATCGGCTTCACCACACGCCAGATGGGCGTGCCGGTGGAAGGCAAGTTCGGCAAGTTCAGCGCCCAGATCACGCTCGACCCGAAAAAGCCCGAGACCGGCAGCGTCGCCTTCAGCATCGACACCGGCAGCGCGCGCTTCGGCAGCGCCGAACTCGACGCCGAGGTGCCCAAGCCCATCTGGCTGAGTGCGGCGAAGTTCCCGCAGGCCAGCTTCCAGAGCACGGCCATCAAGGCCGCCGGGCCGGGCCGCTTCGACGTCGCCGGCAAGCTGACGATCAAGGGCGTCGTGCACGACGTGCGCGTGCCGGTGCAGGTGACGCAGGCCGGCACGGGCGCCGCGCTCGTCAGCACGGCCAGCGGCAGCTTCGCCATCCAGCGCCTGGCCTTCCAGGTCGGCGAAGGCGAGTGGACCGACACCTCGCTGCTGGCCAACGAGGTGCAGATCCGCTTCAAGCTCGTGCTCGGCGGCCTGGCGCCGCTGTGAGCGGCCGCCGGCCAGCCGCACGCCCCCACCTTTCCCTCAACCTCGACCGCGAACTGAAACCATGACCAAGATCCTGATCACCGCCGCCCTGCTGACCGCCAGCTTCGGCGCCGCCCATGCGCAGAGCGCCAGCTACGCCATCGACCCGACGCACACCTTCGCGTCTTTCGAGATCGTGCACTTCGGCACCTCCACCATCCGCGGCCGCTTCGACAAGAAGGAGGGCAGCGTGACCATCGACCGCGCCGCGAAGACGGGCAAGGCGGAGATCACGATCGACATGGCCTCCATCAACACCGGCGTGGCGCCTTTCGACGGCCACCTGAAAAGCGCAGACCTGTTCGACGTCGCGAAGTTCCCGACCGCGAAGTTTGTCGGCGACAAGTTCAGCTTCAGCGGCGACAAGGTCACCGAAGTGGCGGGCACGCTGACGCTGATGGGCAAGACCCAGCCCGTGACGCTGAAGGCCACCAACTTCAGCTGCTACGTGAACCCGATGCTCAAGCGTGAGGTCTGCGGCGGCGACTTCGAGACCACGCTGCAGCGCAGCGCCTTCGGCATCACCTACGCGCTGCCCATGGCCGCGCCCGACAGCGTGCGCATGCTGGTGCAGGTGGAAGCCGTCAAGCAGTAAGGCCGGCCGCAGCGCGGTGCAGCAAGGCGCACCGCGCTGCGGCAAGATCGGCGCATGAAGTCGATCGCAAGACACGGTGTGGCCGCGCCGCCCGCCCGCTCGGCACGGCCGTGTCGGCTGGGGCTGGCTGCGCTGGCGGCACCGTGGGTGTTTGCAGGCGCAGCGCCGGCCGTCGCGCAGCCGCAGACCTATCAGCTCGACCCCGCCCACAGCTGGGTGCACTTCGAGGTGCTGCACTTCGGCACGTCGACGATCCGGGGCCGTATCGGCCCGGTCAAGGGCAGCGTCAGGCTCGAACCCTCCGTCGGGCGCGGCGAGGTGAGCCTGGCCGTGCCGACGGCCAGCGTCAGCACGGGTATCGGTTTCTTCGACGCCCGGCTGCGCCAGGCCGACCTGCTGGCCAGCGACGAACACCCCGAAGCCTATTTCGTGGCCACGCGCTTCAGCTTCGAGGGCGAACGAGTGGTTTCGGTGCGGGGCGAGTTCACCTGGCGCGGCGCGAGCCAGCCGCTGACGCTGAACGCGCTGCGCTACGCCTGCCGCAGCGACACCACGGCCGCCAAGCCGGTGCAGGTGTGCGGCGGTGACTTCGAAGGTGAACTGCTGCGCAGCGACTTCGGCGCCACGTTCGGCCTGCCCTTTGTTGCCAACCGCGTGCGGCTGCTGGTGCAGGTCGAAGGCCGGCGCTGAGGCCCTACTTCGTAGTCCAGAAGTCGTAGGCCGCCAGGCCGATGCCGCCCAGCAGGATGAGCGAGATGTCGAGCTGGGGCAGCTTGTGCACGTAGGGCGCAAAAAAGGCCACCAGCATCAGCAGCGCCAACAGCCCGGCCAGCTTCTCGATCTTCTTCATTGACGGCTCCGCTCGATGAATTCGTTGACCAACCAGCGCGCGGCACGCAGCAGGCGGGCGTCGTTGTACCGGCCACCGACGGCCTGCACGCCCAACGGCAGGCCGCCGGACAGGTTGAGCAGCGGCAGCGACAGCGCCGGCAGGCCGCCGAAGCTCCACACCGTCTGCATGATGGGGTTGCCGGTGCTGCCCAGGCCCTTGGGTGCGCCGCCCAATGCCGCCGGGCAGAGGATGGCGTCGTAGTGCTCGAAATACTCGTCGAAGGCGCAGCTGACGTGGGGCATGCGGTCCTTCGCAGCGAGGTAGTCGCCCACCGGGATGTTCGTGCCCCTTTCCACCCGCTGGCGCAGCGTGGGGCTGAGTGCTTCGGCGTGGTGTCGGTATTCACGCTGCAGCGCGAAGGCCAGTTCGGCCTCGTTGACGGTGCTGATCCACTGCACCGTCTGCTCGACGACGGGCGGCAGTTCGGCCAGGGTCACCACGCCGTCCATCAACTCGACGAAGGCTTCGTAAGCGGCGCGCGCCTCCTCGTCGACCTGGTCCCACCAGGGTGTCTTCACGAAGCAGAACCGGGGTGTGACGGGCGGCTCGCTACGGCACACCGTCAGCAGCTGCTTGGGCGGCACGCCCCGCGTGGCAGGGTCGACGCCGTCGTCGCCCGACATCACCTCGGCCGCCCAGGCCAGGTCTTCGACGCAGCGCGCGAAGACGCCGACCTGGTCCAGCGAGGGCGACTGCTCGAAGACACCGGTGCGCGGCAGCAGGCCCATCGACGGCTTGAAACCGTAGACGCCGCAGAAAGAGGCCGGCCTCAGCATCGAGCCGTTGGTCTGCGTGCCCACGGCCAGTGGCACGACCCCGGCGGCCACCGCCGCCGCCGAGCCGCTGGACGAACCGCCCGGCGTGTGCTCCGGGTTGTGCGGGTTGCGCGTCGGGCCGGGCGTGGTGGTGGCGAATTCGGTGGTCACCGTCTTGCCGAAGATCACCGCGCCGGCGTCGCGCAGGCGGCGCACCACGGTGGCATCGGCCACCGCGTAGCGCCCTTCGTGGATAGGGCTGCCGTAGGCCGTGGGGAAGTCGATGGTGTCGATGATGTCCTTGACGGCCACCGGCACACCGAACATCGGCGCAGGCGGCTCGCCGCGCCCGCGCGCCGCCTTCAGGTGCTCGGCCTGAAGCCGGATCACGCGCTCGTCGAGGCTGGCGAACGCGTGGATCGTGGGCTCTACGGCCTGGGCATAGGCCAGTTGCCGGTCGACGAACTCGACGACATCGGCCCGCCCCGAGACGAGGTAGTCCCGGGTTTCCTGGCCCGTCAGGGACTGGACGGTCTGCTCGCTCGTCATGGGCTCACTTGAAGATGTCGGGGTTGACGATGGACGGGTCGTTGACGTCGCGCGGGACCTCCTGCGCCTGGCCGAAGAACTGGTCGGGCAGCCAAGTCACCATCGAGGGGTAGATGTAGGTCAGCGCCAGCGTCACCAGCACCATGCCGACGAAGGGGAAACAGCCCTGGAAGATGGTCCACAACTCCAGGCCCTTGGGTGCCACGCCTTTCAGGTAGTAGGCCGACATCGCCATCGGTGGTGTCAGGAAGGAGGTCTGCAGGTTGATGGCGATGAGGATGCCGAAGAGGATGGGGTCGACGCCGAACACCGGCAGCAGCGGCAGGAAGATGGGCACGAAGATGATGATGATCTCGCTCCATTCCAGCGGCCAGCCGAGGATGAAGATGATCAGCTGCGCGATCAGCAGGAACTGCACCGGGCTCAGGTCCATGCTCAGCAGCACGTCCTTCACCAGGTGCTCGCCGCCCAGGTAGGAGAACACCGACGAGAAGGTGGCTGCACCGACGAACAGGAAACACACCATGGCCGAGGTGCGGGCCGTGAGGTAGACCGACTCGCGCAGGCGGTCCCAGCTGAAGGCGCGGTAGACCACCGCCAGGATGATGCCGCCCAGGGCGCCCATCGCAGCCGCCTCGCTGGGCGTGGCCAGACCGAAGAGGATGGAGCCCAGCACGGCCAGGATCAGAGCCGCCAGCGGCACGAAGGCCTTGAGCACGAGCATGAAGCTTTCGAGGAAGGAGTAGTCGCCCTGGTCCTTCGGCTTGGGGCACAGCGCCGGGTTGATGACGGCGCGCGTGATCACGTAGATGAGGTAGAGCCCGACCAGCGTGAAGCCCGGGATCAGCGCCGCCGCGTAAAGCTTGACCACCGAGACGCTGGCCGTCGCCGCGTAGACGATGAGCAGGATCGAGGGTGGTATCAGGATACCCAATGTGCCGCCGGCAGTAATGACGCCCGCGGACAGCTTCTGGTCATAGCCCGCCTTGAGCATGGCCGGCAGCGCGATCAGGCCCATCAGCGTGACCACCGCACCGACGATGCCGGTGGCGGTGGCGAAGAGCGCGCAGGTGACCAGGGCTGCCACCGCCATCGAACCCGGCAGGAAGCGCAGGCCGATCTGCAGGCTGTGGAACAGGCGGTCGAGGATGTTCGCCCGCTCGATGATGTAGCCCATGAACAGAAAGAGCGGTATCGATATCAGCACATCGTTGTTCATCACGCTGAAGGTGTTCTGCGTGAAGAGGTAGAAGATGCGGTTGTCCCAGAACTGCTCGCCCCCGGTGTAGTAGGCGTAGTAGCCGAAGCTGATGCCCATGGCCATCAGCGTGAAGGCGATGGGGAAACCCAGGAAGATGAAGATGATGAACAGGCCCAGCATGACCAGGGCGACGACGGGATCACTCATTGCGCAGTCTCTCCGGCGTGTTGCTTCAGGAGGACCACTTCCAGTTCCTCGACGTCGCCCGTGCGTGCCGGCCATTTGCCATTGCGGATGCACAGCAGGCAGCGCATGACCTCGGCGATGCCGGCGATGAGCAGCGTCAGGCCAGCCACGAAGATCATCAGCTTCAACGGCCACACCGGCACGCCGGCGGGGCTGTTGACGCTGGACTCCAGGATGCGCGCCGACTCGAAGGAGTAGCGCGCCCCGGTGAAGACCATCGCGAAGATGGCGGGAAAGAAGAACAGGAAATACAGGACGAGATCGACCTTGGCCTGCGTGCGCGGCCGCCACTTGCGGTAGATGAAGTCACCCCGCACGTGCGAGCCGCGCGACAAGGCGTAGGCGCCCGACATGATGAAAAGCGCGCCGTACATCATGTAGCTCATGTCGAAGGCCCACACCGTGGGGCTGTTGAGCACGTAGCGCATGAAGACTTCGTAGCAGGTGCTGGCGGTGAGCACCAGCACGCACCACGAGAAGGCATGCCCGACCGCCTTGCTGAAGACGTCCGTGACCCGAATCCAGGTTTCCATCTTGGGTGTCCGCGCGATAGGGAAGAAAAACAAAAAAGCTGCCGAGGGGGCTCTCGGCAGCTTTGCAGGCAGCGCTGGCTTCAGCTCGGTAGCTTGATCTTCTGCACGTGTTCGAAGGCCAGCTTGTAGTCGGCCTCGTTGGTGAAGTGGTAGAAGCCGACACGGCGCGACCAGGCGCGGAAGGAGTCGTTGACTTCCTTGAACATGTCGACTTCCTTCTCGAGCTTGGACGTCACGGTGTCCCAGGCCTTGAGCTGACCCTTGTAGATGTCCTGCGAGGTGCGCGAGACCTGCACCTTGTGCTTGACGATCAGTTCCTGCAGATCCTTGGAGTACTGGTCGTGGGCCAGCGCCGTGTTGGCCGACGAGGTGGCCTCGGCGGCGTACTTCAGGATCGCCTTCAGGTCAGGCGCCAGCGCGTCGTACTTGGCCTTGTTGAAGATGATCTCGAAGAACTCCTGCGCCTGGTGGTAGGAACCCATCGAGTAGTACTTGGCCACGTCCTGGGCGCCGAAGCGCATGTCCGAGGTCGGGTTGTTGAACTCGAAGGCGTCGATCACGCCGCGCTGCATGGCCGGCACGATCTCGCCGCCGGGCAGTTGGGCCACGGCCATGCCCATTTCCTGCATCAGGTCGGCGGCCAGGCCGATGGTGCGGTACTTGAAACCCTTCAGGCCGGCAGCGGTCTTGGGCGCCGGCTTCTTGAACCAGCCCAGCGGCTGGCACGGCATGGGGAAGCAGAAGAAGCCCACCACGTTCAGCTCGAGCTTGCTGACCAGCTTGTTCCAGAGCTCCTGGCCACCGCCCTTGTAGATCCAGCTGAGGCCGATCTCGGGCGTGGCGCCGCTGACCGGGCCGGTGCCGAACAGCGAGGCCACCTTGCTCTTGCCGTACCAGTAGCCCGAGACGTGGTGGCCGCCGTCGAGCACACCCTTGCTCACCGCGTCCATGATCTCGAAGGTCTTGACCACGGCGCCCGTGGGCAGGTATTCCAGGCGCAGACGGCCACCAGCCATCTCGTTGACGCGGGTGACGTACTGCTGCGCCATTTCGCTGAAAACGTCGTTCGGGCCCCAGGCGCCCTGTATCTTCAGCACCACCGCCGCCTGCGCCGCGGCGATCATCGGAAAGCCGGCAACGGGCGCGGCCACCGCAGCGGTGGCGGCCTTGCCGAAGAAGCTGCGGCGCGTCTGCGGCGGCTGCGCCGTGCTGTCCGCGGCACTTGCCGTAGGGGTGATCTCCTGTCGCGAATTCGTCATGGTGTCTCCTGCAACGATGGGGTCGGAATGCCCGGGGCCTGCTTCGGGTCAGCGGAGCAGCTTAAGGGATGTTGCGAGGCCCACCTGAGCCCAATGCGTTGGGGGTTTCCCCAGCCAGTTTCCGTGCGCCGCAGGCGGGAAGTCCGCATGGATGCTGGCTGTTCGGCGCGCCGGGCGGGGCCCGGAGGTGAACGAGCCAGCCCCTGCGCGGCAACGCCGCCGCACGTGCCACGCCGGCGGCATGCGCTTGGCAGATGCGTGTCGCGCCGGCGGCAGCCGCCTGGGGGCGGCTCAGCGCGCGAACGAGCGTCCGAAAGCGAACACCGAATTCGGCGCCGTCGTGCGCGGCGGCTTGGACACCGGTTGCGGCGCGATGGCGCGGCGCACCGGCTTGGCTTCCACGGTGGCGCCGTGGGCCTTCTGCTCGTCGACCAGGCTTGCCAGCGTGATGGTGGCCATGTGCGCCAGCATCGTGGTGTTCAGGCGCAGCCACAGCGCCTGGGACAGGCCGTCGGCGGTGCTCTCGCCGTCGGCGTTTTCCAGCGGGTCGTCGACCGCGGTGACGATGTCGGCCACCGAGATCTGCGCCGCCGGCCGGCCCAGCGTGTAGCCGCCGCCGGGGCCGCGTGTGCTCTCGACGATGCCGTCGCGGCGCAGGCGGCTGAACAGCTGCTCCAGGTAGGACAGCGACACCTGCTGGCGGGCGCTGATGGTGGCCAGTGCCACCGGGCCGGCGGCCTCGCGCAGCGTGAGGTCGATGAGGGCATTGACGGCAAAGCGACCCTTGGTGCTCATGCGCATGTGGTTCTCCTTGGCTGAAGTGAAGAGGGGCAACGAACCCAGCCAATGTAGGGACAATGGGGCCACCCGTAAATTCGAAGTTTTGATGAAATCACTTCGGAAAAAACGCATCGTTAGACTGCGGGCATGAACTTCAAACACCTCTACTACTTCTGGGTCACGGCGAAGGCGGGCGGCGTGGTGCGCGCCGGGGAACAGCTCCACACCACGCCGCAGACGCTGTCGACGCAGATCAAGCTGCTGGAAGACCGCCTGGGGCGGCGTTTGTTCCGCAAGAGCGGCCGAAACCTCGAATTGACCGACGAAGGCCGTGTCGCGCTGCGTTATGCCGACGACATCTTCGCCCTCGGCGGTGAGCTGGAAACGGCGATGCGCGAACACCGCGGCAGCGGTCTGGCGGTACTGGAGTTCCGTGTCGGCATCGAGGACGTGCTGGCCAAGACGGTGGCCTACCGCCTGCTGGCGCCGGCGCTGGACCTGGCCCAGCCGGTGCGCCTGGTGTGCGTCGAAGGCCAGTTCAACGACCTGATGGCGCAGCTGGCGCTGCACCGCCTGGACCTCGTGCTCACCGACGAGCCGCTCACCAGCCGCCTCAGCGTGAAGGCCTTCAACCACGCGTTGGGCAGTTCGCCGATGAGCTTCCTGTGCACCGCCACGCTGCGTGCGCAGCTGCAGGGCGACTTTCCGCAGTGCCTGAACGATGCACCGATGCTGCTGCCCGGCGGCAGCTCGTCGGTGCGGCCGCAGGTCGATGCCTGGCTGGTGCAGCACGGCTTGCGCCCGCGCGTGGTCGCCGAGTTCAACGACAGCGCGCTGATGCAGGCCTTCGGCCGCGCGGGCCGCGGCGTGTTCATCGCGCCGGCCGTCGTCGAAGCCGAGATCGCCGCGCAGCTCGGCGTCGAGGTACTCGGCCACAGCAGCGAGCTGGTGGAAGATTTCTACGCCATCTCGGTCGAGCGGCGCATCCGCCACCCTTGCGTGGCGGCGATCACCAGCGAGGCGCGCGGCAAGCTCTTCGGCTGAACCCCGAGCAACGCGGGCTATCCTGCGCGCCGTGTCCGACACCCCACTCCTGCTGCGCCTGGCCGGCGCGCCCTGCGCCTGCATCGACGGCCGCAGCCTGCCGCTGGGCGCCACCGACGCCCTGCTGCTGGCCTGGCTGGCGCTGGAAGGCCCGAGCACGCGTGAGCGCCTGGCCCTGCTGCTGTGGCCCGCCAGCAGCGCCGACGCGGCGCGCAATGCGATGCGCCAGCGCCTGTTCAGGCTGCGCCGCCTGCTCGGCCGCGACGTGGTGGCGGGCAGCACGCTGCTGGCCCTGGCCCCGGGTGTCGGGCACGACCTGGACGGCACCGCCGCGCTGCTCGGCGACCTCGGCGCGCCCGATGCGCCCGAGCTCGACGGCTGGCTGACGCAGCGCCGCGAAGCCCGCCGCGCGGTGGCAAGGCGCGCGCAGGAAGACCGCATCGAGGCGCTCGAGGCCGCCGGCGACGCCGCCGCGGCGCTGCCGCTGGCGCTGGCGCTGCTGGACGCCGAGCCGCTGTCGGAAGACGCCCACCGCCGCGTCATGCGCTTGCACTACCTGCGTGGCGACCGCGCCGCGGCGCTGCTGGCCTTCGACCGCTGCGAGCAGCTGCTCAAGCACGAGGTCGGCGCCGCACCATCGGCGCCGACGCTGGCGCTGCTGGCGGCCATCGAGCAGTCGGCACCGGTGACGGGCAGCGCCAGCGTGCGCAGCATGCTGCCGGCCACCGTGCTGCGGCCGCCGCGCCTGGTGGGGCGTGACGCCGAACTCGCCGCGCTTCAGCGCGGCCTCGCGGCGGGCCAGATGGTGGTGCTGGTGGGCGAGGCCGGCATGGGCAAGTCACGCCTGCTGCAGTCGCTGGCGGCACAGCGGTCAGGCGTGCTGCACAGCAGCGGTCGCCCCGGCGACGCGCTGGTGCCCTACGCCACGCTGGCGCGCGCGCTGCGCCAGCTGCTCGACCACGACCCCGCGGCCGCCGACCCCGCGCTGCACCGCGCGCTGGCGCCCCTGCTGCCCGAACTGGCCGATGCCGGCGGCGCCAGCGCGGCGGCGCTGCAGCAGCCGCTGGCGCAACCGGTGATGGCGCTGCTGCAGCGCTGCCGCGGCGTCGACACGCTGGCGCTGGACGACCTGCACTTCGCCGACGACGCCAGCCTCGAGCTGCTGCAGGTGCTGTGGTCGGCGCCGCGCGAGGCGCGCGCCGACAGCCTGCCGCACTGGTGCCTGGGCCTGCGCCCGGCCGCACCCGGCACGCGGCTGTACCAGCTGCTGCACACGCTGGCCACGGCCGGCCCGCACACCCGGCTCACGCTGCAGCCGCTGACGCCGCCGCAGATGGCCGAATTTGTCGCCTCGCTGGCCCTGCCCGCGCTGGGCGACGCCGCGGTGGCGGCGCTGGCCACCACGCTGTGCCAGCGCACGGGCGGCAACCCGTTGTTTGCGCTGGAAACGCTCAAGCTCGCCTGGGCCGATGGCAAGCTGGCCGACCTGTCGGCCGGGGGCGCCGGCACGGCTGCCCAGCCGCTGCCGCAGCCCGACAGCCTGGCGGCGCTGATCGGCCAGCAGCTGGCACGGCTGACACCCGGCGCGCTGCAGCTGGCGCGTGTGGCGGCCGTGGCCGGCGTCGACTTCGGCATCGCGCTCGCCGGCCACCTGCTCGGCCGCAGCGCGCTCGACCTGGCCGACCCCTGGGCCGAGCTCGAAGCCCAGCAGGTGATGCGCGGCGAGGCCTTTGCGCACGACCTCGTGCACGACGCCGTGCTGCAGGGCCTGCCCGAAATCATCGCGCGCCACCTGCACGGCCAGACCGCAGCCTGGCTCGAAATGCAGGACGGCGGGCCGGCGCCCGGCGCAGCGGTGCGCGGCGCCGACTCGGCGTCGAACCCGGCCCTCCGCGCCATAGACCCGGCGTCGAACCCGGCTCTGCGCGCCATAGACCCGGCGTCGAACCCGGCCCTGCGCGCCGTAGACCCGGCGCCGAACCCGGCTCTGCGCGCCGTAGACCCGGCGTCGAACCCGGCTCTGCGCGCCATAGACCCGGCGCGCGTGGCCGCGCACTGGGAAGCCGCCGGCCAGCGTGCCCGTGCGCTGCCGGCGCTGCGCGCCGCGGCCGAGCGCGCCCACCGCGCGCTGCGCGAGGGCGAACGCATCAGCTTCCTGCTGCGCGCCGCCGACATCGCCGAGGCCGCGGCGCGGCCCGACGAAGCCTTCGCGCTGGTGCGCGACGCCATCGAGGGCCACATGAACACCATCCGCCAGGCCGACGGCCTGCCGCTGCTGGAACGTCTGCAGGCGCTGGCGCGCACGCCGCTGCAGCAGGCACAGGCCGCTGGCGACCGCGCCTGGTACAGCGCCGTGCTGGGCGACTTCGCTGCCGCGGTCGCCGAGGGCGAAGCCGCGCTGGCGCTGGCGGCGCCGCTTCACGACATCGGGCTCGTCGCGACGCTGCGCCAGCGCCTCGGCACGGCGCTCAGCCTGGCCGGGCGTTTCGACGCGGCGCTTCCGCACATGCGCGCGGCCGAGCGCTGGATCCTGGCCCACGCGCCGGCCGACGAGGCCGCCGAATTCCACGGCAACCTGGCGGTCGTGCTCAGCAACCTTGGCCGGCCGGCCGACGCGCAGGTGCACTACGAACGCGGCGTGGCGCTGAGCCGCGCTCAGGGCGACCACGCCGAGCACGCCACGCTGCTGGCCAACTACGCCAGCAGCCGGCTCGACGCCGGCGACGTGGCCGGCGCCAGCGCCCAGCTGGCGCAGGCCCAGCTGATGGTCAGCACCTACGAGATGGCCGGCAGCAGCGCCGGCTACATCGCCACGCTGCAGGCGCAATGTGAACGCGCCACCGGCCGCTACGGCGCGGCGCTGGAATGGTGCCGGCGCGCCGAGGAGATCCTGGCCGAACGCAACCCATCGCGTGTGCCGGTGGCGCGCCTGCACCTGGCGCAGGTCTGGCTGGACCTCGGCCAGCACGCCCGCGCCGGCCAGGTGCTGGGCGGCGACGCGCTGACGGCGGCGCGCCGCATGCCGGCCCGTTACGCCGTGCGCTGGCTGGTGCTGCTGGCGCGACTGCAGCGGCGGCTGCGCCAGGACAGCACGCCGCTGCTGGCCGAGGCGCTGGCGCTGGCGCCGCGCGACGGCTGGCCCGAGCTGCGCCTGGTGGTGCACACCGAGCAGGCGCTGGCGCTGGACGCAGCGGCGGCCGTGCCGCGCCTGCTGGCCGTGGCCGACGAAGCGCACGGCTTGCACCTGCACGGCGCCGAGCTGGGCGCGCTGCTGCACGCCACGGCGTTGGCCACGCCCGATGCCAACGCCGACGCCGACGGCGGCGCCGCGGCCAACCTGGCGCGGCGTGCTCTGGTGCTGTCCGAAGACACCGAGGCCCTGCACGCCGACCGCGCCCTGCGCTGGCTGGCGCCGGCGCGTGCGCTGGCGCGGGCCGGCCAGACCGAGGCTGCCGCCACCGTCTGGCAGGCCGGCCAAGCCTGGCTGCGCACCACGGCGGCCGCGCATGTGGCGCCCGAGTTCGCCGACGGCTTCCTGCAGCAGCACCCGCTGCACCGCCAGCTGCTGGGGCCGGCACCCGCAGGCCTGAAGACGGCCTGACGACGGCCTGACGACGGCCTGAACGGTGCCGGCGTGGCGCAAAACGGTCGCGTAACGGCCGCGTAACGGCGCGCCGCCTACAACCTGGGCATGGCCACCGCAGCGCGGTTGCCGATCACCAAGCCGCCAGGGGGCCCCGCCATGTTCAGCAATGCGCCAACGACACGACTCGACTTCGCCGACACACGCGCCTGCGCCACCGAACTCGCCCGTGCCACCCACCTGCCCATCCGCCTGGACACGGGCGACGCTGCCGACCTGCTGGCCAGTGCCGACGCCGCCGACCTGCACTTGCTGCGGCTGGTGGCTTGCGCCGCCCTCGCCACGCTGCTGCTGGCATTGGCCACAGGCATCTCACTGTAAGCAGGCGCTTACACCCGCAAAAATGCCGGTATCGCGGTCCGACCAGGCGCTGCTCGGGTAACAGGGCGGCGGCAGTGCTCTCGTCTGCGTCGAAGCCCTCGGGCCGCAAGGCCAGCGCGACGAACGCCTCCTGCGTGGCGTCGGCAGCCCAGCCCACGTTGCCCCCCAGCGCATAGCGCATAGCGCATAGCGCATAGCGCATAGCGGCAGACCGGGCCGGCCTCGTGGCGGTAGAGCTCGTCCGCCGCCGCGGCGTCGCCTTCGGCCAGGCGCGCCCCGAGCTTGGCGCTGTCCACCGCGGCGAGGCGGTGCGGGCGGGTCCAGGGCACGAAGGGCATCGTCGGCGCGGCGGGTCTCGGCAAGCGGGCACTTGCTGGTCTATCGGAAGGCGGTGGCCAAAAAAATCCCGCCGGTCTGTCGGCGGCCGTTGCAGCCTGTAGCCCCGACACGGCACCGCGTCGACGGGCGCTGGAAGTGCCTGGCGTGCTGCGTACAGTGCGCAGCATCCGCCGCCCCCACCTGCCCCCCCGCCTGCCCCTCGGAAGCCCCATGAACGCCACCCCTCCCGGCCCGACGGCCCCCCACCCATGGCATGCGCGCTGGCAGCGCTTTGCGGCGGCGACGGTGCGCGCCTTCCATGCCTACGGGACGTGGCTGGTGAGCATCACCTGGAAGCGCTTCATCCTGCTCGCCTTCGGCCTGATCGTGGTGGTGGCCATCGCGCACGACAAGCCGCCCTTCACCTGGCGCATCACCGAGCGCACCGAGCCCTCGGTGCGCATCGTCACGCGGCCGGTGCTGCCGCCGAGGCCACCGAAGGCGCCCAAGCCGCCCGGGGTGTCCGAGGCACCCACCCCCGGCGTGCACATCGAGCTGCCCAAGGACGGCGGCAAGGAAGGCATCGACATCAGCATCGGCAAGGACGGCGTGCGCATCACGCCCAAGGGCGAGCGCGCAGCGAAGGCCGCGTCGGCCGCGGCGCAGGCCGCCGAACGGGCGGCGCGTGCCGCCGAGGCCGGCGCGTCGGCGGCCGAGAGTCTGCGCATCAGCGTGCCGCCGGGGCCGGTGGCCGAGGCCGTTCGCGAGGCCATCGCCGAGGCCCGCCGCGAGATGGAAGACACCGTGCGCCAAGCCCGCCAGGACGCCGCGGAAGCCGTCCGCGACGCCGAGCAGGCGCACCGCGACGCGCAGCAGGCCATCGAGACCATGACCGAGGACATCCGCGGCCCGACCGAGCGCACGACACGCGTGGGCATCGGCGACTTCATGATGCAGTTCACCCTGCTCTGGGTGCTGGGCTCGGCGATCCTGAAGTACACCTACAAGGGCCGCATCCAGGCCGAGGTGAAGGCCGCGCAGGCCACCGAGACGGCCGAGGCCGAGTCGCTCAAGCGCCAGGTGGTGGAAGCCCGCATGGCCGCCATGCAGGCCCAGGTGGAGCCGCACTTCCTGTTCAACACGCTGGCCAGCATCGACCACCTGATCGAGACCGATCCGGCCCGCGCCAGCCAGATGCAGAAGAACCTGATCGCGCTGCTGCGCGCCAGCATGCCGACGATGCGCGAGGCCAACGGCGACGGCAGCACCGGCGTGCGCGACCTGGGCCGCGAGCTGGCGGTCATCCGCCCCTATCTGGAGATTCTGAAGGTGCGCATGGAAGAGCGCCTGAGCACCGACATCCAGGTGCCCGACGGTCTGCTCTCGGCCGAGTTCCCGCCGATGATGGTGCAGACGCTGGTCGAGAACGCCATCAAGCACGGCCTGGAACCCAAGGCCGAAGGCGGCTCGCTGAAGCTGAAAGCCGAGATCGTGCACGGCAAGCTTCAGGTGACGGTGGCCGACACGGGACTCGGCTTCGGCAAGGCCGCCACCGCCGGTACCGGCGTGGGCCTGGCCAACATCCGCGAACGGCTGCAGTTGCTCTACGGCCCACGCGCGACGCTGACGGTGGCCGAGAACCAGCCCAGCGGCACCGTGGTCACCATCACCGTGCCCTACAAGACGGTGGAAGGCACGCCGGCATGAACGGCGACGACATCCACGCCTTCGGGCCGCGCCCCGGCGGCATGGCGCCCGCCAGCCCGCCACCGGCGCGACGGCGGCGCGTCTGGCCGTGGTTGCTGGGCGCGGTGCTGCTGCTGGTGGGGCTGGCAGCGGCCGGCAGCGTGGCGCTGGTGGGCGCGCTGCTGGACGGCGCCGCCGAAGGTGTACAGGTCTTCGTCGACGGCCAGCCCTGGCCGCACGAAGGGCCGGGCACCGTGGCCGCCGCACTGGCCGTGACGGCGGTGCTGCTGTGTGCCGGCACCGCGTTGCTGATCGGGATGCTGGTGATGGCCGTAGCGGTGCCGCTGGCGCTTTTGCTGGCGCTGCTGGGCGTGGTGGTGTGCGTCGTGTTCGGCCTGGCCGGGCCGCTGCTGGCGGTGGCGGTGCTGACGGCGGTGCTGGCAGCGGCGCTGACGGCGGTGCTGGCAGCGGTGCTGACGGCGGTGCTGGCAGCGGCGCTGCTGTCGCCGCTGTGGCTGGCGCTGCTGCTGTTGTGGTGGCTGCTGCGCCGCCGGCCCTCAACCGCACAGGCCAGCGCCGCTACGATGCGGGCATGAACACGCCCGACCTCGCCGCCCCCGCATCCCGGCCAGCACCGCGCGCGGTGCTGGCCGACGACGAACGCCTGATGCGCGAACAGCTGCGCGCCCGCCTGGCCGAGGTCTGGCCCGAGCTGCAGATCGTCGCCGAGGCCAAGAACGGCCTCGAGGCCGTAGAGCTGGTGGCCGAGCACCGGCCCGACATCGTGTTCCTCGACATCCGCATGCCCGGCTTGACGGGCGTCGACGCGGCGCGCCAGATCGCCCAGCTGCCGCCGCGCGAACCCGCCGCCGGCGCCGCCGAGACCGACGACGACGAGCTGCTGCCCGAGATCGTCTTCATCACCGCCTACGACCAATACGCGGTCGAAGCCTTCGAGCAGGGCGTGGCCGACTACGTACTGAAGCCCGCCGAACGCGACCGCCTGCTGGTCACGGTGCAGCGCATCCAGCAGCGCCTGGCTGCGCGCGCCGCCGGCACCGAGGCCCCCGCCGGCCCGCACATGCAGCAGCTGCTGCACCAGCTGGCGGCGCGCCTGAATCCGGGTGCCGCGCCGCAGTACCTGCAGTGGATCCAGGCCACCGTGGGCCAGGCCATCCAGATGGTCGCGGTCGACGAGGTGCTGTTTTTCATCAGCGACGAGAAGTACACGCGCGTGCAGACGGTGCAGGTCGAGGCACTGATCAGGAAACCGATCAAGGAACTGGTTGACGAGGTCGACCCGCGGGTGTTCTGGCAGATCCACCGCAGCACGCTGGTCAACGTGAAGGCGATCGCCGGCGTCACGCGCGATTTTCGCGGCCGCCAGATCGTCACCGTCAAGGGACACCCCGAAAAGCTCGAAGTCAGCCGCAGCTACACCGGGCTCTTCAAGGGCATGTGAAGACGCGCCACGCGGTGCCCTCCGGCGCCGCGCTTGAAACAGCGCCGGGGCGCGCGCCCCGCGGCCCCGTGGCCCGCCAGGCCGGCCGCAAGGGCCGTTGAGCGGCCCTGCGCACGTCCGTTCGTGACGCAAGTCACGGCCGGCCGCGTCCGCCACCGCCCGGCGCCGCCCGCCAGTGTTCGAGCCGGTCCGGCCGGCAGCCGCCGCCCCCGTGGTGCAGGCCCACACATCTGAAGCATCTGCTCGCAAAGGCGCACCAGCCGTCACGGCCAGGCTGCGGCTGGCCCGCTACCGTCCACATCGCCTTCAGCTGCCCTGCGGCCCCGCCATGCTCCTTGCATCCACCCAGCCCGCCCAACGCCGTTTCGACTTTGCCCGCCGCACCACCCAACCGGTGGCCTGCGGTGGCTGGGTGACACGCGACGAGGCCATCATGGGCACCGCGATCCACGTCGAGCTGTGGGCCGACGACCGCCGCCAGGGTGAAACGGCGGCCGCCGCGGTGATGGACGAGATGCACCGCATCGACCGCGCGATGAGCCCGCACAAGCCGGCCTCGGAACTGTGCCGCATCAACCGCGACGCGGCGCACCAGGCAGTGCCGCTGTCCGACGAGATGTATGCGCTGGTCGAGCGCGCACAGGCCTTCTCGCGCTTCAGCGGCGGCGCCTTCGACATCAGCTACGCCGCGGTGGGCCAGCTCTATGACTACCGCAAGCGCAGGCGCCCGGGCGCCGCCGAACTCGAACGTGCACGCAACCTGGTGGGCTGGCAGCACCTGGAACTGGACCCGCACACCCGTAGCCTGCGTTTTGACCGTGAGGGCATGCGCATCGACCTCGGCGGCTTCGCCAAGGGCCATGCGGTGGACCGCGCCGCGGCGCTGCTGAAACGGCGCGGCATCACCAGCGCCATGGTCAGCGCCGGCGGCGACAGCCGCGTCATCGGCGGCCGCTGCGGCGGCGGCGGCCAGGAGGCCCGACCCTGGAGCGTGGCCATCCGCGACCCGCGCCGTGCCGGCGAGGTGGTTGCGGTGCTGCCGCTCGAAGAGGTGTCGGTGTCGACTTCCGGCGATTACGAACGCTATTTCGACGACGGCGCCGAACGTGTGCACCACCTCATCGACCCCGCCACCGGCCGCAGCCCGCACCACGTGCACAGCGTGACCATCCTGGCCGACGACGGCCTGACCAGCGAAGCGCTGTCCAAGGCCGTGTTTGTGCTCGGCGTGCAGCGCGGCCTGGCGCTGGTGGCGATGCTGCCCGGCGTCGACGCCGTGGTGGTCGACGCGCAGGGCGCGCTGCACGCCTCCGACGGCCTGCTGCACGGCCTGCCTGCGGCCTGCCAATGACACCCACGACACGGCACCTGCCGCACCTTCACTCCGAGGAGACACCGATGTCCTTACCTGCCTCCTTCCACCTCGCGCTGAAGACCGCCGCCCCGGCAGTCGGCGCGCTGGCCCTGCTGCTCTTGTCGGCCTGCTCGGGCAGCGGCGACAGCGGCGGCGGCGACAAGCTCACCGTCAATGGCGACGTGCCGCTGGTCTACGTCAAGCGCGCCACCGCGCTCAGCATCAACCCCACGGACGGCACCAACGGCGCGCCCGGCGGCGACCTCATGCTGCGCGAAAAGAGCAGCGCCAGCGCCGCCGAACACAACCTCACCGCGCGCTTCACCGATGGCAAGGGCGATGCGTCCGACCCCGAGGTCAGCTACGACGGCAAGAAGGTCGTCTTCGCGATGCGCTGCCCGGCCAGCAACACGACCACCGTGGACGGCACGCCCGGCGGCCTGAAGGCCTGCACCGGGCGCTGGAACGTCTGGGAATACGACATGACGGTGGGCGGCCTCACCGGCGGTAGCTTCCGCCGCATCACGTCCGCTGCCACCGACGACGACGTCGACCCGGTCTACCTGCCGGCCAACCGCGGCATCGTCTTCGCGAGCAACCGCCAGGCCAAGAGCAGCCTGAACCAGGCGCTGGGCCGCGCCTACTTCGCCGCCGACGAGTACGAGCGTGAACGGGTGCTGAACCTGCACACGATGGCCGTCGACGGCAGCAAGATCGAGCAGATCACCTTCAACCAGAGCCACGACCGCAACCCGGTCATCCGGCCCAACGGCGACATCATGTTCAGCCGCTGGGAACACGTGGCCGACCGCAACCGCTTCGCCGTCTTCCGCGCCAAGCCCGACGGCACCGACATGTTCGTGCTCTACGGCGCGCACAGCCCCGGCAACAGCTACCTGCATCCGCGCGACATGGACCCGCGCGGCACCTTCAAGGGACAGGTGCTGAGCTCGCTGATGCCGCTGTCTGGCACGCAGGAGGGCGGCTCGATGCACATGATCAACGCCGCCGGCTACAGCGAATTCAACACACCGGCCAGCACCAGCGTGCCGGCGGCCGGCGGGCAGGTCGAGATCACCGGCGACGCCCTCACCGACGGCCGCGCGCTCGCGCAGGGCGGCCGCGCCACCACGCCCTACCCGCTGTGGGACGGCAGCGACCGCGTGCTGGTGGCCTGGCGGCCCTGCGCCGTGACGCGCAACGGCATCGTCGTCTCGTGCACCACACTGAGCGACGACGAAAAGGCGATGCTCGCCGACACCAACCGCACGATGGCCACGCGCGCCGCCGACAGCGTGCGCGACAACGCACCTGCGGCCTACGCCATCTACATGTTCGACCCCGGCCAGAAGACCTGGCTCATCGTGGCCGCGCCGCCGGCCGGCTACATGTACACCGACCCCATCGCGCTGCAGGTGCGGCCCGAGCCCAACGTCGTGGAACCCACCACCGTCGACCCGGTGCTGAAGGCCCAGGACATGGCGCTGATCGAGGTGCGCAGCGTCTACGACACCGACGGCCTGCAACGCATGGCCGAGCAGATGTTCGTCGCTGCCGACCGCCCGGCCGGCTGCGCGCGCAGCATCCCGCTGACCACGCCGACCGACCCGGCAGACACACGCGCCCAGGTGCCCGACCTGTCGCGTTTGAAGGACCCGGCCGATCCGGCCTACCGCTGCGCGCCGGCCCGCTTCGTGCGCGCCGTCCGCGCCGTGCCGCCGCCTTCGGGCTCGATGGGCCTGCGCCAGGCCATCGGCGAGACCGATTTCGAGCAGCAGCAGATCCTGGGTTATGCGCCGATCGAGCCTGACGGCAGCTTCAAGCTCAAGGTGCCGGCCGACGTGGCGCTGGCGCTGTCCATCATCGACAGCGAAGGCCGCGCCATCCAGACCCACACCAACTGGATCCAGGTGCGCCCGGGCGAACGCCGTACCTGCGACGGCTGCCACAGCCCGCGCCGCGGCGCTTCGCTGAATTCCGGCGCCGTCGTCAACACGCTGCCCGCCGGCCTGAACCGCGCGCTGTCGGCGCAACACCAGAGCGGCGAGACACTGGCCTCGCTGCTGACGCGGCTGGAGCCGGCGGCGCTGAGCCTGTCGGTCGACGCCATCTTCACCGACCGCTGGGCCGACACCACGCAGGCCGGCGTGCAGGCCCTGCCCGCGCTCAGCCTGCGCTACCGCGGCAACCCCGATCCGGCCGACGACCTGACCACGGCCGCACCGGTGAACGGCGTGATCAACTTCCCCGAGCACATCCAGCCGCTGTGGACCCGCGCGCGCGGCCCGGCCGGCGCCCACACCTGCACCAACTGCCACGCCGACACGCTCAAGCTCGACCTGCGCGCCACGCTGGCGGGCACCGGGCGCCTGGTGTCCTACGAAGAACTGTTGCTCGGCGACCCGGTGATCGACGCCGTGACCGGGCGGCCCGTGGTCCGCGTGCGCGACGGCATACCGGAAGTGGTGCGCGGCGCAGCGCTGGTGGAGACCAGCTCAGGCGCGGCCAACTCCGCAGGCCAGGCGCGCAAGAGCCGGCTGACGGAAATCCTCTGGGGCCAGACCCTGCTGGCCGGCGCCGGTGCGCGCACGGCCCATCCCAACCCGCCGGCCAGCGTGACCACGGGCACGGGTGCTGCGGCCGTCACCACCACCATCCCCGACCACGCCACGCTGCTGAACAAGGCCGAGAAGCGGCTGGTGGCCGAGTGGATGGACCTCGGCGGCCAGTACTACAACGACCCCTTCGACGCCAGCAGCGGCGTGCGTTCGGTGTCGGCGCTGAGCCAGACGACCTTCGCGGCCGAGGTGCAGCCGGTGCTGCAGGCCCAGTGCGCGGCATGCCACCAGGCCGGGCTGGGCAACCCGCGCAACCGCTTCGTGCTGACCGGCAGCGAGGAGGGCGACTTCAACGTCACGCTGACGATGGTCAACAACACCTGCACGCCGGCGGCCAACCCGCTGCTCAGCCGGCCGTCGACAGTGCCGCACCCGGCCGGCGACTTCGCGCAGACCACCGCGCTGCTGCCGGTGGGCAGCACCGGCTACACGCGCATCGCCAGCTGGATCGCACGCGGCTGCCCGACGCCGTGATGCCGCACCCCTTGAACTGACCATCAAAAAGCACGCATGTCGAGACCGCTGAGCCCTGCCGCCTTCCTGCTGCCCCTGCTCGCCGCTGCCGCGCTCGCCGCGTGCGGCGGCGGCAGTCCGCTGGACAACCCGCCGACGCTGGTCAACCCGGCGGGCAGCACGGGGCAGAAGCTGTCCTACGCCTACTTCGAGCGCTGCGTCAACACGGTGCTGAAGACGCCGCTGCAGATCAACATCAACGGTGCCATCTCGACCAACACCTGCGCCTCGGCCGGCTGCCACGACAACACCACCGGCACCGGCGGCGCGCTGCGCCTGCTGCAGGCCGCCGCACCCGCGGCCCCTGCCGCCACGCCGACGGAAGTGCGGGCCACCGACATGTACAAGAACTACTACTCGTCGCTGGGCGAGACCGTGGTCGGCGGGCCTGACGACAGCCGCCTGCTCAACAAGCCGCTGGTTCGTGGCGTGTTGCACGGCGGCGGGCTGATCTTCGACAGCGTGGACAGTGCCGAGGCGAAAGTGATCCGATATTGGATCAGCCGTCCGATGCCGCAAGGCCAGGACGAATTCGGCAGTGCCGCGGCGTCGATGTTCGACACCACCACTGGCGCCTGCAAGGTCGAGTGAAGTTCCCCCACCCCATGCCCCACCGATCGTGGTTCCCGTCGTCGCGCGCGCTGGCCCTCGCTTTTGTGCTGCCGCTGCTGGCCGGCGCCCCCGCGCCTGCGCGCGCCGCGGACGCCCCGTCCAACACGGAACGCCTGCAGGTCGCCGAGCCCTATCTCGAGATGCGTACCGGCCCCGGCCGTGCTTATCCGGTGTTTTTCGTCGTCGAGAAGTTGCAGTGGGTGGCCGTGGAACTGCGCCGCACCGACTGGTACCGCGTGCGCGCCGAAGGCGGCCAGGTGGGCTGGGTGCAGCGCAGCCAGCTCGAGAGCACGCTCACCGCCGCCGGCGGCACCAAGACCTTCCGCGACCTGCTGCTCGACGACTACCTGAAGCGCCGCGTCGAGTTCAGTGGCGGCTGGGGCCGGTTCAAGGGCGAGCCCATGCTGCGCCTGGGCCTGCAGGCGCGCCTGGCCGACACGCTGGGTGCCGAGCTCACCGTGGGCCAGGTGCAGGGCCTGTTCTCGGGCACCGACTTCTGGCACGTCAGCCTGGTCAGCGAACCCTGGTCGGACCGCCGCCTCTCGCCCTACTTCGCCGTCGGCCTGGGCAAGTTCCGCAACATCCCGAACAGCAGCCTGGTCGACGCCGCGATCACCGACGCCAAGCTCGCGCACGCCTCGCTGGGTGTGCGCTGGCACGTCAGCGAACGCTTCACGGCGCGGCTGGACTGGACGCTCTACACCGCCTTCGTCGCCGACGCGCGCAGCACCGAGTACCGCAGCCTCACGGCTGGCCTCGGCTTCTACTTCTGACCCACCGCACCATGCCCCTCACGCACAAGCTCATGCTGGCAGCCACTCTGGCCGCGGCGCTGCCCGTGGCAGCGCAGACCGCGCCCGCCCCCACCACCGGGCCGCAGCCCACCGAGCAGGTCATCGTGCCGCAGGTCGACCGCCGCGACGTGAAGCTGCCGCGCTTCGCTTCGAACGACTTCTCGCTCGGCCTGTTCGCGGGCAGCTACTCGGCGCAGAACTTCGGCAATAGCGCCGTGAGCGGCCTGCGCCTGGGCTACCACGTCACCGAGGACATCTTTGTTGAGGGCACCTACGGGCGCACCAAGGTCAGCGACGAGGACTTCCGCCAGATCTTCCCCAACGGCGGCATCTTCCCGACGCCGAAGCAGAACCTCAGCTACTACAACGTGGTGGCCGGCTACAACCTGCTGCCGGGCGAGGTGTTCTTCGGCCGCAGCAACGCCAAGATCTCGCAGGGCTACATCGTCGCCGGCGTCGGCAGCACCGACTTCGCCGGCCAGAAGCGCCAGACCGTCACCGCCGGCTTCGGCATGCGTGTCGTGTTCAAGGACTGGTTGGCCGTGCAGGCCGACGTGCGCGACCACATCTACACGCTCGACCTCCTGGGCAAGCGCCGGAACACGCAGAACATCGAGCTCAGCGCCGGCTTCACCTTCTTCTTCTGACCCCCATGCGCCCACTCCTCGCCCCCCTCGCCTTCGCCTTCACGCTGCTGGCCCTGACTGCGCCGGTGCAGGCCGTGGTCACCACGCAGAGCGCTGCGCCCGACTTCACGCTGAAAACCGCCGAGGGCCGCAACCTGCGCCTGCAGGAACAGCGCGGCCAGGTCGTGATGCTGAACTTCTGGGCCACCTGGTGCGGCCCCTGCAAACAGGAGATGCCGCACCTCAACCGCCTGTTCGACAAGTACCAGGCCAGCGGCTTCACGCTGCTGGGTATCAACGTCGACGACGACCCGCGCCAGGCCGTGGCCGCCGCAGCGCGCCTGGGCCTGAAATTCCCCGTGCTGCTGGACGCCGACAAGGCCGTCGTCAAGCGCTACGACATGGGCAGCATGCCGGCCACCGTGCTCATCGACCGCGATGGCCGCGTGCGCTACCTGCACCGCGGCTACCGCGACGGCATGGAAGCCGCGTACGAACAGCAGATCCGCGAACTGGTCAAGGAATGAGCGCCACGCGTCGCATCCTCCGCCTGGGCGTCGCGGCGCTGGTCGGGGCCGCCTTGCAGGGCTGCGCCGTCAAGCCCTGGGTCGCGCCCTACGAGCGTGAACGCCTGGCCGACCCGTTGATGCAGTGGTCGCGCACCGCGCTGGCCGATAAACACCGTGAACACATCCACCTCGTGCGCGAAGGTGCACGCGGCGCCACCGGCGTCCAGGGGGGCGGCTGTGGATGTAATTGACTCCCCCGCGAAGCGGCTGCGCCGCTCCCCCCCAGGGGGGCTGAGCCCGGACATGAAACGTCCGGGGGACGTTTCATGCCTGGCGAAGGGCCGGGCAGCCATGCCCGGCGCGGCCTGCAAGGCACGCCGGCGGCCTGGCGAAGCCGGTTCCGCGGCGCTCGCCTGGTGGCGCGCGTTCGCTGCGCGAGCGGCGCGCGTCATCCAGGCCGTCGTGGGTGGCGCCGTGGCCTCGGGCGCGACGCACGCCGCCACGCTGCCCGAGAACAAGGCCGAGGCGATCTACCACGTCTACGACGGCGGCGGCGTCAAGGCCACCGGTCCGGCTCTGCTCGTGCGCAAGAGCCTGGCCGACCGCGTCTCGCTCTCGGCGCAGTACTACGTCGATGCGGTCAGCAACGCCAGCATCGACGTCGTCACCACCGCCAGCCCCTTCAAGGAAACGCGCACGGCCTGGGACCTCAGCGCCGAGACGCTGGTGCGCGACAGCCTGCTCTCGGTGGGTGTATCGCGCAGCAGCGAACCCGACTACATCGCCGAGGCGGTGAACGCGGATGTCTCGCACGAGGTCTTCGGCGGCATGACCACCGTCAG
>Ga0105047_10001026_pt1 | contig 49242 bp, 41 predicted proteins | sample MAT04_FD_78384 | JGI IMG/M metagenome (GOLD analysis project Ga0105047, IMG submission 78384) | Freshwater microbial communities from Lake Fryxell liftoff mats and glacier meltwater in Antarctica - MAT-04 (megahit assembly) | ecosystem: Environmental > Aquatic > Freshwater > Ice > Liftoff...
CAATCACGTGGCTCGGAACATTTTCTTTTTTGGCTCGTTCGATGAAGTTGCGCAGAACCGGATTGACGTTCGGATCGGGCACACCGTTCTTGGCTGCCATATACAGCTGCTTGCTGTATTTTGAATAAACTTTTGAGTTCTGTGCAGCAGTCTTGAAGATGGAATACTTGCGCTTCTCGAATATTCTTCCCATACGAAAACAGCCTTTCCACTTGTTCAAAGAGATGGGCCTTGAATGGCCCCGTTCAATCTGCAAGTCCCCGAATCACGAGCTTGTTTTACCCTGCCGCCGCTGCTGCGTCTTGCGCATCGGTCGGTAGCCGGTCTTCGCCGGCTCCGGCCCGCGTTCGCCGGGCTTCTCGCCCTTCGCAGGGTTGGCGACCGTGTGGACGTGGTCTTTGTTCAGCGCGGCGTTGGCCTGCTTGCGGCGGGCTTCGAGGGCTTCCTTGGGCGGCTCGTTGGGAATCAACCCTTCGCAGCCGCCGATGAGGTCGGTGCGTTTGGCTTGAATCAGGGCTTCGCGGACTTCAAAGTGGTTTTCGGGTTTGAAAAACTGCATGAGTGCCCGTTGCAGCTTGCGGTCGCGGAGATTCTTGGCGATGGTGACGGGCTTTTTGGTGAAGGGATCGAGACCGGTGTAGTACATGCAGGTGGCGATGTCGAACGGGGCGGGGATGAAGTCCTGGACCGCATCCGGGCGGTAGCCGTTGCGTTTTAGGTAGAGGGCCAGATCGATCATTTCGTCGACCGTGCAGCCGGGGTGGCTGGAGATGAAGTAGGGGATGATTTGTTGACGGGCTTTGCCTGCGGCCTTCGACGCTTCGTGGAACTGCTCGGCGAAGATCCCGAAATTGTCGATCGGCGGCTTTTTCATCAGCTCCAGCACAGTTGGGCTGGTGTGCTCCGGGGCGACCTTCAGCCGGCCGCCGGTATGGTGTTCGGCGAGTTCGCGGACATAGGCCGGCGAGAGTTGCGCCAAGTCCATGCGGATGCCGGACGAGATGCGGACGAACTTGATGCCGTCCACTTCACGTGAGTCCTTCATCAGCTCGATCAGCCGGCCGTGATCGGTGCCGAGGAGTTTGCAGATGCCCGGATAAACGCAGGAAAGCCGCTTGCACTTGGCCTCGACCTCCGGCCGGGTGCATCGCATGGCGTACATGTTCGCGGTCGCCCCGCCGATGTCCGAAATGGTCCCCTTGAACTCGGGATCCTCGCCGAGCTTGGCGACTTCCTTCAGAATGGATGCCTCGGATCGGCTCTGGATGATGCGGCCCTGATGTGCGGTGATCGAACAGAAGGTGCAGCCGCCGAAGCAGCCGCGCATGATCGTGACCGAATCCTTGATCATCTCGTGCGCTGGGATCGGCTCGGTGTAGCTGTGGTGCGGACGACGGGTGAACGGCCGGTCGTAGGCGTCGTCCATCTCCTGCTGAGTGAGTGGAAAGCAGGGCGGGTTCTGCACGATGGCCTGCCGCTCGTGGTACTGGACCAGCGTTGCGGCGTTGAAGGGGTTGGTGTGCGAGTGAATCAAGCGCGTCGCTTCGGCAAAGGCGAATTTGTCTTCCTTGATTTGCTCGAAGCTGGGGATGACGATGGTTTCCGGCTTCCAATTCGCGCTGCCTGCACGCTCCGCATGGGTGGCGGGCGGCCCGTCGACGACCGGGAGAAGCTGCGGCAGTATCGATGCGGCTTCGGCCGCCGGAGGCGATTCCTTGCCGCCCATGGCATAGGCAATGCCGCGCATGTTCCGCAGGTCCTTGAGCGTCTCACCCGCTTTAAGTCTTGTGGCGATTTCGACGATGGTCTTCTCGCCCATGCCATAAGCCACGAGGTCGGCCTTGGAATCCAGGATGATGGATCGCTTGACCGTGTCCGACCAGTAGTCGTAATGGCCGAGGCGACGCAGAGACGCTTCAACGCCGCCCGCGATGACCGGCACGCCTGCGAATGCTTCGCGGCAGCGCTGCGTGTAGACGAGGGTCGCGCGGTCGGGCCGCAGGCCGATGCGACCGCCGGGGGAATAGGCGTCGTCGTTGCGGACTTTCTTGTTGGCCGTGTAGTGGTTGATCAGAGAATCCATGTTACCGGCGCTGACCGCGAAGAACAGCCGCGGCTTGCCGAACATACGCCAAGCGTCGCACGATTTCCAGTCCGGCTGCGGCAAGATGGCAACACGGAACCCGGCGGCTTCCAACGCGCGATGCAGGATCGCGGCGGCGAAACTCGGATGGTCGATGTAGGCATCGCCGGAGACGAACACGATATCGACGGCATCCCAGCCGCGCTCTTCCATTTCCGCCCGTGAGATTGGCGCGGTTGGCGCGGCATGCTTGGCCGTCCACATCGGTAAGGAGACTTTGACGTTCGACTTTGCAGACTTGGACATGGTTTGGCGCTTCGCGTCGGTTTGGCTGAGCTTCATGCCCATCGTAGCCCATTTGTCCTCGGCCCGAAGCACAACAACCAAAAACATAGTCCGAACGACCGTTCAGGCGTCTGATGGTTTGGTGATGCTACAGGGAAAGCGCGTCGGATACGATACGACCGTCAACGCTTCCCAAGCCAACTTGAACCGGTTATTTCCTGCAATCGGAAACTCCCCTGTCCATTCTCCGGCTTTGAGGGTAATTTTATGTTGTCGTAGAAACTCGGAATGAATCCGTCATCGGCGGTTTCGTCGGGAGACTGAATCCAATGCGAATGAACTTGTCCACGAACTCAGTCATGGTCGTCCTGATCGCAACGTCCATCGTCGCATCGACGACGGCTTGCAAGGTCGTTGCCCAGGAGAATGCAGCCGCGGCAGCAACGCCCGCTCGTTCGCAGGAAGTGGTGACGTTGCGTTATCTGGAATTGAAGAATCGGTCGCAGTTTCAGTTTGTCTCGAACAACCAAAAGAAATACTCGAAGCCCATCGGCGACATGAACTTCGAGACGCCTCAGGGTGTCGCACTCGGCAGCGGTATGGAGCAAACCCAGCGCATGTTTTGCGTCGAGCCGCTCGTGCCGATCTATTCCGGCCGCATCTACGACTTCCACGTCGATCCGATCAATGAGCCGCGCTACTTCGGCCTGCCGGAAACCCTCGAAGGGCGCGTCGAAGCCGAGAAGCGTGCCGGTTTCATTCGGGAACTTTACGGCCGTTATTATCAGGACTCGATCGACAACGCCAAGGACAATGCCCCGGCGTTTCAGGCGGCCCTCTGGGAAATCGTCGGCGAGCAGAAGCTGCCGGAAGGACCCATGCCCTTCAACCTCTTTGCCGGTGACTTCCGCGCCGACTATCCGAACGAAGCCGAGTCGCCGGAGTACGTCCGCACGGCTCAGAAGTATCTCCAAAGCCTGACCGGTGACGATGCGCCGTTCCGCGAATCGAAGTTGCTCGAAGGATCGGAAATCGTGCGACTGAACGGCTTGCCTTCCCCGGCGGACGGTCTCGTTCCGCAAGCCCAACTCGCACTCCGCAGCAACGTCAATCCGGTCGTGGCCGGCGGCGGCAATGGGGGCTTCGGCACGGGCGGCGGGCCCGGCGGCCTGAGTCCGCTTCTGGGCGGCGGGTCCGGAGGCTTGTCGTCTCTCGGCCGATCCGGGATGCCCAGCGGCGGCGGTTTCGGTGGCGGTGGTGGTTTCGGCGGCGGCGGCGGCGGGTTTGGCGGCGGTGGCGGCTTTGCCCCAACCACGGTTCCGGCGGCGACAGCAGTACCCGGCGGCACTTCGCCGCAAACGCCCGATACCGGCGTCGTGACCATTCCGCCCGCGATCCGTCCTCCGGAAAACATCCCGCCCGGGAACTCACCGGACGTTCCGGAAATCATTCCGCCCGTCAGACCGACGCCGGACAATCCCAACGGACCGAACAATAATCCCATCCCGGCACCGCCCGCGTTGATACTACTCCTCGCCGGAGCGGCCTTGCTCGGCGCCCGGAAACTTTGGAAGCGTTGATTGGGACCGAAGACTACGGAAGAATTCAACGGCCGGACGATGCCCATCGTTCGGCCGATTTTTTTTGCCGGCCGCTTGCCGATGTGGACGTAACAAACCCCTTCACACCCAATCGAACTCTCATCGAGCACGCTCATGTCCGTCGACATCGTCGAGTATCGCGGTTGGAAGAACAACCTTCGCCTTGCCAACGACCGCGTCGAGTTGATCGTCACCCTCGACGTCGGCCCGCGCGTGATCGCCTACCGGACTCTCGGCGGCTTCAACGTGATGAAGAACTACGATGCAATGATGGGCGGAACGAACGAGGCCGAGTGGCAAATCCGCGGCGGTCATCGCTTCTGGCTCGCCCCCGAAGACCTGACGCGGACCTACTTCCCGGATAACCGACCGGTGAAGCACGAAGTCGTCAACGATTATGAGGTGACGATCGCCGCTCCCGCGGAAACCGAGTATGGCGTGCAGAAGACGATGCACCTGAAACTCGCCGAGACGGGCAGCAAGGTCGAGGTTGCCCTGACCGTCACCAATGTCGGCGCCACCGCCACCGAGCTGGCGCCATGGGGGCCGACGGTGATGGCTCCCGGCGGCGTCGAAATCATCCCGCTGCCGGGCAAGTACGACCACCCCGGCCATCCGAGTCGGGCCAAAGGGCCGGCGGACTTCGCTCCGAATCAGGAACTGATCCTCTGGCCCTACTTCGATTTTTCCGACTCCCGCTGGACCTTTGGCAAGCAGTACATTTTACTGAAGCAGGATGCGACCAAAGGCCCGACGAAGATCGGCTTGGCGCATCGGATGGGCTGGGTCGGCTATCTGAATTCGCAGACGCTCTTCGTCAAGCGCTTCGACTACCGGGACGGCGCGGTCTATCCGGATCGCGGCACCCGCTATCAGACCTTCAGCAACGAAGACATGCTCGAGATGGAAACCGTGGGAGAACTGGTTGTGTTGCAGCCCGGCCAGTCGGCGACCTTGAACGAATCCTGGGAACTTCACGCCGCTGTGCCTGACGTTCATTGCGAAGCCGACATCGACCGTGTGATCCTGCCGCTGATCCGCTAGATGCAGTTTCAGTTTCACACGTGTGAAACTGAAAGAGCCGCGCACGAAGTAAGCGGATGGTTTTTGACCACTTACTTCGTGCGCGGCTCTTAAAGTCGCAAGGCTCAAACTAAAACTGCACATCGGCGGCGACCGCGCGCCTCAGCCTTCTCAGATACTCGTCGCGCGGAATGTCGATCGCTCCCATCCTTGTGGTATGCTCGGTCCGCATCTGGGTGTCGACGAGCGTGAAGCCCTTGCATCGCAGGCGGTCGGCGAGCAGCAACAGCGCGACCTTGCCCGCATCCGAGACATAGTGGAACATGCTCTCGGCTGCGAAGAAGCCGCCGATGCTGATGCCGTAGGCGCCGCCGGCCAGTTCCCATTCGTCATCCGAATCGGTGCACTTCACCCAGGTCTCGACGCTGTGGGCGTGGCCGAGTTCGTGCAGTTTCACGTAGGCCGTCACCATGTCGTTCGTGACCCAGGTCCCCTCGGGTCGCGTGTCGCCGCAGGCACGCATGACGGCCTCGAAGCAGCGGTCGAAGCTGTGGCGGAATTTGCCCGAGCGCATGGTCTTGGCGAGCGAGCGCGAACAATGGAAGCCGCCGATCTCGAAGATGCTGCGCGGATCGGGCGACCACCACAGAATCGGATCGCCGTCGTTGTACCACGGAAAAACGCCGGTGCGGTAAGCCCGCAGCAGCGTCGCCGACGCCAAGTCGCCGCCGACACCGACGAGTCCTTCGTCGTTGGCGTCGGCAGGGTCCATCCAATATGGCTCATCCGGCTTGGCGTCGCTCACGGGTCAAGTTTCTCCAGGCGTTCCTTCGCTTCCGCGGCGGCTTTGGTGCCAGGGTGGTTTTTTACGATGTACTTATAGAGCACCTTCGCGCGGTCGAGTTTCTTCTCGTCCTGCAGCACCTTGGCCGCTTCGAGCTTGGCCGTCGCGAGTTTTTCGTCCTCCGCTGATGCGGGCGGTACCGTTTCGGCAGGCTTCACCGCAACGGGGTCCAGCTTCGGGTCGTACTTCACGATCCGCACACGGCCGTCGTCCGCATCGTCTTCCTTGCTGACCACGATGAAGCTGAAGCCGAGCGGTTTGAGCACCTTGGCCAACACCAGGTTCAGGGGTTCATCCTTCGCCGCCACGGTCAGAGTCGCCGGCAGGGAAATGCCCGAGGCCGTCACGACGACCAATGCCCCGAGCTTCCTGTCGACCAGTTGATCCGAGATTTGGGCGAACACATCCCTTGGCGGGATGTCTTTCGCGTTGATGGTCACCTTGGCGGTCAACCGCTTGGCCTTTGCAAAGGCGGCCGCGAGCGTGTCGGGCGTCGGCTTGACGGTCGGCGATTGCGCGAAGGCGGTCGAACAGCCGAGAACGACGAAAATCAGCGCGTAAAAAAGGTGCATAAACAGTCTCAACATCGGGACTTCGGCGGTGTCCGCCACGGCGGGTATTCCTAGAATAACGGAAGCAAATCGCCGTTCCAAGCGACGACGGAATTTCTTCCCGGATCGGGGTTGGTGTCGCGACTCCGCGATCGCCGATCCGCATCCGGTATCATGCCGATGAAGGACGACGACGTATGGCCAAAAGTCCACCACCGCCTGCCGAGCCGACACCCGCCGAACTCGCACCGATCGATGGTCTGGACATCGTCGACGAACTCAAGGACAGCTACCTCACGTACGCCCAGTCGGTAATGGTCAGTCGCGCGTTGCCGGACGTACGGGATGGCTTGAAACCGTCGCAGCGGCGCATCCTCGTCGCCATGAACGACCTCGGCCTGAATCCCTCCGGGGCGACAACGAAGTGCGCCGGCATCATCGGCGAAACGATGAAGCGCTACCACCCGCACGGCGACCAAAGCATCTACGACACGCTCGTCCGCATGGCACAGGACTGGGTGATGCGGGCCAAGCTGATTCAGGGGCAGGGAAACTTCGGCAGCATCGCCGGTCTCCCGCCCGCCGCCCACCGCTATACCGAAGCGAAGCTTTCCCCCGTCGCTGCGGAGATGCTGGCCGACCTGGAGCAGGACACGGTCGATTTCATCGACAACTACGACGGCAAATATCAGGAGCCGCTCGTCCTCCCGAGTCGGTTTCCCAATCTGCTGGTCAACGGCTCCGACGGCATCGCCGTCGGCATGGCAACCGACATTCCGCCGCACAACACGGGTGAAATCTGCAACGGACTCGTAAAGCTGCTCGATGAACCAGAAGTATCGTTGCAGGAACTCATCGAAATCATCCCCGGCCCGGACTTCCCCACGGGTGGGATCATCATGGGCCGCGCGGGGATCTATCGCGGCTATATGGGTGAACGCTCGCGGATGACGCTCCGAGCCCGCGCGGAGGTTCAGGACGAAGGCAAAGGCAAAACGCCGTCGATCCTGATCCGCGAAGTCCCGTTCCAGGTGAACCGCAACAAGCTTGCCGAGGATATCGGCCGGCTCATCAAGGAAGAACGGATCGCCGGTGCCTCGGGCGTTCGGGACGAATCGGCTGCCCGCAACGGCGAACCGGTTCGGCTCATCGTCGAACTCAAACGCGGCGCCGATCCGCACTTGGCCTTGAACCAACTCTACCAGTTCAGCCCGCTGCAGAAGACCATCAGCATCGGCATGCTGGCGCTCGTCGAAGGCCGGCCGCGCTTCCTGGGCCTCAAGGAAATGATGCAGGAATTTCTCCTGCACCGCGGCGTCGTCATCCGTCGTCGGACGCAGTTCCTGCTCCGCGAAGCCAAGCGTCGCGGGCACATGCTCGAAGGCCAGCTCATCGCGATCTCGTCGATCGAGGAAGTCATCCGGATCTGTCGCACCTCGGCCAACCGTACCGCCGCCAAGGAACGGCTGCAGGGGATGGAGGTCGCCGCCTCCGTGCTGAACCGGGCCATTGGGGACGAAGGATTCGAGGCCCTCACCAGCGAACTCGGCAACACTGAGTTCTACCGCATGACCGAGGCCCAAGCCGAAGCCGTCGTTCGGATGCAACTCGGCCAGCTGGCCGCACTGGAAAGCGACGAGATTCTCAAGGAATACAAGAATCTTCGCGTCCTCATCCGCGGCTATGAGGAACTGCTGGCCGACGACGAAAAGGTGAAGGCCATCATTCGGGCCGACCTGATCACACTCCGGGACAAATACGGCAACGAACGCCGCACCGAGATCACCGACGACGGCGGCGACGTCGATTTCGAGGAGCTGATTTCGGATGACCCCGCGGTCGTCACCATCAGCCACGAGGGCTTCCTGAAGCGGATGAAGCTCGACACCTTCCGCACCCAGAACCGCGGCGGTAAGGGCGTCTCCGGCGGAACCCGGGACAACGACTTCATCGAGCACTTCTTCACCACGACCTTGAAGTCCTACCTGCTCTGCTTCACCGATCGCGGCCAAGTCTACTGGTTGAAGGTCTACCGCATCCCCGAAGCCAACCGCACCTCCGCGGGTCGGTCGATCGCCAACGTGCTGCAACTTCGGGCGGATGAAAAGCTCTCGAGCGTCATCCCAGTCCGCGAGTTCACCGAGGGCCACCACCTGCTGATGGCGACCCGCAACGGATTGGTGAAGAAGACGTCGCTGACCGACTACTCGCGGGTCCGCAGCAACGGCATCATCGGCATCAATCTCGAAGACGGGGATTCGCTCATCGGCGTCGCGCTGACCAAGCCCGGCGACGAGATCATCCTGAGCACCAAAAACGGCATGGCGATCCGCTTCCAGGAATCGGACGCGCGCGAGATGGGCCGCAACACCAAGGGCGTCCGCGGCATTCGCCTCGGCAAGGACAACACCGTCGTCGGCATGGTGGTCGCCGATCCGGAAGGCTATCTGCTCACGATCTGCGAGAACGGCTACGGCAAGCGTACACCCTTCGGCGTCAACTCCCCGCCGCTGCCGGAAGTGACGGGCGACGACGACTCGATTCCGCTCGACGACGTCGAATCGGAAGTTGAAGCCGATGAAATCGTCGACGGTGGCGAGGACGGCGAAGTCGCCGAAAAGTCCGCCATGCGCTACCGCCTCCAGCGCCGCGGCGGCAAGGGCACCAAGGATGTCAAGGTCACGGAAAAGAACGGCTCGGTCGTCGGCATCGCGGCCGTCCGACCCGGCGACGAGATCATCGTCGTTACCGTGCAGGGCATGGTGATCCGTTCGACTGTGGACGACATCCGCATCGTCGGCCGGAACACCCAGGGCGTCCGCGTCATGAACGTGAATGAAGGCGACAAGATCGCCGTCTTCGCCAAGATCGCCGCCGAAATCGCCGCCGCCGAAGCCGGCCGCAAGGAACCGGAATCGCCGGCCGTGGAGTAAGCTTCTTTCATGAAAGAAATCGTCAATTGTTTTCCCGGACAACCGCGTACGATGAAGCATCTGCTGCGAGAGGTGAGATATGAACGCTGCCGTGACAAATCTTGATTTGGCCATGAAAACAGCTTTGGCAAGCCGATTGCTGGGCGAAATCACGCGTGACGCCGGATCTCGTCGTGCCATGCAGATTGTATTGAAAGTCGTCGGCGACTCGTTGCAGCCACTGGATCGCGGAACGCTCGACGCCATGTCGCAGATGACGACCGAGGAGTTGACCTCACTGATGACGCCTTGCGATTTCGAAATCGACCCACGCGATTCGGTATCGCTGAAGGAGATGACTAAAGAGTGTTTGAAAGCGGAGACTGCCACGGATCGATCCGCACCACGATGACTTTTCGTTCCCATGGCCAGCGATCGTGGATTTCGAAGTGGATGAAAGCTCGCTCAGCAAAGTGAAAGAGATCTCGATGACGGCTGCGACTGACTGGAATTTCCGCTACGATTTCGATAAGCCTTTGCTCAAGCTCAGCCGGTAATCCTGATACTGGTGTGGTTGCCTATAAGTCGATGCAAGTCGATTGCTCGCAGCAATCCTGCCCGAGTCCTTTCCGGCGTAACGCCATATTGCGACCTTGACGACAAAGAATCTTCTGAAAATTGACGCCCTCATTCATCACCAACTTCAAAAGGCTCGCTGCTTAACTCCAGAGTCCTTTGAAGTTTAGGAACTCCCCATGCGATTTCTCATCACCGGCGGATATGGCTTCATCGGGGCGTGGATCGCCAAGGATCTGCTGGCCCGCGGCGCGGAGGTCTACTCCTACGACCTCAAGGAAGACCCGCGGCGGCTGCGGATGCTGCTGAGCGAAGACGACGCCAAACGGGTGAAGTTCGTTAAGGGCGACGTGACCGACTATGGCGCTTTGCGGCAATCCATGACGGCCCACGAGATCACGCATGTGCTGCATCTCGCCGGGCTGCAGGTGCCGACGTGCCGGGTCGATCCGATCCTTGGCGCCAAGGTGAATGTCCTCGGCACGCTCGCCGTATTCGAGGCGGCCAAGGCTCTTGGCTCGCAGATTCAACGGGTGGTCTACGCCAGCAGTGCGGCCGTGTTCGGTTCGCCGGACAAGTACCCGCCCGGCGCGCAGGGGGACGACGCCCCGCTGATTCCGAGCACGCACTACGGCGTGTTCAAGTGCTGCAACGAAGGCAATGCCCGCATTTATCATCAGGACCACGGGCTATCCTCGATCGGCCTTCGCCCTTGGACCGTCTACGGCCCCGGCCGCGACCTCGGCATGACCAGCGAACCGACCAAGGCGATCAAGGCGGCCATGCTGGGCCGGAAGTACGACATCAGTTTCGGCGGTTGGACCGACTTTCAATACGTCCACGACACCGCCCGAGCCTTCATCGAATGCGCGTTGCGACCTTACCGGGGAGCCAAGTCCTATAACCTGCGCGGCGACGTGGTGACGTTGCAGACCTTCCACCAAACACTGGCTGAGGTGCTGCCGGCAGCGGGGGATTTGGTGACGACCGGCAGCACGCAGATCGCCATCGCCTACGATCTGTCCGACGACGGGATCAGGAAGGACTTGGGCGCTTTACCCAAGACGAGCCTGATTGACGGCATCCGGGACACGGTTGCGATCTTCACCCGCCTGCATGCCGAAGGCCGCTTGGACACGAGCGACTTGGATGCACCCAAACCCGCCGCCGTGGTGACGGACGAGCCTTGAAAAGTCGTCGACGGTTTTACACATCCCAAGTGCCGCCGGGCTTCGGCTTCTTCTTGGGCTTGGGAGTCGAATCCGAACGCGAAGCCGCGGCCGGTTTCGGCTTTGCAACCGGCTTCGGTTTTGGTGCCGGCATGACCTGCTCTTCGGGTTCGTCCGCAGCCGGCTCCGACGCCAGGTCCGGCATTTCCTCGGTTGCCACGTCCTCCATCGGGTCCTTGTCCTTGCCGGGGCCGCCTTCGCCGCGTTGCCGCAAGACGACCTTCAGAGCGACTTCGCCGAAGGGGAAGTGATCGCGGATCATCTTCGTGAGGTAGCGCACGTAGGTCTGGTCGAACAGTTCCGGACCGTTCGTCATGAGCACCAGCGTCGGCGGGTGGACGTCGGACTGGACGGCGTAATAGATTTTGCCTTGGCGGTTGGTCCGCATCGGCGGGGTGTTGGCGTCGTACGCGGCCTTGACGACGCGGTTCAACTCGTTGGTCTTCACCCGCCGGCCGGACTGCTTGTGGAGCTGCTGGGCCAGATTGAGAAGTCGGAAGACGTTCTTGCCTTCCTTGGCGGTGATGAAGGCGATGGGGACGTACTCGAGCATCGGGAACACGTCCCGCAGGTACTTGGCCCAGCGTTCCGTCGGCATTCGCTCCTTGACCAGGTCCCACTTGTTGACGACGAAAATGGCGGGCTTCTCGTTCACGAGAATATACTGGGCGAGTTGCTTGTCCACGCGGCTGATGCGAACGCGCGGATCGAAGAAGTGCAGCACCACATCGGCCCGTCGGATCGACCGCTCGGCACGGTGCAGGCTGTAGAACTCGATGTTGCCGTCGATGCTGGTTTTCTTGCGGACGCCGGCCGTGTCGATGGCGAGGAACGTTTTGCCGTCCCGCTCGAAGCGGACGTCGATGCTGTCCCGCGTCGTGCCGGCGACCTCGGAGACGATCACGCGATCGGCCTCGGCGAGGCTGTTGATGAACGTACTCTTGCCGACGTTGCGTCGACCGACGATGGCGACCTTCAGTTCCACGATCGCCGGCGCGATGTTCTCGGCGTCCGTCGGAAGTTTTTCCAGGATCGCTTCGAGAAGTTCGTCCTTCCCGCGCTTCTGCTCGGCCGAGACGACCAGCGGCTGGCCGTATCCGAGCCGGTGGAAATCGTGGACGCCGATGTCGTGCTTGGTCGCGTCGTCGGCCTTGTTGGCTGCGAGGATGATCGGCTTATTGAGCACCCGCAGCCGCTCGGCCACGGTTTCATCCAGCGGTACGACGCCGTCCCGGATATCGACGAGGAAGAGCACGACGGCCGCTTCCTTGATGGCGACGCGGATCTGGTGTTCGACATCCTCGGTGAGGTTGTCCTTGTCGACGATCCCCATCCCGCCCGTGTCCATGAGATCGAAGTGCCGTCCTTCGACCTCGACGGTGGTGGCGATGCGGTCGCGCGTGACCCCGGCCTGCGGATCGACGATGCTGATGCGTCGGCCCGCGAGCCAGTTGAAGAGCGACGATTTGCCGACGTTGGGCCGGCCGACGATCGCGACGATTGGGAGTGCCATAAGTCCTGCTCGATTCTCACCACAAGGTATAGCCGCCGTCCACGACCAGGGTCGTGCCGGTGATGTAGGACGCCGCATCGGACGCCAGGAAGACCGCCGCCGGCCCGAGTTCCGCCGGGTCGCCCAAGCGGCCCATCGGGATGTGATCCAGAAAGCCCGTGCGGAATTCGGGCTTCTCGCGAAACCACCGTTTGTTGGGCTCGGTCTCGAACACACCCGGGGCGATGGCATTGACCCGCACACCTCGGTCGGCCCAGTCCGCAGCCAACGACTTCGTCAACGCGGTCAACCCGGCCTTGGCCGCTTCGTAATGCCGACCCCGGATGCCGCGGATGGCGATCGGCCCGGCGATCGACGTGATGTTCACGATCGCACCGCCTTTCCGCTCCAACATCGGAGTGCCCAACATCTGACAACACACGAGTGCCGAGGTCAGATTGAGGTCGAGTAATTGCCGCCACTCGGCGAGTGGAAAGTCCTCTGTGGGAACATCGAGACGCCGGCCGCCGACGTTGTTCACCAGAATTCCGATCGGCCTGCCGAGAGCCAGGATCGACTCGCACATTACCTTGGCGCCTTCAGCCGTGCCGACATCGCCGACGACGTAGCTCGCTGCAGTCCCGATTTCCGCAGTGGCTTGGGCTAAGCCGGCCTCGTCTCGGCCAACGAGTATCAGGTCCGCCCCGGCGTCCGCCATCGCTTGGGCGATCGCGCGACCAAGACCACGACTGCCCCCGGTGACGACCGCCGTGCGCCCCGTCAACGAAAAACGATTGCCGGCCGACATCTTGACAAGACCTTGCCCACTTGATCCAAACGATACTTTAGCAGGTCTGCCGGATCTTCGCGCGGTGAGAACATGGCGAAATGCGATGAAGGTTATCGATGCGAAGTCTGCGGAGTCGATGTCGAGGCCATCGTCGATTCCGATTTGTACCTTCGCTACATCCTCGGCGACGTGACGCTCGAGTGGCTGCACCGCCTGCCGGAACGCCACGTGCGATGCAGCCCGGCGCTGGCTCAGTACATCGTCGATGCCCGCTTCGAGTCGGTGTCGTGCGGCGGCGATTTCAACAAAGTTCTCATGACTGCCGATTACATTGCTGCGGAGACGATTCGCGTCACCTCGGCTTGGCGTCGGCTTCAGGCCGTACCGACGCTTGGACTGAGTCTTGCTGAGTATCCCTTGTCCATCACACCACCCACGGCCGCGGAGCAACCATCGTGAAGCGTTTCGCCATCATCGTTCTCGGTCTCTGTCTGGTCGCCGTGACGGCTTCGGCCGATGTGGAGTCCGGCCCGAAGGTCGGCGGCACAGCGACCCCATTCAAGGTGTTCGCCGTGACGGATGTCGCCGACGGCAAAGAGGTCGGCAAGGACGTGGAGATCGTCAAGGATCGGGCCAAACTGCCCACGGCTTACGTGTTCGTCAATGCCGACAAGTTCACCCGGCCGGCGGCCCGTTACCTGAAGAAGCTCGACGAGAAGGCGGACACGATCGACGACAAGGCTGCCGTTGTCGTGGTCTGGGTTCACGGCGATGCAGCCAAGTCGAAGGACTACCTGCCCAAGATTCAGAAGAGCCTGAACTTCACCCGCACAGCGCTGACGGTCTTCGACGCGGATGCCTCCGGTCCGAAGGAGTGGGCATTGAACGCGGATGCCGCCGTCACGACGGTCATCGTCGTCGAAGGGAAGATCAAAAAGACCTTCGCCTACGACACGTTGAACGACACCGATGCGGTCAAGGTCTTGGACGAATGGAAGAAATCAGCCGGCAAATAGCGGCAACGGATCGTGGCCCTTGCCGATCACTTTTTCCGGCTCCACCCCCAGGCGGTCCTTCAGAATGCTCGCGTAAGCCCGGCGGAAATCGACGGTGTGAACGAGGTTGCCTTCGTGCAGCTTCGTCAGGCTCGGATGTTCACCGACGATGCCGCCCTTCAACCCACCGCCGAAGAGCATCAGCGGGGCGCCGGAGCCGTGGTCAGTCCCGCGGCTGCCGTTCTCCTTGGCACGCCGGCCGAATTCCGAGAAGGCCAGCACGGTGACCCGCTTGCCGTGACCGCGGGCTTCAAGATCGCGGACGAAGGCGGTGACGGCGGAGGAAAATTCGCCGAGCAGGTTGGCGTGGGCGCCGGCTTTGCCGCCTTGGCCTGCATGCGTGTCGAAGCCGTCCATCGAGACGTAGTAGATGCGGGCACCCAGGTTCGCGTCGATGAGTTGAGCCGCGAGTTTCAACTTGCCGCCGAGGCCGTTGGTTGGGTACGGCTGCTTCGCTTCGTAGTTCTTGTTCAACAGCTTAAGCCGATCGCCGGCGGCATAGGTCGTCGTGGCCGTGCGTTGGACGAAGTCGAGCAGGTCGTTGCCGCCGGCTTCGCCGTTGGACGTGGATCGCACGAGCGATTCCTGCTCGCTCGCATCGGCGGCATTGCCGGACAAAAACTTGCGTTGGAACTCGGCGAGTGAAGCGATCGAAGGCGCCTTGACGGTGCCGCCCTGCAGCGCAAGCGGAGCGGTTTCGCCGCCGAGGTGGAAGGCACCCGCCTTATTCTGAAACATGGCTTGGCCGAGCCAACCTTCGGTGATGCTTTCCCGCAGGTGGCCGACATTCCAAATGTCCATGCTGCGGAAGTGGGACTGGCTCGGGTTCGGATACCCGACACCGTGGACGATGGTCATGAGACCGTCGGCGTAGAGTTTGGCCGCACCCTCCATCATCGGGTGCAGGCCATAGTCGTCGTTCAGTTTGAGCACATCGTCCTGCGGGACCCCAATGGTCGGCCGCAGTTTCACGTACTCGGCATCCTTGCGCGGGATGACGGTATTGAGGCCGTCGTTGCCGCCGGTGAGTTGGACGACGACGAGGATGGTTTCCTTGGCCCCGGCCTTGTCCGCGTTCGGTGTGGCGAAGGCGGTTTTGCCCAAGAAGCCCGGTACGGCAGCACCGAAGCCGAGCAGAGTCGAGGTCTTCAAAAAGTCGCGGCGATGCGTCATGGTCGGTCTCCGGAGTGTGAGCGATTTCAGTTCCTGTCGGCTCGGTAAGCAACCGCTAAGCCAACTGGAATTCAGGCAGTGAGCAGATCAGGTGGGTCAAGGAACGAATGCCGTCGCCCTTCGGATGCGCGTCGGCGTAGGCGGCCAATTTGTCCTTGGCGGACTCGGGAAGATCGTCCTGCAGGAAGAGTTTCGTAAGCGAATCCACCGGACTCACGTCGCCCTTGAGGAACTTCACCGGGTCGCAGCGGTCGGTAAACGCACTGTCCCGAGTCGACGTCAGTGCGGATGCCAAGTTGCCGCGGAGGAGCAGAGTCTGGGCATTCAGCCACGAGCGGCCGCCATCCCAACCCTTGACGGACGGCGGGGCGAAGAGTTGTTGGCCCAGGTTCTCCAGCCGCTGCGCCAGAGGTAAAGCACCGATGTTGCCTTCCAAGCCGCGGACGATGCCGACGGCGAACTCGATCGGACTTTTCACCTTGCGTCGGTACACGGTCGGGCTGAAGAAGTGCTCGGAGCGAAGCATGGCCTGCAGCAGTGTCGTCGCGTCGTAGTTCGCTTCCCGGTAAAGCGCCGCCGCGGTGCGGACCCGATCGTCGGTCGGTGCCGCGAGATCGCTGAAGAAGAAGCGATAGAGCTTGCGGACGATGAACTCGGCACAGGCCGGCTTCGCCAGACAAAGGCGGACGATGTCGTCCCCATTCCAGTTGCCCGTGCTGCCGAAGACGGTCTTGTCGCCATCGTCGTGCTTGCGCGGGCTGAAGACGATGCGGTTGTTGAGCAGTTCGTAGCCGGTGAAGGCCCGCGCGGCCTCGCGGATGTCCGCTTCGGTGTAGTTCCCGATGCCCAGCGTGAAGAGTTCCATCAGTTCGCGGGCATAGTTCTCGTTCGGCTTGCCCTTGCGGCTTTCGACCGTGTCCAGCCAGATCATCATGGCCGGGTCGAACGACATGCCGTTGACGAGTTTGCGGAAGTCGCCCAAAGCAAGCTCGGACAGCAGGCGATAATGGCCGAGCATGAAGCGGGCCTGCTGAACTTTGACGATCGACGTGGCGAAGTGATCGTGCCAGAACAGGCATATCTTTTCGTGCAGCGGCTTGCTGCCGTTGAGAATGCGGTGCAGCCACCACGCGGCCAGTTGGGTTCCGCCCGCATCACGCGGCAGGCTCCGCTCCCGAGCGGCATACTCGCTGGCCTGTGCGGCGTCCGTGCTGTGCTTCGCTTCGGAAAAAAGCCGGTCGAGGGTCGGCTGCGGGCCGTCGTTCAGGGCTTGCTGCAACTCCGAGGTCGTCGGGCCGAAGCCGGTGCGACGCAGCAGGTGCCCGGCTTTGGCGAGCGTCCACGGGTTGGCGGAACTCGGTTCGTAGCGCTTCCAGTGCTGGTCGATGTTCACTTGGCAGCCTCCGGCAGGGTCCACTGCAGTTTCATTTCGTAGTCACGTTCCCGATGGTCGAGGCGAAACTCGACCGCGCCGAGGGTCTCGAACCAGGCTGCGATCTGCTTCGTCTCGGCCTCGGCGGCTTTCAGCGAGAGGTTGCGCGTCAACATGAGGTTGGTCACCAGCGGCTCGGGGATTTTGCCGATCAGCCCAGCGACGCCGTTGCCGTACGCCTTGGCCCGCCACACGGCGGGGTCACCTTCGGATTTCTTTTCGGTTCGCAAGGCGATGATGACCGGAGCCAAAACGTCCGGCCGGCTGCCGACCACAAGATTATCGCCGACGATCGCAAAGCAGGGCGAAAACTGAAAGCGCAGCCCTTCCAGATCGTCCTGAAGCTGCTTCGCTTCCGAGAAGCGGTAGACGACCACGTTCACGCTTTCGATGGTCTGCTCCGTCATCGTCAACCCGGACGACGGCGTGCCGATCAGGGCGGCCGCGCGAAGGATGCCGGTGGCGGTCTTGGCGTAGGCAGGGTCGCGCATGGTGCCGATGTAGGCGAATCCAGGGATCGGCTGTTCGGGGGAAGCCTTGTACAAGGGCGCGACCCGATCGAGCATGACGAGGCGGTGGTAGGGCCCCATCTGTTCGAAGAGTTTGCGGATCGACGAGCCGGGCAGGAACTTCGAGATGTCCTTGACACCCTGATCGAAGTCGGCCTTCTGGTTATCGTTCATGAGCTTGTCGCGTTCGATGTAGAACGTCTTTGCGTCCAAGTACAAACTCATCGAGGCAAGCACGCCGGCCGGTTCCAAGAGCGGTAGGCTGCCGGGTGTCCCTGCCGGTGGGACGTGCATGGCCAACTCGGGGCGAAGCTCGCTTCGCTTGGACGGGACGCGAATAGTGACGTCCAAACCCTTGGGCGCGATCGTCAGACCCGCGGCGAGAAAGTCCGCGCGGCCGAGGGCGTCGATGGTGCCGCCGACGACGAGATTCTGGATCGCATCGCGTTTGGTGGCGGAGTAGAAATCGCGGCCGGCTTGCGTATCCTTGGCGGCGGCCAAGTCGAACCAAAGCCAGGCATCCGGGCTGCCGGACAGGAGTTTTCGCGCTTCGAGTCTTGCGTCGGTGCGGGTTTTCTTGGGTGTGTTCAGCAAGGTCTTATGCAGCGCTTCCTCATTGTTGGCGAAGTAGAGTCGCGCGCCGTTGCGTGCGGCGTGAAACTCCTTGCCGAAGTGGACCGAATCGATGTCCCCATGCTTGACCCGACGCAGTTCTTCGGGTTTGTCCGCATCCTTCGCCGCTTCCCGAGCGACGAGCTTGAGCACTGAATTCAGGAATGCTTCGGAAACCTTCGGCTTGGTGCCGTCGATCACGATCACGGCTGCACCGCCGTCGGTTTTGCTGCCGATGGCGATGCCGTTGCCGGCGACGTCGTTGAGCAGCGTCTTCCAGTCGGTTTGGAGTTCGCTTTCGTAGAGAGCGATCAGGTCGAAGAACTGCTTGACGTTCGGCAGGCGAAACAGTTCCTTCACCGCCGGCAGTTCGAGTGCGGATACGATGGCGGGAAAGCTGCGGCCGGCTTCGACGAACCGCGTCGGCTTTTCGAGGACGATGACCAAATCCGCTTCATCCGGGATCGCACTCAACGGATCGCTTGCAGGCGACGGCGTTGTCGCGATCAGCAGTGCGAACATGATCAGCCGAATTCTCAACATCGGTACCACTCCGGCGGTGCGTGTGCGTCGCCAAGAGTTACCGCACGAAGCCGCGGACGGTTTCAGGAATTCTCATCGCCTGCAGGCGGCGGCGGTAGGGGCAGCAACTTCGGCGGGCGACCGTCGCGCGGATGGGTGACGCCCCAGAACTTCGCCACGAACAGCAGTTGCTTGGCGAGACCGTGATAGACGCTGACTTCCTTGAGCGTCGGTCGGGAGCGACCGATGACCTGACGGATGACGTGGAAGATGCCGTCCGACCGAAAGTCCCAGAGGAACCGGATCGCAAGCAAAGCCTCCTTCAGGTGCCGGAAGAGATGTTCCTGTTGGTTGTAGTCCGCCGGCGGTTCGGTGTTGCCGTAGACGATCGGCTTGCGCAGCAGGAACTGTTTGCGAAGCTCGTACAGCACCACCGCCACCGACTGAGCCAAGTTCAGCGACGGAAATTCGAGATCGGCGGGGATGTAGATGCTGCCGTGGGTCGCGGAGATTTCCTCGACCGTCAGCCCGCTCGGCTCCGGGCCGAACAGGATCGCGGTCAGTGCGGTCGGCAGGGCATCGACCAGCGTCGGCAGCTTCTCCTCGGGTGTGCCCCAGAAGCCTTGGCGACGCAGCCCGCCGATTTCGCCGGACGTGGCGAGCACGAACCCGCAATCGTGGATCGCGTCGGCGATCGTCGGCACCACGCGACAGTTGGCGAGAATGTCCGTGCCGCGCATCGCCATCATCAGAGCTTCGGAATGATTCGGATCGGCGACCGGCTCGACGAGCACGAGTTCGCGCAGGCCGAAGTTCTTCATGACTCGGGCCGCCGAGCCGAGGTTGCCGTGATAGTGGGGCCGGACCAAGACCACGCGGCAACGCGACAGACTGACTTCAGTCATACCGGCAGGGCTTTCGCCACAGGATGCTCGCAGAGTTCCCGCGCCACTTCGCCGAGTCGCTTCAGGTCCAGCTTGCCGGTACTCATGATGGGAAAATGCTCCACGATACGGCAGTCCCGCACATCGGGTATCCAGAGGTTCGGCAAACCGCCCGCTTTGAGTTGTTGAAACAACTCCGCCAAGTCCTCGGTGACTTCCAACAAATGCAGAACGACGATCCGTTCGCCGCGCTTGTCGCAGGGAACCGAGGTGACGGCGAGTTTGCGTTCGCCGCAGGTGCCCAGGCGGTCGTGCAGTTCCTCATCGAGGCGTTCCAAGGGAATCATTTCGCCCGCAATCTTGGCGAAGCGGCTGACGCGGCCGGTGATGCGCACGAAGCCGGCATCTTCGATTTTGCCGACGTCGCCGCTCACGTACCAACCGTCGCGAATGACCTGATTCGTCTTCTCGGGCAGATGCAGGTAGCCCTGCATGACGTTGGCGCCGAGGCAGCCGAGCAGGCCCTCCCGGCCATGCGGCAGGGCTTCGTGCGTCTCCGGGTCGAAGGTTTTGATGCAGACATTGGGAATCGGCTGGCCGACCGTACCGGGAACGTTGGCCCTCTGCGTAAGGCCCTTGATGGTGACATCCGCGAGGTTGGTGCCGACAACGGGGGAAAGCTCGGTGCAACCATAGCCTTCGTAGGGCAGGATGCCGAAGCGCTTGTGGAACTCCTCGGCCAGCTTCACGGGCAGTTTCTCGGCGCCGCACACGATCAGCCGGAGCGCTTTGAAGTCGTCGACTTCCGCGCGTTTGAGATAGAATCGCAGAAATGTGGCGGTGCCGAGGAGGATGGTGCAGGCGTGCTTGCGGCAAAGCTCGCCGATTTCCTTGGCCTGGCGCGGATCGGGGAAGATCACCGCCTCCATGCCGACGACCATGGTGGACCAAAGGCTGACGGTGTAGCCGAAGCAATGGAAGAACGGCAGGGTGACCAGCATCCGGTCGCTGTCGTGAAACTCCACGCCGCGACGGAAACCATCCACGTTCGCCGCGATGTTTCGATAGCTGAGCATCACGCCCTTCGGCTCCGCGGTACTGCCGCTGGAGAAGAGGATGGTTTGCGTCGCGTCCAACTTCAGTCGGCCGAGCTTCAATACGACGTTGCTCAGGAACCAACCGGGCAAGGCGATCACGGCCACCAGCCGCAGCAGCATCGCGGTCTTCTTCATGCCTGCCATGGCATCCTCGAGATACACGACCTCGACTCCTTCCGGCACGGTCAGCGGCACCTTGTCGCAGAAGCGGCGCGAGGTGAGGATCTGCTTCACGCCCGCCTGCTTGACGGCCGAGCCGACGGCACTCGGTCCGGTAGTGTAGTTCAGGTTTACGGTCGTTCTGTTCAGGAAATTGACCGCGATGTTGCAGAGGACCGATCCCAACGAGGTCGGCATCCAGATGCCGACATTCGCCTCCGGCCCCAGTCGCGGTGCCAGCCAGGTCCGCAGGCTCCAGGCGGCAACGAGTACCCGGCTCCACGTGAGTTTGCGTTCCGTCCCCGTGGCCATATCCACGATGCCCACGCTGAAGAGGTGGCGGAAAGAACAGGCCTGGCGCACGAAGGACGCTGGGGTCGGTAGGAAGAAATCGCTCTGGGCGATGCCGCACTCGGCGGACGCCTCCACCACGGCCGCACGCGTTTCCGCCGCGGTCGAACCAACCGCAACCGGCCGCCCGAAGTAGACCGCAACCCGGCGACGCAGCGGCCACTGCGGCCACTTTTTGCCTATACGTCCGCCCGACCAACTCAGCATGCTGCCCCAGAGATTGTCGAGATACACCGGAACGATGGTCGGCTTCACCCGACATCGCGCCGCGATTTTTTCGATCCCACGGGAGAACGGCAGCATCTGTCCGTTGCGGGACAGATGCTGCTCCGCGAAAACCACGACCACATGGCCGGCATCGAGGCTTGCCGCGATCTGGTCCAACGCCGCGTTCAAAGCGCGAACCTTGCCGTGCCCGCTCTCGAGCCGGATGGTCCACTTCCTGCCGAAGGACAGGCAGAACCGCAGCAGCCGGTTGCCGTAGAACGCATTCGTGATCACAAACTTCAGCGGCCTGGGCGACGCCACGAGAAGCAGCAGCCAATCGAGATAGGTGACGTGATTCGGCACCAACATCACGCCGCCGGCGGCGGGGATGCGGTCCCGATGGTAGACCGAGAAGCGGTAGACGAGGCGAACCGCAAGGTGTTGCAGCGGGCGCCACAGAATCGGCAGGAACCATACGACGATCAGGAAGCATGGGACGGCGGCCAAAGTGCTGAGTATGAAGAGAAAAAGTTCCATCCGGCGGACCTCGAACGGAGCGCGAGTTCGACCGCGGAGCGGCCGACGTCGACGAATGTCTTAGTCGAATCGGCATTCGCCGGCGAGTTGTCGGTGAACAATGGGAACACCGAGAGGGCCGAGCCGACCCGGGCCAACGACTTGGGCAACAACAACGAAGCAAGCCGCCCGAAGTTCGGGCGGCTTGCTTGAGGTGACATCGGGTACTCGTTTACTTGACTCGGCTGAAGGTCACCGTGCGGTCCAGTTCCTCCATCACGATCTCGCATTCATCGTCGCCGGACATTTCGAACTTGCGGATGACGGTCCCGTATTCCTTGCCTCGGATCGTCAGCTTCGTGCCGCTGATCTTCCAGGTGCCCGTGTCCGACGACTTCTCCGTGCCGAATTCGCTGCTGACCGTGCCGGAGGCTTGGAAGGTGCCGTCCTCGTTGAAGGTGATCCGATGGCTGATCTTCACCCCTTGAACCATGACCGACATCTTCCACGTGCCGACCATTGAGGGCTTATCGGCGTCGGCGTCGTCCTTGTTCTTGCCTTCTTTGTCCGCCTTGGCGATTTGATCGTCCTTGTCGGCCTTCCAGCCGAGCTTCTTGGCGGCGGCGAAGTCGTCTGCCGCGAGGTTGGCGGCTCCGTTGCCCTTGTGGGCCGCAGCACGCAGGGCGAAGGCGTCGCCGTTCTTGCCGTCCGTGAGATCGACGACCTTGGTGAAGTCGTCCACGGCGTCCTTGAACTGCTTGAGTTCCAGGAAGCATCGGCCTCGGCCGACGTATGCCGAAAGTACGGCGGAGACTTTGGACTTGTCGCCGAGACCCTTCAGGGCGTCGGTGTAGAATTTGACGGCCTGCTTGAAGTCCTTGCCCATCCGCAGAGCATCGCCGACCTTGGCGAGGAAGATCGGGTTGCCGGTACGGTTGGCCCCCTCGTTGAAGACCTCCGCAGCTTCACCGGTCTTGCCGGCCAGGATGAGCATGTTGCCCGTGGCGATGATGTACTCGGGCTTCCACGGGGCCAATTTGGCGGCGACAGCGAAGTCCTTGGCGGCCGCGTCGTACTTCTTCAGTTCGTTGGCGACCTCCGCCCGGTTGGCGAAGTAGAGCGGGTTCTTGTCGTCCTTTTCGATGGCCCGGGTAAAGTCCTCGCTCGCCTCGTCGAACTTCTTGGCGTTGAAGTATGTCACGCCCCGTTGGTTGTAGCCGGCGCCCTTGGACGGGTCCTGACGAATCGCGGCGGAGAAGTCGCTCATCGCTTCGTCGATCTTACCCAAGGCCCGGTAGGCGACGCCGCGGTAGACCCGGTAGTCGTACTTGTTGCCGTCGAGCTTGATGGCTTCGTTCAGATCCTCCAAGGCGGTGCGGGCGTCGTTCTTCTCGATGAAGGTGCGGCCGCGGAGGTAGTAGGCATAGGCGTTTTTTTCGTCCGTTTCGATGGCTTTGGCGAAGTCCTTGGCGGCCGCGTCCACCCGACCGGCGTTCAGCTTGCGCTCGCCGCGGGTCGTCCAGTTCAGGACCGTCTTCGGCTCGATGAACGTTTCAATTTCCTTCAGATACTTTCGAACCTCCTCGACCGAGACGTGACCGGAGACGACGCCGTTGACGGCCCGGCCCGATTCGCCCGCCGGCTTGTAGTAGGAATTCACAGCGACCAGTTCGCCCGCTTCGTTGATGAGCGGGCCACCCGAGTTGCCGCCGTTGATCGGGGCGGTGGTCATCACCGAGCGGACTTTGCCGAGGCGGGTCAGACCGCCGTTGACGCCGACCGTGCGAACTTCACCGCTGACGTTGCCCCAGACGAACCCGTCCGAACCATTGGTTTGTCCGCCGATGGTGCGGACGATGTCGCCTTCCTCCGGTTCGACCGCGGCCATTTTGAGGGCAGTGCTCGTTTCCGGCAGGCTTTCGAGTTGAACCAGAGCCAAGTCGCGAACCGGGTCTCGGTCGATCACGGTCCCCTTGACGCTCTTTTTGATCGAGTACTCGCCTTCCTCGCGGACCAGTTTGCCGTCCTTACGGATCGGGAAGATGACCTGCAGCGTGTCGGTCCCTTCGACCACGTGGTCGTTGGTGATCATCAGCTTGCGTTCCTTGTCCACGATCCAGCCGGTGCCGCTCGTGGTCGTCGTTTCGGTCGGCTGCCAGATGACCCAACCCGAAGAATTGAGCAGGAGCTGATGGAGTTCCTTGGTCGTCTTCTTCTTGGCTTCCGGCACCTCGTTGGCGGCCGGACGGGCTTCCTGAGCGTTGGCCGATTGGGAGAGCATCAGCGGCGTGAATGCCGCACCGCCGAGGATCGTGCTCACCATCAACTTGCGAATTGTCCGGGTCATGACAGGCTCCTGAGTTTGGGGTTTCGAGTGAATCACTCGGTTCGACACCACCCCGTACCGCTCAGCTTGTCCGTGTGACGCGAAAAGCGGAAAATCTTTCCCGAGCGTGAAGTTGCGGCCGCGCTGGGGCTTAAGTTAATCTTCACCTATGGAAACACCGACCTACCACCGCGATGCACGTTCCGAGGCCGCGGCGATGCCGACGATCCCCGGTTACGATGTCAGTGCCCTGATCGGTCGCGGCGGCATGGGGCGGGTCTATCGCGCCCGGCAACTCGCCCTCGGCCGCATGGTCGCGGTGAAGGTACTGGCCCACGAAGCGGAAGAACGGCTCTCCGCACGTTTCCGAGAAGAGGTCCGCGCCGTTGCCCGCCTGCAGCATCCGAACATCGCCGCACTCTTCGAGACCGGGATCGCCGATGGTCGCCCGTACTTTTCGCAGGAACTTCTCGAAGGCGGATCGTTGTCCCAAAAGTGGGGCGGCCTGCCGCAGGAACCCAAGGACGTGGCTCTGCTGATGGAGGTCGTGACGCGGGCCATCGAATACAGTCACCAGAGCGGAATCCTGCACCGCGACTTGAAGCCGAGCAACATCCTACTCGCTGCGGACGGCACACCGAAAGTGACCGACTTCGGCTTGGCCAAGGAAGTGCAAGGCGATTCCGGCGACCGGACCTCCAATCTCAGTCCGCTGACGATCACCGGCGAAATCGTCGGCACCCCCGCCTACATGCCGCCGGAGCAGGCCTCCGGCGTGGTCGCAGGCATCGGGCCGACGACTGACGTCTATTCCCTCGGCGCCGTGATTTACGAGGGGCTGACCGGCCGGCCGCCGTTCCAGGCTGCGGAGCCGCTGCAGGCGCTGATGATGGTATTGACGATGGACCCGGTTGCCCCACGGACCTTGCAGCCGAAGATCCCGAGGGACTTGGAGACGATCTGTCTGAAGTGCCTGCACAAGTCCCCGAAGAAACGCTACCCAACGGCTGCGGCCCTGGCCGACGACCTACGCCGCTTCCTTCAGGGCGAAACGATTCTGGCCCGGCCGGTGGGTGTGGTCGAACGCACGGTCAAGTGGGCGAAGCGACGCAAGGCCGCTGCGGCGTTAGCGGCGCTCAGTGTCGTCTCAGTGGTCGCGATCGTCGCTTTCGGCATTCTGGAAGTGGTCAATGCCGCGAAGGTTCGCGAGGCGAATGCCGCGCTGGCCGCCAAGAATGAGGAACTCGAGTCGCTCAACCGCGATCTCGTGGCAGCCAAGGCGGAGACGGACAAACTGCTGACGTTCTCGCTGGAAGCTTTCGACGAATCGCACTTCGACCTGTCCGAACGACTTGCTTCGGTCCCGCAGGCCGACCGGATTCGCCTCGACCTGCTCGATAACGCCGGCAAAACGCTGGACAAGATCTACGAACTCAAGCCGCAGGCCGGCGTTCGCGAGTACCTGATCGACGGCTACAACCGCCTGGGCAACATCAACAATCAGCTCGACCGCCTCGATCGCGCGGAAACTTGCCATCGCCGCAGCTTGGAAATGGCGACGCTGCAGCGGAATGAACAACCGAACGTGCTGGAGCACCGCACCGGACAATTGCTGGCAATGACGCAACTGTCGCAAACCCTGATGCGGCTGGGCAACCCGGACGCAGGCAAGCTTCAGGAGGAGTTCCGCAACGAAGCGGCTGCACTTCTCGAACTTCATCCTTCGAATGCGGAAGTGCTGCGGCTCAACGTCATGACCGCGATGAGCGAACTGAACCGCATCATTCAATCCCAAGCCGACGTTGAGGATTATCTGGGTGCCCTCGAACGCCAGGTGTCTCTGCAGCGGCGACTGCTGTCTGCGGCACCGACCAACGGCAAATACCGAGCCAATTTCATCGACATGTCGTTGAGCTTGACCGATGCCTACTCGACCGAGCAACGCTTTCTCGAAGCCGTGCGCACCTTGGACTCGGCACGCGTCGAACTCGAGACGTTGCGCAAGTCTCCCGAGGCCGACACTCGTCGCCTCGACGCGAGCTTTTTGGGATCGCGCGGCCAAATCGCCCGCTTCCAGGCAAAATACGACGACTGCGACGCGGACTTTCGCAAGGCCTTGGAAATCAATCGATCGGTCCTCGGCGACTTCCCCGAACGGGGTACGGCCGTTATGCGCGTCGCCAACAGTTGGTCGGCGTTGGCGCTCAACAGCGTCGATCGCAAGCGCTTCGACGACGCGGACAAGGAACTGAGCGAGGCCGAGGCGCTCGTGAAAAAACTGGTCGAGGTGTCGCCGCAGGATCGTGGCTACAAAAACCAGCTGGCGAACTACGCCAAGACACGCGGCTACATCGCCTTGGCTCGAAGCGAAGCCGCAACGGGAGTCAAGCCGTGAGTACGCCGACCGACTCCCGATTGGACGTCATTCCCACGCTCTGGAGCATGGTTCAGCTGGCCCATGCCCTCGGCGACGGTTCGGCCACCGCGGCCCGGCAGGCACTGGTCCTGCGGTACGCCAAGGCGCTGCGGCGATACGTCGGCGCCATCGTCAAGGATCCGGAACAGGCGGACGAGTTGACGCAGGACGTGATGATGAAGCTTATGCAGGGCAACTTCGCCGGGGCCGACCCGAACCTCGGCCGCTTTCGCGATTTCCTGAAGACGGCCGTGCGGAACATGATCCGTAACCACTGGGCCAAAACGGCGCGCCGCAGAACTGCGACTTTGGCGATCGATGCCGCCGACGATGCCGAATCTGAAGCGTGGGACCACGAATGGCAGGCCAACGTCCTCGATCATGCCTGGGCGGCCCTGAAGCAGCACGAAACCCAGCACCCGTCGCCGCCGAGTTGGTCTGTGCTGCGGCTGCGGACGGACGAGCCGGACGCAACCAGCGAGGAGTTGGCCGCCCTATTGTCTCGGCAACTCGGCACGCCGCTGCGGGCCGATGCCTGCCGGCAATTGCTTCGTCGCGCTCGAGTCCGCTTCGCGGAGCTTCTGATCGCCGAGGTCCGAGTCGGCCTGACGACGCCGTCACCGGAGGCGGTCGTCGATGAGTTGATCGCGCTCGGTCTGTGGGAGTACGTCAAGGATTTTTACGAGGATGCCGGGAAATGACCTTGGAAGGTCACTTCCGGATCGTCAGTTCCAGCACCGCTGCGGTCAACGTGCGGACTCCTTGTTTTACGCTCGGCTTGGCGGCGGGCAGATAGCCATCGGCGTGCATGCTCGGCAGGCTGGTGCCGCCGGCTGTTTTGGCGGCGTCATACCGCTCCTGGTCGATGGTTCCCAAGAAGTACATGCAGATCGGCACGCCCTCGCGACCGTAGCGGCCGAAGTCTTCGCCCCCCAGAATGGGCGCGCGTTCGACGACGTTGTCGGTCCCCAGGACTTCCCGAAACAAGTTGGTCACGCGGCGCGTCAGTTTCACGTCGTTGATGGTCGAAGGGGTCGCTTCATCCAGGTTCACGCGCACGTCCGGCTCCGGGGCATTCGCACCGATCGCGGCGGCTTTGCACTTGCGTTCGATGGCCTTCAACACCTGGTCGCGGACGGTGTCCTTGGTCGACCGTACCGTCAGTTGCAGCTTCACTTCGTTGGGGATGATGTTGTGCTTGGTGCCGCCGTGGATGCTCCCGACCGTGACGACGACCGGATCCGTCGGGTTGACTTCGCGGGAGGAAATCGTCTGCAGGTCGAGCACGATTTTCGCGGCCAACACGATGGGGTCCACGGTCGTGTGCGGTGCGGCCCCGTGACCGCCGCGACCCTTGACGATGACATCGACGGTATCGACGTTGGCGAGTGCCAAGCCTTCGGTGTAGGACACCGTGCCGACGGGCACCAGGGCATCGCAGTGCAGGGCCAAGCCGAAATCGGGCTTGGCGAATCTCTTGAATAAGCCGTCCGCGATCATCGCCTTCGCGCCGACGCCGATCTCTTCGGCCGGTTGCGCAAGGAACATCAGCGTGCCGGACCACTGATCCTTCAGGGCCACCAGCACGCGGGCCGTGCCCACGAAGCAGGTCATGTGCACATCGTGGCCGCAGGCGTGCATCACACCCGTGTCGTTGTTGAAGCGGTCGCGGACGCGGACCAGACTTGCATACGTCGCGCCGGTCTTCTCGGTCACGGGCAGGGCGTCCATGTCCGCCCGTACGAGGATCGTCGGGCCGGGTCCGTTTTTGAAGAGGCCGACCACGCCGTGGCCGCCGATGTTCTTGGTCACGGCGAACCCGAGGCTTTCCAGTTCCTTGGCCATCCGCGCGGCCGAGGCGGCTTCCTGCAGAGAGAGTTCCGGATTTTGGTGAAGGTGAAGATAGAGTTTGTGGAGATCGGCCGATTCCGCATCGATGCGTTCGTCGACCTTCGGCATCAGCTTGGCAACCGGCGATTGGGCAGACGCAAACGGGCAAGTCAGCAATAGGGCGAAGAACATCGCGGAACGCATGGCATCATCCTCGTGGGAAACTTGCCGATGATCTTATGCGAAGCGCGACCCGCAATCAGCCGTGGGCGCAGTTCGCGGTGTGGATGTGCTCGGGTGCCGCATCGCCGAGGGGGAAGCGCAGGGTTCCCGGCCCGTAGAGTTCCGCCAAGCCGGTCGGGGTCAACACCTCATCGGGCATGCCCGCCGCCGCGACCGAACCGGCCTTCATGCAGAGGACCGTATCGGCGAAGCCCGGCAGCATGCCGAGATCGTGGGAGACCATCAGCACGGTGATGTGCGTGGTTTCATTGAGGTCGCGGATCAGGCGGTAAAAGGCGGCGAGGCTCTGGAAGTCGATGCCTGCGGCCGGTTCGTCCAGCAGCAACAACTCCGGCGACGGCTCGAGAGCGAGGGACAACAGCACGCGTTGCAACTGACCGCCGGAAAGACCTTCGATGGGCGTATCGAGCAGTCCGGGGGCGCCGACCTTTTCGAGCAGTTGTTCCATCTTCGCGGACAGCCCGCGGCGGATGCCCAAGAAGATCGGCCGACGCTGCAGGGCCAAGCCCATGACGTCCCGCACGGTGCACGGGAGTCGCGGGTCGATCATCAACCGCTGCGGCACATAACCGACGTGCTCCGGCTTCGGCTTGCGGTGATCGTGACCGCAATGGAAGGAAATGGTCCCGGTGTACGGGAACTCGTTGAGCAGTGTCCGCAGCAGAGTCGTTTTGCCGGAGCCGTTCAGGCCGACGACCGCCGTAATGCGTCCGCGGATCACGTCGGCATGCAAGCCGCGCAGCACTTCCGACTGCCCTCGTCTCACCGAGACGTTCCGGAGCGACACCAACGGCGGCGGTGCGGGCGGAGCCTCAATCAGCGGGAGGGAGAAGGTCATCGCAGAACCGCCGCCAGGGCGGTGATGTTGGCCCGCATTTTGGTTTCGTACCAAGCGGCATCGATGTCCTCGATCCGGCCGGTTTCCAACGGATCGAGTTCGACGACGACCACGTCCGCAACGCCGCGCCGCTTCAACTCATCCACGATCCGTTTGGCGGACGACTGACCGGAAAACTGCGGTTCGACGGCGATGACCCGCGTCCCGCTCATGCGGCACAACTCGACGAGTTGTTCCAGCTTCTTCGGCGTCGGTTCCTTGCCGGGCGTCGCCTGAATCGGATCGAGCATGACCAAGTCGAATGTCTTCGCGAAGTATTGCATCGAACCGTGCAGCGGCAGGAACTTCCGTTCCTTCTTGTCCTTCAACAGCGCCTTCCCCTCGACCTTCAACGCCGCCAATTTGCCGCGATACCCTTCGGACCGGGCGCGGTAGCCGGCGGTCTCGTCGGGGTCGACCAGTGCGAGTTCCTTGGCCATCGTTTCCGCGAAGTTCATGGCGTGGTCCAATCCCATCCACACGTGCGGATCGGTATCGTCTCCGTGATCGTGATCGTGCGCTTCGCCCGCGGCATGATCGTGATCGCAGCCGCCTTCGAGCAACTCCTTCGTGGGAATCATCGAGCCCAGATCAACCAGCTTCAAGGACTTGTTGCCGGAGGCCAGCACGAGTTTGTTGGCGGACTTGGTCTCCAACCCGAGGCCGTTGATGAAGAAAAGATTCGCTTTGCGGAGCACGACCGCCTCGGTGAGTTTGATGTCGGCTCCGTGCGGGCCACTGCTGCTGAGGATCGTCTTGATCGCGCCTCGTTCGCCGAGCACGTTTTTGGCGATCGACAGCAGCGGCGCGAACGACACGACGACCTTCGGTCCGGACGCCGTAGGCCAGTTGCCGCCGTCGTCCGCACATCCCGACAGGCCGGCGAGCGCGGCGGCGGAACCGAGATACAAAAACCCGCGGCGGTCGAGCAATCGTGTCATGATGTCACTCGGCATACAAAGTATTACGACTTCCTTTTCCATTCTACGTCGAATCGGCGCGACGGGTTCAAGTAACCGTGGCTTGGGTTCAGTTTCATATATCGACGGGATACGAAGTCGCCGGAGAATCACGATGCCGTTCAGGATCAACACACGGGAAGCCCATGCCGGATCGACCGCGAGTACGGTCTACGTTCTGGCGGATGATACCGGGACGGCTCGCATCGAAGTCTGGCCGGCGTTCGGCTTCAACTGCGTCCGCTGGGCCGTCGAGGCGGGCAACGTCTTCCATACCGCACCGGATTGGGAAACGAACCCCTTGCCGACGCGGAGCGGCCATCCGATCCTGTTCCCGTTCCCGAATCGGCTCAAGGCGGGGCGGTTCACCTTCGACGGCATCGAGTATCAGTTGCCGCTCAACGAATCATCGGGCAGGCATGCCATTCACGGCTTCACGCCGAAGTTGCCTTGGCGAGTCGTCGGCACCGAGACGGGCAAGGACTACGCCGCGATCACCGGCGAGTTTCAATTGGGCGTCGATCAGCCGACCCTGGCCGACGCGTGGCCCAGCGATTTCTCGATCTTCGTGACCTACAAACTACGCGGCAACTCGCTCGAAGTCATCGCACTGGTCCGCAACGTCGGCGAGAAACGGATGCCGTTCGGCCTCGGTTACCATCCGTACTTTTGTCTGCCGTCGGTGCCGAACGCGGCCGTGGACGAGTTTCAGGTCTACGTCCCCGCGAAAAAGCTTTGGCTTGCCGAGGAGAGTCTCGCGACCGGCCAAAGTGAAATCCCTCCTGCGGATGTCGATTTCTTCAAGGCGAAGGCCGTCGGGCCGACGGCGCTCGACCATCTTTACGGCTCGCTGAAACCGCAGGGCCGTACGGTCGCCTTGCTGAGCCACCCGGCGGCCAACGAACAGATCCGAGTCGAGGCGGACCATACTTTCCGGGAATTGTTGCTGTTCACGCCGCCCCATCGCCGGGCCTTGGCCATCGAGCCATACACCTGCACGACGGACGCGTTAAACTTCGCACCGCAGGGTATCGACGCCGGCTTGCGGGTGTTGGAGCCGGGCAAGGAATTCGCCGCCGTCGTCCGCTACACGGTCGAGGCGAAAGGGGCAACATTTGCGGATTGAACAATCGCGCTCTAGTCTTTCGCGTCACGGCGATCAGCGTTGATCTTGCCGTTGCGTTCGAGGATCGGATGATGCGACTTCCCGGCCTCTCCGGACGAATCCCGAAACCCTCGGATTCGTTCGCCGGACGAAAATCCACCAACGTGCCGAAAAGCCTCGTCGGGTCGGTCTTCCTCAAGAAATACAAAGCCATCCGATTTCTGGGTGAAGGAAGCAACGCCCACGTCTACCTGGCTCAGGCCACGGATGATCCCGAGCGGCTGGTTGTCGTCAAGCGGATCAAGGACCACGTCCACCAGAATCCGCGTTTCCGCCAGTTCTTCGACAACGAAGTCAGGTCGATGTCGAAGTTCGTCCACCCGTATGCGGTGCGGCTTTTCGACGCATCTCTCACGGATCCGCTCGGCGCCTGCATGGTGCTCGACTACATTCCGGGCCTAACGCTGGAAAGTGTGCTCGCCAGCCATCACCGGTTGTCACCGGAGCGGATGGCTCGGCTGATCGGGCCGTTGTGCCACGCCCTGGAGGCCGCCCACAAAGCCGGTATCGTCCACCGCGATCTGAAGCCGGCCAACATGATGGTGCAGCACTTCGGCACACCCGAAGAGACCGTGCGCGTCATGGACTTCGGCTTTGCCGGGTTCGTCTCCAAACCGCACATTCAACTGGCGGAACTGACCGGCACCGGGCCGATCTTCGCGTGCGGCACACCCGCGTACGTCAGCCCTGAGATGGTCCGTGGCGATGCCGTCGATGCCCGCGGGGACTTGTATTCCGTCGGCGTCATCATGTTCGAGATGCTGACCGGTCGGCTGCCGTTCGAATGCAGAACCCAGGAAGAACTGCTCGCCGCCCACATTCAAGATCCCCCGCCGCGCTTCAATCGCATCGGCTTCCGCGAGATTTCCGCCGCGGTCGAAGGCGTCGTGCAGACGGCACTCTGCAAGTATCCCAGCGAGCGGCACCCGAATGCCCGCGCGTTGGTCGATCAGTTGAGTCGTGCCGTCGGCTTCAACATCTGGGAGGAAACCAAACCGGAGTTCGATGCCGTGCCTGTCGAGCACCGATCGGACGACGACATCGTGATCTGCACACTCGCGGACGACGATAAGCCGAAGGTTCGGGAGCCGGCCGACAAATTCGTGCTGTCGGACAGATTCGAGGCGATGTTGCCCGAACGCCTCGCGGCAGTAAAACTTCGCGGCTTTATCGAGGATGTCAATGGTTTGGCTGTCGTCTCCGAGCCGGGACTGATCCGGGTGCGGTTGGAACTGCCCCCCGGTTGGCGCGAACCGGCACAGCAGAATGCGAGCAAGAGCGGTTTGATGAATTGGTTCAGCAGTCTCCGCATCCCGAACGTGCCGAAGTCGAAGGAACCGATCGAACTTGACCTCCTGATGAAGAAGATCGACGCGGATCGCGTGGTGGTTCAGGTCGCCTTCCGGCCGTTGCCGTGGTACCTGCCGGACGACTTGGAATACTGGAACGCCCGCTGCGAAGGTTACTACGCGATTCTTCGCCGGTATCTGATGGCGGCATCCTAAGCATTCGTGCGGCTGCTATTCTAAACGGAGTGTTCAACTCCCACGGAACCCAAGCGCCGTTATGCAAGCCGATCCCGAAAGCGAATCGTTCTACTCGCCCCTCGCCAAGCCGATCCGGCCACCGGAGACGGGCCTGCCGAGGGTCCGCCTTAAAATCGAGCGGCGTTCGTCGCACCCGTGGGTCTTCCAGAAGATGGTGGAAAAGCCGACGACCAAAGTCGCCGGCGGCGCCGTCGTGGATGTGCTGGACCGCGGCGGCCATTGGGTCGGCCGGGGTTTCTACAACGGCCACAGCCGCATCTCGCTGCGGATGATGACGGCCGATCCCGCAGAGTTGATCGACGACGCCTTCTTCGCAAAGACCATCGGCCGGGCGGTCGAACTCCGGCGGGACGTGCTGAAGCTTGACGCGGTTACGAATGCCTATCGACTGGTACACTCCGAAGCGGACAACCTCAGCGGCCTGGTGATCGACCGCTTCGGGGACATGATCGTCATCGAATTTTTTTCCGCGGGCATGTATCGGTGCCGGCAGATGATCATTAACGCACTCGAAGCTCAGTTCCCCGGCTGTCGAACGTATTGGTTCGCCGAGGAGCATGTCGGTAAGCAGGAAAGCTTCGACTGCCGCAGCCCGGAGACGCCCAAGCCCGATCTGATCCACGAGCACGGTCTGAAGTTCCGCGTCGCACCCGGAAGCAAGCACAAGACCGGCTTCTTCCTCGATCAACGGGACAACCGCAAGTTCCTCGCGGAGCTTTGTCCCGGCAAGAGCGTCTTGGATATCTGCTGCAACTCCGGTGGCTTCGCCGTCTACGCCAAAGCCTTGGGTCAGGCAAGCGACGTCGTCGGCCTCGATCTCGATGAGGATGTCCTGACCATTGCGAAGGAAAACGCGAAACTCAACAAGGCCAACGTCCGCTTCGTGCAGAGCGATTTGTTCCCATGGTTGCGGGATGCGATCCCCAAACAGGAACGTTACGACGTGGTCGTTCTCGACCCCGCCAAGCTGACGCGTGACCGCGAAGCGATCGATCAGGCACTTCGGAAATACACGGACATGAATCGGCTCGCCCTTCAGGTGGTCGCACCCAACGGCTTGTTTCTGACCTGTTCCTGCACCGGGCTGGTGAGCGAGCCGGACTTCCTGGAAATGCTGCGCCGGGCTGCCTGGCAGGCCGGGCGAACCCTGCAGATCTTTAAGGTTGCCGGTGCCGGCGCGGATCACCCTTTCCTCACGCACGTGCAGGAAGGGCGCTACCTGAAGGCCGTGTACGGCCGGGTGAGTTAGCCGGACGCTTGCTGGTCGAGCAAGGAGTTGAACTACGCGACCGGGTTCGTCAAAGTCCCGATGCCGTCGATGGTGATGCGGACAACATCGCCGCTGGTGAGCGTAAACGAATCCGGCGGCACAATCCCGGTCCCGGTCAGAAGCAACACGCCTTCGGGAAATTCATTCTCCTTGAAGAGCCAACTCACGAGTTCCTCCGGGGTGCGAGCCATCATGGCCAACGTCGTGGTGCCTTGGAAGCCTTCGTGCCCCTGTCGCTCGATGACGAGTTGTATCCGCACGTCAGCCAACGGCGGCATCGCCTCCAACAGCGTCACAACCGGGCCGAGGGAGCACGAACCGCGATAGATCTTCGCCTGCGGAAGATACAGCGGATTCTCGCCTTCGATATCGCGGGACGACACATCGTTGCCGACGGTGCATCCCACGATGCATCCGGCCGGCGAAACGACGAGCGTAAACTCCGGTTCGGGCACGTCCCAACGGCTGTCCGCCCGAACTCGGATCGGTTTGCCCGGATCGACGATGCGCGAAGGCGTCGCTTTCAGGAACAACTCGGGCCGCGGTGCAGTGTAGACCTTGTCGTAAAACTGCGCCGCACCGGCGGACTCTTCCTCGCGTGCAATTTTGCTGCGCTTATAGGTAACACCCGCCGCCCAGACTTCCTGCCGATCGACCGGGTGAAGAAACGCGACGTCGCCCGCAGCAAAAGTGTCACCGGATGCCGCCGCAAGTTCTGCCGCGGCTTTCGGGTCGTCGGCATGGAGGATCTCGGACAGAGTGCTTACGCCTGCAAGTGTGCGCAGGGAATCGCCTTGGATGAGCACGGGAACGACTCGCCCATCCGCTGTGAGTACGCGGGCCAACTTCATCGGAATGCTCGCTGAGAGGAAGAAATACCTTAAGGCTTCAGCAGTCCGCCGGCAGCGGACTTCATGCGGTTGAGGACCGTGGCCCGTTCGGCGCAGCGCGGCCCGGCAGCGACGTAGCCCGGCGGTTCGTACGGCTGAATCAGCGGTTTGAGCCAGTCAGCCAGTTCCGGCAGCATCTTTTTCGCCGTGCGGATGTCGTGCCGCCCGTACGGGATGACGACGACCTTGGGCTTGATGCCGATGCACTCGGCGAGGTCGAGAAAGCTTTCGCATTCGGCGTCGATGTTGAATTCATCTCTGGTGCCGTAGCCGATGAAGCAGTGGAAGTCGTTCGGCCTGATGCCGCAGCGGGTGAGCATCTCGTAGGGGTTCTCCGTGGAGATGAAGTCGGTCGCCTCGGCCGGGTCGAAGGTCGCACCGAAAAGCGGATCGAGTATCTGCTTCGAGCGGATCTTGACGACGTAGTGGAAGCGCGCGAGCACTTCACTGCGGTCGGTGATGGGCCGCAATGCGAAATCGGCAGGGTTGTACTTGACACGGGCGTTGCCCTTCAGATCGCCGTATCGCAGGTTCAGCGGCGGCATGATGCCGACGATGGTTCCAAAGACATCCTTGTGCTTGAAGGCGAGGTTATAGGCGCCGAAGCCGCCCATCGACGCCCCCATGATGACGCGGGCTTCGCGTTCCGGCCGCAGGGCGAAGTTTTCGCTCGCGAAGCCCCAGACGTCGTTCATGATGTAGGTGCCGAAATAGCCCGACTTCGAGTTGACGTAGAAACTGCCCTTTATGAACAGCTCACGCTTGCCTTGGACAGAGCCGTCCGGCGCCACAATGACCAGCGGCGGAAACTTTCCGCAGCGGATGGCGTCGTCAATGCCGACGACGAAATCGAGGAAGTTTTCCTCGTCTTGCGCCAAGCCGTGAAGGTACAACATAGCCGGAAATTTGGTGTCGCCGTCGTAGCCGGGCGGCAGGTAGACATAGAGATCGCGCTTCTCATCGAGAGCCGGCGAGAAGATGCGACGATCGCTGCCGTGGTTGTTGGTGAAGTCGAGCAGGGTGCCCGCAAGACCGGCGCTGAGTTTGACGGCTGACTGCTTTTTCCAAAAGCGAATCCCGTCCGCACGCAGCGCGGTGGTCGTGCAGGCAAGCACCAGCAGGCAGAGCAGGGCACGCAGCATGGCCAATCTCCCGGACTACAAACCACATCATCATTCTACGAAACCGGCTTCGCTTGATGTTTGATCTTTTCGAGCCGTGCTGCGAGTTCGATCAGATCGGCTTCGGACGTAGGCACGGCCTCGCCGGATTCAGGAAACACTGGGACGAGGCTACGAACCACGGTGGCCGTCAACTCGGCGAGACCTTGGCCCGTGACGCTGCTGATGCCGAGTTCTGCCGAGGAACATGCCCCGAGGTCGATCTTGGTTTGCACCAACAATCCTTTGGGCAGCGGCTGCGGCCGCGGGCTTCCCGCCTCGTAAAGTTGCAGCACCAGATCGACTTCGATGCTCGTGCGTCGGCTGCGGGCAACGCCTTCCGATTCCAACGCATCGGCATCGTCCCGGATGCCGGCCGTGTCGATCAGCCGAATCGGCACGCCATCGAAGGCGAGTTCCTGCGTGACCAGGTCGCGCGTGGTGCCTGCCGTCGCGGAGACAATACTGCGTTCATACCCGGTCAACGCATTCATCAGGCTGCTCTTGCCGACATTGGGCGGGCCGATCAGGCCGACGGTAAAGGGCGAGGCGAGGTGCCGTGCGATCGGCGCGAATGTCAGCATTCGCTCCAAATCGGCTTGGGCATCGCCGAGGTTGCCGCTGTTGCGAATCGCTTCGATCTTCGAGTGGTAAGCCCCATTGCGTTGATCCAACAGAATCGAAGCCCAACGCAGCGTCGGTGCTTTGCTCAGCAGCCATTCGACCGCATCCGCTTCACGTTCGGCCGCGGCTTCCACGGCACCGGCCTGCACAAAAGCATTCGTCAACCAGCGGACGACCTGCCGACCGCCGTGGCAGTGAATCTCGACATGGTCGGTTTGCGGGACGAAAAGCATGACTTCGTCGCCCGCTCCGTTGCCGATGCGGCCGAAGCGATGCGCCCCCGGCAACGCTTCCGCAGGCAGTGGTTTCCCGGCTGGGCGAAACAGCGCCTGCGTGAGTTCCCAAGCCCTCGGGCCCGTGACGGCGAGCACCGCAATGGCCGCCGTGCCCGGCGGCGTCAGCAGCACGACTCGCGTCATGGCAGGGCCTCCGCCGTCAGCAGCAAGCCTTCGAGGACGAGATTGGGGACAAATCGCGGCGCGAATTCCGCCAAGTCTTCCATCAGATGAATTGCTGCGCCGCCGGTTACGAACAGGTCCACTTCGTCCTCATGGCGTTTCATCGCCACGAGTGCGCGTCGGATCGCCCCGCAGGTCGCGGCAATGATGCCGCCGCGAATGGCGTCGTCCGTGTTGGCGCCGGGAAAGTCGCGACGTCCGTCGAAGTCGATCTCGGGAAGTTGCGCCGTGCCCGCCTGCAGCGACGATGCCATGAGCCGTAAGCCCGGCAGGATGAAGCCGCCGCAGAAGGTGCCGGACGTTGTGATGCAGTTGATCGTCGTCGCCGTGCCGCTGTCCACGGTCATCGCGGCCGCGACGGGTCGTCGCAATCGGTTCGCCGCGACGGCGCCGAGAAGACGGTCGATGCCGACGCGGTCCGGGGCATCAGTGACTTGGAACAACGGCAATTTCTGGTGGTCGTCGATGATCGTGACCACCGCGCCGCGCCGTTCGCTCCATCGTGCAAGGTCGTCGCGCGGCTTCGGATTCACGCCTGCGATGACCCACGTCGTTCCTGCGATGTCGTCTGCGTTCCAAGATTCGGGAATGAAGCCGAAGTGCGTCACGACCGCGATCCGACCGCCGCGTACGACGCCGACCTTGATCCGCGTGTTGCCGACATCGACGACGAAATCGGGCGTCACGGCACTTGATCCTCACCGACGCGAATCGCCTTGTCCTCGGAGAAGATCACACGGCGCGGCTTGGCGTTCAACTTCGCCTCGGCCGCCTTCAACTCGTTGACCTGATGCACTGCGCGGGACACGAGCTTCGACAAGCCTTCACCCGTGACGGACGACATCAGGATCACCTCGCGGCAAAGTTCGGTTTCGAGCCGTTGCTGAACCCCGATCGAGTCGGTCAGTTCGCCCTTGGAGACGCAGACGATCTCCGGCTTGTCCGCCAGCGGCTTGCTGTACAGTTCGAGTTCCTTGCGGATCGCCCGATAGTTGGCGACCGGGTCGGACTCGTCCATCGGCATCGGCTCGACGAGGTGAATGAGGACGCGGGTCCGTTCGACGTGGCGCAGGAAATCGTAACCCAGGCCGATGCCTTGGCTCGCGCCTTCGATCAGCCCGGGCAGATCCGCGACGACGATCGTCGCCTCGCCGCCGAGGCTGACGAGGCCGAGGTTGGGCGCCTTGGTCGTGAACGGGTAGTCCGCAATTGCGGGTGTCGCTCGGCTGAGGCGGCTGAGCAGCGTCGATTTGCCCGCGTTCGGGAAGCCGATCAGGCCGGCGTCGGCGATGATCTTCAGTTCCAGTATCAGCTTTCGCTCTTCGCCGTCCTCGCCGGGGCCGAATTCGCGCGGCGTGCGGTTCGTCGAACTGGCGAAGTGCAGGTTGCCGCGGCCGCCTCGGCCACCCTTGCCGACGACGACTTCGTCGCCCGGCTCGAGCAGGTCCTTCAGGATGTTGCCGCGTTCGGCGTCCCGAATGATCGTGCCCGGCGGCACGACGATGACGATGTCGTGCGCGTCCTTCCCCGCGCAGCGGCTGCCGCCGCCCGGTTCGCCGTTGCCGGCCTTCCAATGCTTGCGGGCGATTAGCGGGGCGAGGTGATCCGCGTTGGCCAAGGCCCGCACGATCACGGAGCCGCCGTCGCCGCCGTCACCGCCGTCCGGCCCGCCGTTCGGCACGTATTTTTCCCGTCGGAACGAGACCATGCCGCGGCCGCCGTCCCCACCCTTGACTAAGATTTCCACGCGATCGACGAACATGATCTACATCCGTTCCACAGTCTTGATGCCGAGCAAACCCAAGGCGAGTTGAATGGTGCGGCCCGTCAGATCGACGAGCAGTAATCGTTCGCTTTTCGTCGCGTCGTCCGGTGCGGTCAGCACCGGGCAGGCGTCGTAAAACTTGTTGGCCGCCTTGCTCAAGTCCCACAGGTAACCGGCAATGTGGTGCGGCTCGTACTTCGCAGCGGCTTCCTGCAGGGCGTCGGAAAACCGAAGTAATTGTAACGCCAAGACGCGCTCCTCCGCAACCGCGAGCGTCAGGCTCGGCGGCGACTGCCGAAGCTTCGCCTCGTCGACGTCTCCCTTGCGGAGGATGTTGCGGCAGCGGGCGTAGGCGTACTGCATGTAGGCGGCGGTGTTGCCGACGGTGGCCAGCATCTTCTCGTGGCTGAAGACGTAATCCGATACGCGATTGCCGCTCAGGTCCGCATACTTCATGGCACCGATGCCGACGACTTCGGCAATGGTTGCCTTCTCGGTCGGCGAAAGCTCCGGCACCTCGTGCCCAAGCTCGCGGCGTTCGGTGCAGCTCGCTTCGTACTTTTCCCCGGCAAGTCGGACGGCATCGTCGATGAGTTCACTGAGTCCGACCGTGCCGCCTTCGCGGGTCTGGAACGGCTTCTTGTTCTCGCCGAGGATCGAGCCGAACTGCAGATGGTGAAACTCGACGGCGTCGTTGCCCCAGCGTTTCGCATTGGCAAACAGAGTTTTGAAGTGCAGTGCCTGGCGGGCATCGACGACGTAAAGCATCGCGTCCGGCTTCCACGTTGCGACACGATACCGGATCGTCGCCAGGTCTGTGGTGGTGTAGGTGAAGGCGCCGTCCCGCTTGCGGATCAGTGCGGGCGGATCTTCACGTTCCAACTCGTCCGGCGTCGCAGGTACGATGCCCTTGGCGTTGGGCAGCACGACCGCGCCTTGGCTGGTCCGAGCGATGCCCTTGGCGAGCAGATCGTCGACGATCGCGGGCAGCATCGGGTTGTAGAAACTCTCGCCGAGGGCATGATCGATCTGTACGTCGAGTCGTTCGTAAATGGGCCGCAGCATCTCCAGGCACGCCGGCATGAACTCGTTCCAAAGTGCGACGTTTTCCGGATCGCCGGCGTGCAGCTTGGCCGTCTCGGCTCGGCATTGCTGCATGATTTCGCCGCCGGCGTCGTCCTCGTCGCCCACGACTTTGGCGAGCTTGCGGACTTCGGTGTATAGCCGAGCCAACTCACGAACCGGGTCGGTTTGATACGCGGCATCGTCTCGATGATTCTTGTAGCCGTAGAGCAGAATCCCGAATTGCGTGCCCCAATCGCCGAGGTGGTTATCCCCGACGACCGTGTGGCCGAGGAAGCGCAGCAACCGCACGAGCGAGTCGCCGATGATGGTGCTGCGCAGATGGCCGACGTGCAGCGGCTTGGCCACATTGGGGCCGGAGTAGTCGATCGCGAACGACTTCGCTTGTGCCGAAGGCAAAACGCCGAGTCGCAGATCGGCCGATAGTCGCTGAAGCACTTCGGCAAGTTTGGCCGTCTTCAACGTGATGTTGAGATGCCCCGGCCCGGCGACGCTGATGCGTTCAATCCAGTCGTTGGCGGGCACGGCAGCCTTGATGTCGTTGGCGACATCCACGGGCTTGCGCTGCAGCGCGGCCCCAAGGGCCATCGCACAACTCAGCTGATAGTCGCCGAACTCCGGCTTGCCGGAGGTGCGCAACTGCGAGCCATACTCCGTCACCTTGGCTGCGTCCGGGGCAACGGAGCCGACGGCCGGTGTCAGAATTGCCTGAAGTTCGTGGAGAAGATTCATGAACGCCGACTCTAAAAAATAAACCCACCCGAATGGTGCGGGTGGGCAAAACGGAAACTCGATTGTTGTGAAGGCTCGTTACTCGTCCAGCAGTTGCGGATCGTATTCGCGTTCCCAGTCGATGACCTTGGCATCCGCCCAAAGTTCTTCGAGCTTGTAATAATCGCGGGTATCCGAATCGAAGACGTGAACCACGACGTCGCCGTAGTCCTGCACCACCCATTTGCTGGTGTCGTAACCTTCCACGCTCATCCGGGCATCGCCGCACTTCCGCAGCGTGGCATCGACTTCCTCGACGATCGTGTGCACCTGCCGGCGGCTGTCGCCGGAGACCAACAGGAAGAAGTCAAACATCGGCGTCAGACCGCGAAGGTCGAGCAACGTAATGTTCTTGCCCTTGTGGTCCGCGGCCGTTTTGGCGGCCCAGCAGGCCCGATCGATTCCTTCGGGAAGTTCCCGCTTCGGCGGTGCGGGATGCACGAGACCGGGCGTGAAGACCGCCGGATAAATCATGGGTGTCGCGTTCAAATCGTTCCCTCGGGATGAAGTCCTTTACGGCAAGCAGGAAATCCGACGTTGCGACGGCGTTTCCGAGGTGCCGTCATCCGCAGCACCCACATCATCGTCGAGTTTCAGGATTTTTCAAGCAGTTCCTGCCGATTCCCCCGCTTTTCGCTTGCCATGAACGAGCGATACTTCTCCGTGCTGGTTCGCGCAGTTCGTAAACTGAGAGTCCATCATCACGAGGACGCCATGCCATGCCCGGCAAGGTTCTGATCGCGCCGTCGCATCTTCCCGAGATCGAATCGTTCTATGCCCCAACCCTGCTCGGTGCCGGTCTGGACTTGGTGTATCCGAAGCGAAACGCCCAGATGACCGAGGCTGAGTTGCTCGACCAACTCCCCGGCTGCATCGCGTCCTTGGCCGGGTCCGAGCCTTATAACCGAACTGTGATCGCCACGGCGGCCGCTACGGGGTTGAAGATCATCGCCCGGGCAGGTGTCGGCTACGACGGTATCGATGTCCAGGCCGCGACCGACCACGGAGTGATCGTCACGTATGCCCCCGGGACCAACCACGAAGCCGTCGGCGAAACCACCCTGATGCTGATGCTGGCGCTGGCCAAGAGCTTTGTGCACCAGCACACGCAGATCCAAGCCGGCCGATGGCCGAGGCGAGCCTATCTGCCGCTTCGCGGTCAAACCCTCGGCCTCATCGGCTTGGGCCGAACGGGCAAAGCCGTCGCAATCCGAGCGGCCGCTTTCGGCATGAAGCTGCTCGCGGTCGACCCGGTGCGGGACGACGGCTTCGCGTCTAAGTTCAACGTCGCCTGGCGAAACCTGGACGAACTCTTGGCGAATTCCGATTTCGTCAGCCTTCACGTCCCGCTGACGTCCGAAACGAAGCGGATGATGAATGCCGAACGCTTCTCGAAAATGAAGCCGACGAGTTTCCTGATCAACTGCTCCCGAGGCGACGTCGTCGATGAGCCTGCCTTGCTCGCGGCGTTATTGAGCAAACGAATCGCTGGGGCAGGGCTGGACGTCTTCGAACAAGAACCACCGGGCGACAACCCGCTCACCCAACTGGACAATGTGGTGCTGACCGCCCACACCGCCGGGGTCGACACGCAAAGCCGCAACGACATGGCCCGCGTTCCCGCCGAAGCGATCGCCATGCTGCTCCGCGGCGAATGGCCCGCGGAATGGATCGTGAATGGAGAGCTGAGAGCGAGTTGGAAGGCATAGTAAACAGATTCAGCACAGATTAGGCGAAGATTACAAGTTGGAAATCAGAAAAGCTGCCATATGTAATCATCGCGCTCTCTGTGGTGAAATTCTGCTGTCATCCCATACTTAATTCCGTCCAGAGCTTCTTGTAGTCCGTCAGGACGTCGATGCCCTTGTCCGCGGCGACGGGCGTGCCGACTTCGTTGAGGGTGTAGCGGTCGTAGCCGATGCCGCGGAGGCGTGTGAAGAGGTCGCGATAAGGATATGTACCTTTTTTGTCGTTACCGAGATCGTTGATATGGCACGACTTGATGAATTTGCTCAACAGATCGAACCCCTCGGCAATGGATTTGTCGACCAGATCCGTTGGGTTCGAATTCCAGCAGATACCGACGGCGGGGTGATTGCAGACGTCCATGATCGCCCGCATGTTTTTCGGGACTTGCGTGACTGACCCATGGACCTCGACCCAGATTTCCAGCCCCAAGTCGGCGGCGGCAGTCCCGCAGCGTTGCAAGGCTTGGCCGATCTGCACGCAGGCTTGCTCGACGGTCTGCCCCTTGGCAACGCCGTTGGGCCGAACCTTGACCCCCTTGCCGCCGAGGTCTTTGACCAACTCCAGAAACTGCTTGCAATCTTCAACGTTCTTGGTGACGACGGCACGATCGGCCGCGTGGAATTCGCAGGTACTGCCGCAACCCCAGAAGGCCACGCCCGCGTCGGCGAACTGCTTGCGGACGTCGATCCGCTTAGTGCGGCCCAAGCTCGGTTCAACGCCGTGCTTGTGCGTCGTCCGGCATTCCACCGCCGCAACCCCGGCGGCCTTGCAGTTCTTCAGCAGCGTCGCCAAGTCCCAATCCTTGGCGACGTTGTAGGTTACGAGGCCCAGTTGAAACTTCGGTGCCTCAACGGCCTTCGCGGCTGAAGCTCCGATGACAACTGCAGCCGAGGCTGCCAAAAACTCACGACGATTGACGGGCATGGAGGGCACTCCGGGAGAGGGATAGCCTCATCATGCCGAGTGCGATGCGGAACGCAAAGGAAAACTACTTCTTGACGTCGTCCAAGCCGGACTCGATGCGACGTAGCATGCGCAGCAACTCGCGGCGAATCTCTTTGAGGTCGTCGATATCTTGCTGGTTGTGGTTCCGAAAGCTGAGATAGTCTTTGCCGTCTTCTGATCTCAGTTTCATGATGATCTGATTGCGTTAGTTTTCAACAAAATCCAGCCTCCGAGAATCGGGACGCCAACGATCGCTCTTTGACGACCAAGTCGGACTTCAATTTCATGTCCACCTGCTCAGCATAGGCCTGCATAGGCCTCGACCAAAGTCGGCCTGTGGGCAACGAATATAGTATCCAAGGCTTTAGTAGCATCATTATATGCGAACTTCAGTTAAGTAGATTTGTCATCATCTTTTTTACCATTACTTCCACGTAGATTGGCAGAAGCGCGTGAGCAGCACGTCGTCAGCCACTTGCGCTGCCGTTTGCCGTCGCGACGATTTCAAAAGCGAAGACCATCCGCTCGCCATGTTGCACCTCTACCGTGAGAGTGCCGCGCTGTTGCTCCGCGATGCGCACAAACTTGAATTTTACACTCGGGAATCGCAAGGTTTCTTTACCCGCCGCAGCCCGGCGTTGCCGATTCCCGGCCGACGGCTTCGGCCATGACGCCGAGTTGGATCACACTTCGTTCCTGTTCCTTCTCCAAATACGCGCGGCCCTTTTTCACGTTGACGTGGTCCCACGGCAGGCGTTCGCCCATCGGCCGTTGCCGGTGGGCGTAGAAGCCGACGTCGATGTCCTTGGCCTTGAAGCTGTCCCACCAGAGTTGCGGACGGAAGCATTCCTGCCAACTGTCGAGCCGGGCGCCGCGCTTCCACGCTTCGTAAAGCCCCGGTGAGACGCGGCGATCGCCGCGGGTGAGGATGCCTTCGAGCAGGCTGGTTTCGATGTCGTGCTGGCGAATCCGCACGCTCTTCTGCCGCACTCGCGTCCGCAGGTAGTGCCCGGCCCACTGAAAGTATTCACGGGTCTGCATGCCGTTCCACTGGTACGGCGTGTGCGGTTTCGGCACGAAGTTGGAAACACTCGCCGTCACTTCCTTGTAGCGGCCGGTCGTCTCCTTGGAGATCTGCGCGATGGTCTCAGCCATGTCCAGAATGCCGTCGAGATCGACCTCGCGCTCGCCGGGCAGGCCGCAGAGGAAGTAGAGCTTCACCTTTTGCCAGCCGTGCTTGAAGGCTTCGCGGCAACCGGTGTAGAGATCGTCGTTCTTGATCTTCTTGCGGATCTGTTCGCGCATGTCGTCCCGTGCCACTTCCGGGGCGAGTGTGAGTCCGGCCTTGCGAACGCCTTGCATCAGTTCCGGCAGCGATCGCAGTTGATGATTGATGCGAAGACTGGGCAGCGAGACGTTCACGCCGAGCGGGCGGAAGACGGCGTGCATCCGTTTGACCAACTCCTCGAAGTGCGGGTAATCGCTCGTGGAGAGCGAGAGCAGGCTGATCTCGTTGGTGCCGGTGTTGCGGTAGCTTTCGAGTGCGGACTGCACGATCGTCTCGACGCTGCGGAACCGCATCGGTCGTTTGATGACGGTCGATTGGCAGAAGCGGCACTGGTGCGGGCAGCCGCGCATGATCTCGATCGCGATGCGGTCGTGCGGCGTGCGGACGAACGGCACGACAGGCTTGGTGGGAAGGGGGATGCCGTCCAAGTCCTGCGTGATGGTGCAGGAGGTGATTTCCGCAGGCACGTCCGACCGGGTGCGGTTCACCGTCGCGATCGAGCCGTCCGCGTGGTATTCATGTTCGTAGAAGATCGGGGCGTAGGCCCACGTCGTCCGGCCGACGACTTCGGCGAGCATGTTCAGTCGGCGACGCGGCGTGTCGTCGCCGTCCCGGAGCGCATGTTCCTTCAGCGTCATCCACTGGTTCATGACCCATGGCAACGATTCCTCGCCGTCCCCGATCACGAACAGATCGACAAAGGGTGCCAGCACTTCCGGGTTTTGCGCCGTCGGCCCGCCGGCGATGATGAGCGGATCGGACACGCGGCGATCGACGTTGAAGTGCGGGATGCCGCCGAGGTCCAGCATCGTCAGCACGTTGGTGTAGCTGACCTCGTACTGCAGGCTGAAACCGACCACATCGAACTTCACCAGCGGCGTGAACGTCTCAAGGCCATACAGCGGCAGCCGTTCGCGGCGGAGCACCGCTTCGAAGTCAATCCAAGGGGTGAAGGCGCGTTCGCAGGCCCACTGCGGATCGGCGTTCATCAGCGAGTACAGCACCTGCAGCCCATGATGGCTCATACCGAGGCCGTAGGTATCCGGGAAGCATAGGCACAGCTTGCCGCGGACCTTGGAGTGATCCTTCCGAACGGAATTGAGTTCGCCGCCGGTATATTGGGCCGGCGTCGTCACGGACGGCAGCAAGCGCAACACGGCATCCTGCAGGGCGGAATTAAGCATGAGTCGTCTCGCGTGTCGAAAGCGGATCAGCGGCCGGCCGACACAGATTAACGCGAAAGGCCTGTTGGACCAAGACTATTACGGGGTGGGGCGGTGTTTGTTCAAAACAAGGTGAAGACTTCATAAGCTGCGAACGCATCGTCGACCGTCACAATCGGCAATCGATCGGCAACGGCTTGAGCGATGAGCATACGGTCGAACGGGTCTTTGTGATGCATCGGCAAGTTCGTGAGAGTCGCGGCGTGTCGTAGTTCAACGGGAAGGATGCGAACATCGTTACCGTCGAGTGCATCCCGAAAAAACCGCTCGAACGGTACTGTCATCGGATATTTGCCGATGCTGACCTTGATGGCGACTTGCCAGTACGTGGCTGGGCTGATGCATACCATGTTGATCGCGTCCGAGATCAGATTTCGAGCACGATCGCTCAACCGAGGATCGTCGGTCACAAACCATAAAAAAAGCGTGTGTGTCCAACAATAGTGTCATCATCTGTAATCCGCGAATCCAACCAGGTGCTCATCGTCCTCGACCGCGAGGGTGATCATCCCTTTGCAACTTCCCGGGGTTCGCGCTTTCCGTACTTCGCAGGTTCACTGACGATTTTCGCGATCGCCAATCGATTCCTGGTCAGGACCACTTCGTCGCCCGGCATCAGTCGATCAATCAGCTCCGGAAGGGTGATCAGTACATCTTCCAAAGCCATCGTCGTTGTCATGCACATACTCCGAATCTAATCATGCTTCTCGCAGTCATTGTGCTGGGAATCGTTGCGGTTACCCCATCCGAAACAACTGCAGGGCATTGCTGCGGAAGACGTCGGCGTGGAATGCGCCGGGGATCAGCGAGGCGATGTATTGGCGGTACGGCGCCAACGGAATCAGTGGCCAGTCGGTGCCGAAGAGGAAGCGCGTCGGTCGCTCGGCGAAACGGAACGCTCGACGAACGGAGGCGCCGAGGTCGCTGAGCGTGTCCCGGTATTCCTCGTCCGCAAATTGGGTCGCATCACCAATCACCAGCCCGGAGAGATCCGTCCAGACGTTGAGATTCTTGTAGATCACCGCGGCCGCTTCGGTCGTCCACGGATTGCCGAGGTGGCAGATAATGAACTTCGTTTCCGGGTGATCGACCGCGACTTCGTCGACTCCGAGCGGTTGGGCGAACTTCAACTTCGCATACGGCGAGAACGTGTCGCCGGTGTGGAAGAAGACCGGCGTCTTGTAACGGCCCGCCAGGTCGTAATACGGCCGATAGCCGGGGTCGCTCGGGGCAAAATGCAGGTAGCCCAAATAGGCTTTCAAAGCCACCACACGGCCGCGCTTCAGCTCAGCTTCGACGGCACGGAGATGATCGCGATCGTGGCCGCGGGTCGGATCCATGATGCCGATGGGACGCAGTCCGGCGACCAGTTCGGCGATGCGGAGCGTGGAAGCGATACCGAGCGGATCGTCCGCGGTCGCATTCCATTCGCCCATCGCAAACAGATGCTCGATGCCGGCAGCCTTCATCTCGCTGCGGAGTTGTGCGGCGATGATATCGGCAGGCTCCCGCAGCAAGGGGCTCAGCGAACCGACGCCGGGCAGATTCGGCGGGACGACGTGAATGTGGACGTCGAACATAGGCAAAAAGGTATGCGGGGAAGGATCGCCTTCCCCGCATGTTATGGTTTTCCGGTCGGGTTTTCCCACACCTATTTGATCGGCGGCACGACAAGTGGTGCAGGAGTCATGGGTGCCGGCACCGTCGGGCTTGGAACAACCGTCGTAGCTGCCATCGGTGGCGCGACCATCGGCGGCGCGGCCATCGGGTTCGGCACCTGCATCGGTGGGGCTTCAATCGGGGTCACGGGTTGACCCGAGGCATCGACGAGCTTACGGAAGTTGGTCAGGTCGTGGCGGCGGATGATGACCCCTTGGCCGTTCGGCCCCGCGGCCATCGTGTAGACGCCGAATTTACCAGTCACCGTCTCGGCAACGTAAAGTGCCGATTGTCCCGGAGCCAAGTATCCGCTCGTCATCATGAAGTGAACGTCCTGTTTCGGAGCGACCTGGAATTCATTCACCAAGTCGACCTCGGCCCATGGCATCATCTTGCCCTGCGTCTTGTCGACGCAACTGCCGAGCAATTTGCCCGCGCGGTAGTCGAGCATCCACAGACCATCGAGTTGCGTGCGGGCATTCAGAGACACGGCACCCGTTGCCATCACGTAATCCTGATGGCGGTCGGTGCCCGAGGCTTCGACGGTGTTGGGCTTCCCTGCGAAATGGCACGCGGTCGCGAAGCCAAGGGCCAGCCCGGCCGCGAACGTCGGAATCAGGTAGGTTCGTTTCATACTGAAGCCTCACACCATGCCGAATTCGCCACGAAGGGTCGCAGAATACCGTGGCATACCGCCCTGTCCAGCCGAGTCGTTCGGTACGAAAGACGGCCGTCCGGTGGGTTAACTTCGGTTCACACTTGCGGGTGACGATCGGTTCGGTAGAATTCGGGAATTGCGGGATTGGTATACCGGTCGTGCCCAGCCTTCCCAAGGCTGTGAAACGAGTTCGACTCTCGTATCCCGCTTTCCTAAGTCCTTATTTTGCAGGCATTTACGACGACGTTTCCTGCGGTACAATTCGGGAAGAAATCCGGTACACATGAGGCTTCCTTTTTCACTTCACTGCCCCTGATTCACCGACAAGAATCGGACACGACGACGACGCCGGCTTGCACTCCCGGTTCGCCATCGTATCGAAGCCGCAGGAAAGTCCCATGAGTGTGCCCAAGCAAGCCACGATCACCGACGC
>Ga0105047_10001027_pt1 | contig 49203 bp, 54 predicted proteins | sample MAT04_FD_78384 | JGI IMG/M metagenome (GOLD analysis project Ga0105047, IMG submission 78384) | Freshwater microbial communities from Lake Fryxell liftoff mats and glacier meltwater in Antarctica - MAT-04 (megahit assembly) | ecosystem: Environmental > Aquatic > Freshwater > Ice > Liftoff...
TTGCATAGCGAGAGCTCTTAAATCTATATCCAGATCTAACTCTTCTGTATCAATAAAAAATGTAGTTATTGAAGTTTCGTCATGTTCAAAAACTTTTGGAAATTGATAACTCCTTATACTATTTGATAATTGTTCCAAACAGACATATTCATCAAATTTATCTTCAGGTCTCTTCTGAATATAAGGCTTAGCCTTATAAGTATTTTCAAACACCTTCTTTACTAGAGAATACCTCTCGGTATTATAGAGAATAATGTTATTTGAATAACCTTTTAAAATCACAAATTTTTCAGAATTATAAAGTACCTTTAATTATACAAGAAGTATTTACTCATATAGTTATAGTGTATTAATTCAACTTTTAATTCGTTCTTAAGTTTTAACAACTTCATGCTCAACTAATATAGCCTCATAACCTTGTATTAGGGTATAAATAGGTAACCTACATAAATACTTGCAGTTGCAATGAGCCAAGATATTCAATACTACAGAACCAGACGTTGGTTTGAACTAAAAGGAGATAATAATTTACGTCTAGATTACAACCTTACAGAAGATAGTGTAGTACTAGATGTAGGAGGATATATAGGAGAATGGTCGAGTGAAATTTACAGAAAATATAAATGTCATATTTATATTTTCGAACCTGTTAAAAAATTTGCCGCAGAAATACAGAAGAAGTTTGCAGGCAATAAGAAAGTACATGTACTTAGCTATGGCATCTCGGATAAAGCGCAGGAATTAGAAATAATTTTAGAAGATAATTCTTCTTCTGTATTCGACATCAAAGCACCACACTCCAAGAAAGAAAAAATACAACTGGTTAAATTTAGTGAAGAAATGCAGCGCTTAAATATAAAGAAAATAGATCTGCTAAAAATAAACAGCGAAGGAGGAGAGTATGGCTTACTAGCAAATGCCCTAGAAACAGGCTGGCTCCAAAGAATTACTAACATTCAAGTGCAGTTTCATGACTTTGTGCCAGAGGCGTACCAACAAATGCGTAAGTTACAACAAGAGATGTTAAAAACTCACTATCCTACCTACCAATATGATTTTGTATGGGATAACTGGCGTTTGCGTGGCAAAGACGAAGGCAAAGACCTGTTAAAGTTTTACCTAAGCGAACTACAATTAGAAAGAGAACGGTTTGCTTTGCTTGGACAGCAATATGACGACCTAATAGAAAAGGTTCCTCATTTAGAAAATAGAATTACAGACCTAGAAGCAGAAACAACTTGGGCAAAAGACAAACTTGCACACACAGAACACATGTTAAGTAGCCTAGAAAATTCTAGAGGGGTAAGGGCTTTACGAACAATGCGCCTACCACTTAAATGGTTAGTACGTAGAGTAAAGAAGATTACATAATATTCTCTGCCTCTCACTGTACTCTCATTTGCTAAACTTAAAGTGAAACATAAATTACAGAGATTTGATTAATGAGCTCTATAGATAACGATATTAGTAACTTGGCAGAAAACAAAGCTTTGCGCAAACGCAAAAAGCTTTCTAAAAGAGCCAGAACAATACTCATTATCTTAATATTATTAGCAGCTATTGCAGCAGCATATTTCTTTATCTTTGCCAAAAAACCAGTAGCTCCACAGTACTTTGCAGCACCAGCAACACAAGGCACACTTACTCAGAGCCTAAAAGCCTCTGGCAAAGTAGCTGCTAGCAATGTGTTTAACAGTGGCTTTGGCAGCCCAGGCCAGATTAAAGAAATAAACGTAACAGTAGGGCAAACAATAGAAGCAGGTGCAGTACTAGCCAAGCTAGATACCAAGACATTGCAATATACTGTAGATCAATCTAACGCCTCCTTGCGCAAGGCAAAAGACGCACTAACAGACCTTTATGCACGCGGTGGTTATACAACGCGCGATGTAAACCAGTTAAAAGACTCTATTAATTTGGCTACGACCAAGTTAGACCTAGACAAAGAAGCGCTAGATAAAGCAGCTTTAAAAAGCGATATTGCTGGCACTGTAGTAGCAATAAACAACAAAATAGGAGATAGCGTTCTAGCAGGTGGCAGTAATAGTTCGGCCACTAGCGAAGCAATTGCCAAGTCTGTAATAACAGTAATAGATAGCAGCCAAATGGAAATTGGTTTGCAGTTAGCAGAAACAGAAGTTACAGAAGTAAGTCTTAATCAGCAAGCAAATATAACTGTAGAAGCTTTAACAGGCAAAGCCTTTACTGGCAAAGTGACCTTTATTAGCGAAGTAGCTACAGAAACTTCTGGTGTAAACTCTTATGCCGTTACTGTAAAGTTCGATAAGCCAGATACAGCAATAAAGCCTGGCATGTCTGCAGATGTAACAATTATTCAAGAAAGCAAAGAAAACGTTTTGTACGTGCCAAGTAGCGCAGTTAAAACTAGTGGCACAGAAAGCTATGTAGAGGTATTGGTAAACGCAGCAGCACAAAGAAAAGTAGTTAAAACTGGCATTACTAACGACACATCTACAGAAATTACAGAAGGTTTAACAACAAGCGACCAAGTTATTACATTTACACTAACAGGAGACGCTATCACATCTGGCTTTGGTGGTTTTGGCAGTGGCCAAGCACTTCGTGGTACAGGAACAACCGGAGCACCTGCAGGAGCAGTGCGAGGGGCTGGAACAAATCAAACATTTACTACTGGCCGTTAGTAGAAAACAACATGGCAGCCTTAATCAAATTTGAAAATATTACCAAGGAATATCTTAGCGGCGAGGTTTCTTACAAAGCCCTAAAAGGCATTAGCTTTGAAATTAACGCCGGTGAATTCCTAACTATTATGGGTCCTTCTGGCAGTGGCAAAAGTACCACAATGCACATACTAGGAGGAATGGATTCTGCATCTACCGGCAAGTACTACTTAAAGGGCGAAGACGTTAGCAAACTAGACGACGATGAACTGGCAGACTTTCGCAATAAAGAAGTAGGGTTTGTGTTTCAGGCGTTTAATCTTCTTCCGCGTACATCTGTCTTAGACAATGTAATTCTGCCTTTGGCCTACGGAAAGGTGCCACGAGCACTAAGAGAAGAGAAGGCAGTTAAAGCGCTTACTCAGGTTGGATTAGAAGACAAACTGCAAAACAAACCAAACCAAATTTCTGGTGGGCAGATGCAACGCGTGGCAATTGCCCGTGCACTTGTTACAGAGCCATCTATTATCTTGGCAGACGAACCTACCGGAAATTTAGACAGCAAAACTAGCGAAGAAATTATGAGTATTTTTCAGAAACTTAACGAGCAAGGTAAAACAATTATTCTTATTACTCACGAGCCAGATATTGCCCGCTACAGCAAAAGAATTATTACCCTTAAAGATGGCGAAATTACCAGCGACAAGCCAAACGCAGATAGAAAGGTCCTTCTGTAATGGAACTTACCACTCTATTTATTAGTGCAATAAAAGCTTTAACAACCAATAAAGGCCGCACAGCGCTTACAGCTCTTGGCATTGTAATTGGCATTGCTTCTGTAATTGTTATGTTGGGCATTGGCAACGGTGCCAAGCAAAGCGTTACAGATTCTGTGTCTGCATTAGGTTCCAACCTACTAACTATTCGCCCTGGTGCAGCTGCGACTGGTGGTTTTGTTAGTTTGGGCGCAGGAAGCGCCACAACACTTTCTATGACAGATGTAGACACAATTAAAGATGCCGAATATTTAAAAAACATTATTGCAATTGTCGCGCCAGTAGTGCAAAGCCAAGAACAAATTATTGCAGGCAAGAATAATACTAGGGTAATTACATACGGGGTAGTGCCAGAATATGCAGATGCTCATTCTTATACTGCAGAACAAGGTAACTTTATTAGACAAACCCAAGTAGATAAAAACGAAAATGTAGTAGTACTTGGCCCCACAACAGCAAGTACTTTGTTCCCTTCTGGTAATGCACTTGGCCAAACTGTAAAGATAAATAATAAGAGCTTTACTGTAATTGGCATTACCAAAACAAAAGGTGGTAGTAGTTTTTTTAATCAGGACGATGTTGCTTTTATTCCACTATCTACTATGCAACGCTTAATTACTGGCAACAAGAACTTAAATAGTATTGTAGTAAAGGCAAAAAACGATTCCGATGTATCTTTGCTTGAAGGAATTCTAGAACAACTATTGCTAAAAGCTCATAAAATAGAAAATATTGCAGACGCAGACTTTAGTATTACTAACTCTGCACAAACTCTTGCTACTTTAACTACTATTACTGGCACATTAACTGGCTTGCTTGCTGGTATTGCTGCAATTTCTTTAGTTGTTGGTGGCATTGGCATTATGAACACTATGATGGCTGTAATTGCCGAACGCACCCGCGAAGTTGGTTTGCGCAAAGCTTTGGGTGCCAAAAATAACGACATTTTGCTGCAATTTTTGCTGGAATCTTTGGTACTTACACTTACAGGAGGAATTTTAGGAATTATTTTTGGCACAATTTTAACGCTCATAGTCGCCTCGCTTATTAACCTAAAAGGAGTAATAACTTTAGATTCTATTGTACTGTCTACTGTTGTTGCTGGTGCAGTTGGAGTAGTATTTGGCATTTACCCTGCCTTAAAAGCATCGCGCCTAAAACCTATTGAAGCGCTGAAATATGAGTAATTCTCATAAATAATTCAGATTGCTAACCCATACTAGAAATAAGAATTATGAAGTTATTAATTGTTGAAGACGAACAAAAAATTGCCTCGGCGTTAAAGCGTGGCTTAGAGGCAGAAAGATATGTAGTAGATATTGCTAACGATGGTCATTCTGGTCTTAAACTTATTAGCAGCCAAAACTACGATGCCTTGGTTCTAGATCTTATGTTGCCGGGCTTATCTGGTAATGAAATTCTAGAAAAGATGCAAGAAAACGCAATAACTACACCTACAATTGTGCTTACTGCCAGAGAGTCTATTTCCGACAAACTGCAAAGCTTTAATCTTGGTGCTAGCGATTATCTTACAAAACCATTCGCTTTTTCGGAATTACTAGCAAGGCTGCACGTCATAACTGCCCGTGGAAAACAACCAAATAATGGCACAACCAAAATGTTAAAGGTAGATAACCTAGAACTAGACCCCACCAGCAAAATTGTTATGCGTGGTGGCGTTCCAATAGAACTTTCTGCCAAAGAATATAATTTATTAGAATATTTAATGCGTCACCCAGGTGCAGTCTTTAGCGGGGCACAAATTATTGACCATGTCTGGAGCTACGACTACGACGGGTTTTCTAATGTAGTGGCAGTTTACATTCGCTACATTCGCAACAAGGTAGACAGAGCGTTTCCAGAAGACAAACAGCTTATTAGTACTATTAAAGGTTTAGGATATAAAATTGGCTAAGATAGAAAACACTTACCAACCAGACAATCCTACAGATACTCCTGTCTATCATAGCGACATTTTAAAGTCTAAAAATAGATTAACCTTTTCGTACTTCACGCTTTTTGCGCTTACTATACTTATTACCATCGGAATTCCTTTGGTAGTGCAGGTTATACAGAGTCATCAGCTACAAAGCAAAATTCAACAAGAGCAACAAGATAGACAACCCATAGACCGCATTTTCGTGGTTTCTACCTGGGATGCCAATGAAGGACGCTTTATGCGCTTACAAAATGCTCTAGAAGAAAATAGGCGTAATAGTTTTATTGCCACTGGGGTTATTACTGCCGGCAGTATGATTGCCATGCTTGTATTGTCATATTATTTGGCTGTTCGCAGTTTACAACCTTTATTGCAGGCCTATTCTAGACAGCAAAAATTTATTGCAGACGCTTCTCATGAGCTTCGCACACCACTTACTGTAATAAAAACAGAGGCAGAAGTTTTGCAAGCCAATAAAAATGCCACACCTGAAGAGTATAAAGAGTTTATAAATAGCACAATTTCCGAGGTAGATTATTTAGCAGACCTTAGCAGCAAGTTACTAGCAATGGCAAAACTAGAACAAGCAGGAGAATTAAAGCGCGAAGAAGTAAATGTAAATGCAATTTTAACAGAACTTGAAGAGAAATTTACTCCTCAGATTAAGAAAAAAAACTTAACTTTTTCTTTAAGTTTGCCCAACGAAGAAATAAAACTTCTTAGTGACTCTGTCATTATTAAACAATTATTTACTATCTTAATAGATAACGCAGTTGTACATAATATTCCCAATGGCTTTATTAATGCCATTCTAAAAACAACCAAAGACAAAGAAAAACTTATCTTTAAAATTACCAACAGTTCTTACCCCATTAGCCTAGAAACCCTTGGAAAACTTTTTAGACCTTTTGTAACAGCTGGAGAATCTCGTACAGAAAAAAATCACGGACTTGGTCTTTCTATTGCCAAGCAAATAGTAGAAAAGCAGGGTGGGAAAATCGAGTTAAAAGCCCCAAAAAACGAAGAGTTCCAGGTAAAGGTTAGTCTTAAGACTAGCTAAACTTTATCAAATATTAGTGCATTAAAAAGGAGGCTTTTGGCCTCCTTTTCTGGAAATCTATTTCTCTTAGAAGTATCTTTGTGTTGGCACAGTTTGTTTCTTCTTCGCAAACTTTCCTACTACTACAAATAATATTCCTAACAACATAATTGCACCTGCAATGTAGACCCAGCTAATTCCAGCAGGAGCAACTGCCACTGTAAAGTTACTATCGCTAAGTACTTTATTGTTTCTATCGTAGACCTTTATGTTATGAATTCCATTTTCAAGTGGTTTTTCTAACTTAAATGACCACTTGCCATTTGAATCTGGTGTAACAAGTTTTGTTTGCAATTCGGAGCGAACCTCAACCTTGTAAGCGTCTTTGTTATAGCCGGTAAGTGTTGGTAACTCTACCGTAATAATTGGTTGAGACTGAGTTCCAATGACCACGTTGTCTATTGTTCCATTTGGAATCGTTGCTGCAGAACCACTTGTTAGCCTTATTGTAGGAGAAGTTGTTGGCAATGACTCTGGCACAGTTGTTGTTTCTGCAGTTGCCTCTGGGCTAGATTCTTCGCCCACTGCGACTGGTGTAGCTGTTGCTACCGGAGTTGGAGTAGCTGCAGCAGGTGCTGCTGTAGGACTAGGAATTGCGGTAGGTGTTGGGCTAGCTGTTGCAACTGGTGTAGCTGTTGAGGTTGGACTAGGAGTTGGAGTAGCGGTTGGAGTTGGAGATGGTGTAGGTGATGGAGTTGGGGTAACTTCTGGAGTAGGTGTTGGACTAGGTGTAGGTGTTGGCGTCGGAGTAGGTGTTGGGGTCGGGGTAGGACTTGGCGTTGGTGTAGGAGTAGGTGTAGGTGTAGGTGTAGGTGTAGGCGTAGGCGTAGGCGTTGGGGTAGGTGTAACCTCTGGAGTAGGAGTCGGGCTAGGAGTTGGGGTAGGCGTTACTTCTGGTGTCGGTGTTGGGCTAGGAGTTGGTGTTGGAGTTGGTGTTGGAGTTGGGGTTGGTGTAGGCGTAGGTGTAGGACTTGCTGTAGGAGTTGGAGTAGGCGTTGGCACTACATCGGAAGTATAAACACGGAAGTTATCTACCAATCTATCATTGCTGCCAAAAACAAATGCTCCAGCTCTACCTTCGTTTTGTAGGGTTGCCTCGGAATCTGTTGCGGTAATAGTAGCAACTACTGTATTACCAGCTGTAATGTCTGTAATTACACCATCTAAAGTAGTTGGGCTTGTACCATAAACAGAACCATCTATAGAGTAAACATGAGTATGATCGTAATCTGGTGTAACCAAAGAAGTAGAACCAATACTAATAAAATTACCGCCAACACTCTTACCGAAGGAAAGTTCGTAAGTACTTTCGATAAAGTTCCAGTTAGCACCAATAAAGTACTGGTCTCCTCCGGTAACTGTTCCAGACTGATTTCTTAAAGATAACCACAATGTAGGATTATAAAGAGGGTCGGAAAAATCTACTACAATACGTTGCTCTAGTTTTGCTTCCGCAACAGGTCTAGATATTAGTCTGCCAATCCAGTTGCCACCACTACTACTAGATGGAATTAACATCTGGTTATTAGAAACAGAAGCTAAACCAGTGTTATAAACCCAGTCATTGCCTAAATCGCCGTCTGCTCTATTAAAATTGTCGGTAAATTGAAGGTTCCAAGCGGGGGGTGCGGCATAAACCTTTTTAAAAGGAGCTGCCATTACTCCTAACATAACTACTGCAAGAGTAACTACCACAAATAAATTCGGGAAGATTCTAAGATACTTTTTAATAACACGAATGCGCTTAGGCGTAATTATATTCATAATCATAATCTAACAGTTTTGAAAACCCAAGAAAAGAGTTTGCTCACTAAATAGTATAAAATTGTTAAATAATCTGCCTAGATTTTTACAATGAACGAATATCAAAAATTTTCACCGTTAACAGAACTACAAGTTACAGAACTATTCGCTAGTAATGGTCCAAATATTCTTCAAGAAGGTGTAAAAGAAACTATCCTACAAAAGATATTAAGATTATTAATCTCTCCTTTAGTGTTATTCCTTATTGTTGTAGCAATATTTTCATTAACTACTTCTGAAATAGAAGATGCAGTCTTTATTTTTGTTGTGATAATAATAAATACACTTGTTGGCTACCTTCAAGAAAGAAGAGCAGAAAGGGCTATTGCCTCGTTAAAAAATGCACTTGCAGACAAAGCAAAAGTAATTCGAGCCAACAAAGGCATTTCTACAATCAATTCTAGTGAATTAGTGCCAGGCGATATTGTAATGCTAGATACAGGAGACAAGGTACCAGCAGATGGAATTCTACTGGAAACTAAATCTCTTACAATAAATGAATCTTTGTTAACCGGAGAATCTTTGCCAGTAGAAAAGGCAGAGAAAGAGAATAATGAGCTCTTCATGAGCACTTTAGTAGCATCTGGCAGAGCAATTATGAGAGTTACTGCTACAGGGTCAAAAACAAGGATTGGCAAAGTCTCTACAGAAGTTTCTCAAAAATCGCGCGATACTAGCCCAATTGAAAAGAAGCTTTCCGACCTTACAAAGATAGTAATCTTTATGATTATAATTTTGTTCTTAGGATTAATATTCATTTCTTTAATGCGCCAAGATGACATAGCATCGCTATTTTCTTCTTTTGTGGCATTTGCCATTTCCTCTACCCCAGAAAGCTTGCCTGTCATTCTATTAATTACTCTTTCTGTTGGAGCTTACCGTATGGAAAAACAAAACGTCATTCTTCGCAACCTTCCATCTACAGCAACACTTTCTTCTGTAGATGTTATTTGTACAGATAAAACGGGCACCTTAACCGAAGGAAAACTTAACCTTACTGGTATTTATCACTTTAATAAGGGCATTTTGGTAAGTTCTGAAGATAATGACCTAGAACTGCTTAAATTGGCTGGACTTTGCAATAGTGCTAGTAGTCATGCAGATGGCTACGTTGGCGACTTGCTAGATATTGCAATTTTAGAAGACTTAGAAAAACTAAAATGCGACGTTACTGCACTGCGAAAAGACAACGAATTACTGTCGGAAATTCCTTTCGATAGCCACTATAAATATCATGCCACTCTTCACAAAGACCCCACTGCGAATGAAAAGAATTTAGTAATTCTTAAAGGCTCTGTAGAGGCAATTTTAGAGTTATGCAAAGATATGTCTGAAGACCATAAGAAAGAGGTTCTGAGTATGCAAGATAGTCAGGCCAACTTGGGTTTTAAGGTAATTGCCATAGCAAAAGGGCACACTAAACATGACGCGTTAAGTGCTAATCATCTTCCAAAGTTGCAATTTACCGGCTTAATGGTGTTCTCGGATATTATTCGTAAAGATGTGCCTGCGGTTATTAAAAACATTTTGCAGTCTGGAATTAAAATAATCATGATTACAGGAGATCAAATTAATGCAGCACGCACAATTGCCAAACACTTAAACATATTTTCGGGCAACAAACTTGTGGTAAACGCTCTAAATAAAAACACCTTCCACGAAGCTTTATTAAGCACAGATAAACATGCAGACATAGAAAACCTGGCTGTGGTTGCTCGCGCTACCCCGGGCCACAAACTAGAATTGGTAGAGATGCTGCGCGCCAGAGGAAATGTTGTTGCAATGACTGGCGATGGTGTAAACGATGCCCCAGCTTTAGTGCGTGCAGACATTGGTATAGCTATGGGCAAAGGTGGTACCGATGTTGCCAGAGAATCTGCAGACATGGTGCTTGTAGATAATAGGTTTACATCTATTGTTGCAGGCATAGAAGAGGCAAGAGTAGTGTTCGAAAACATTCGTAAAGTAATTACCTACTTATTTAGTACTGCAATAGGAGAAACAACTTTAATTGTTGCTTCATTACTTGCTGGGTTTGTTTTGCCTTTAACTGCCACCCAAATTCTGTTTATTAACTTAGCAACAGACGGCGCGCTAGATGTAGCGCTTGCAGGCGAGCAAAAAGAAAAAAACGTAATTAGATTTAGCCCGAGCAGATACAAAGAAGCAATTTTATCTAAAGCTTTAAGCTTAAAGGTAATTATTCAAGGTGCATTGCTAGGTGCAAGTGCGGTGTGGTTGCATCAGGTTTATCTTGCCGCGGAAGATATTACCTATATTCGTAGCGCAATGGTGGTTTACTTAACTATTGCCCAATGGTTTATGGCATTTTCTGCCAGAACCAATGCTACATCTATTTTTAAAGTTGGAATTTTTAGCAACAAATTTATTTGGCTAGTAATTCTAAGTTCGTTCTTGGCAATTTGCTTCTTTATTTACACAGCACCTGGCCAACAATTCCTAAAGACCACTAGCGTAAATTCAGACATTTGGATCTTTGCCTTTGGGTTTGGAATACTATATGTATTCGTAAACGAGCTGCGAAAGAAAATGGGAGTACTGGTGTAACTAGTAACCAGTGCCGTAGTCGTAGCTAGGAGGCAGGTTATAAATTGAGTTGTATTTGTTAAATACTTTCTTGTAAATAACTTCTGCAGAATTATTACTAGATTGCACAAGGCTAATAAGCATAAAACTGCCAAAGACAAGTAAGAATAATAAGAACAAGGCGAGTTCCCAAGACTTAACTTTTCTGGGTTTTCTAGTATGTTTGTGGTTAAGAGCCTTTTTGTCTTTCAATAACAAACTATATCCAGAATACGAAGCGAAGACAATTATTCTAACCTAAAGAAATCTTGTATTTGTTGCTTAGAAAATTTACCGCTATATTTTTCTATATTAGGCAGGTCGCTAATAGCAATTTTACCTACAAATAACTTTAAGATTTCATCTGCAGATAAATCTACTATCTTATTTTCATGACAAAAGTACATCGCAGGTTTCATAATGTCGCCTGGCAAAGATGTGTCTTTAAACCCAAACTTGTGACGAATAGCTCTTTGCCAGGCAAGTTCTGCACCAAAGCCAATAGACATAAAATACTCTATTACATCTCTTAAACTGCCAGTTAAAGAAATTGCTGTAGCTGCATATTCTGCTGCATGTTGGTAGATAGAAAGATCGCCATGTTCTCCGTGCGTATCTTGCAAATAGCAAGCAAGACCTTCTTCTGTAGCTAAATAGTAGGGGTTTCTGCGCACTTCGTTATGCCTGCCGTTTTCAAAACGCACAACATGTAACATTTCGTGAAGCACTTCACCATCTAAAGAGAAGTTCTCGAAACTTGCAGAATGGCCAATAACAATCTTTTTCTTTCTAGGATCTGGTCTAAAGTTAAACCCGGTCTTATCTGAAACTATTAAGTTGTAGTCTAGTTTAAAGTACGAAAATGCTTGCTCGAATTGCTTAACAATATCTTCAACATCTTTTCGGGGTATTGTTTTATCTGGTCTAGTGCTAACTATTTGTTTTGCCTTATGAAGAGTTTCTGCATTAACTTCTGTGTCGAAATATTTAGTAGCCTCCAAGACAATTGCCGAGTGATTTTGTGAAATTACCGCTATTGCAATACCTTTTTTACTACCTTTTATTTCTTCTAGAGGAATAATTTCCCACTCATAATTAAAAACGGGGTTATAAGTATTTGATGCAAAGAATTTAATCTTTTCTTCATCTATATTGATTGGGGTAATTTCATTTAACAGATTCATTGTTAATTATACCAAGTCATTAATTAGGGTTTATAGTAATTCCAAATCTTACCCCAAATTTTAAGTTGTAAATTTGGGTCTGTATAAGAGGCAGGGTGAAAGTTTGGAATTATTATTGTATTATCGGCACGAATTACACCGTCGCCAATTTCTTCAATAATGCTGGTAATAGTGCGGCCTTTATAACCAAGGTTATAGTATTTGTTTACAACTTCAAAAGGCATGCCACCCATTGTAATAATAATCTTTGGTTTAACTATTTCTAATTGTCGCGCCACGTATGGGTAGGAAATCAGGGCGCTTTTCTTGGGGTCGAAATTATGATTACCTCGAAAGTGTTTTCCTTGCCTAGTAAACAGTACTGCCATTGTAAAAATAATATCGTCCCAGATCTTTGGTTCGAACTGGCCGAATGCATTGGCGTATGTTTCTTGAACCGCTTTTAAAATAAATTTCTCTGTACGAGAAGAGAAGCCAGAGAACATAAAGGCGTTGTAATCAAAGCCTGGTGCTAGAGCTTTCGCTTCGTAGTCATCTATATATCTGCTTTTTAAGACAGAATAGGGGCCCCAATCTTGTCCAAGAATCATAATTTGTGCGTTCGCCCTGTTTTCCCAATCGAACCATTTGTTTGGCAGAAAATCGTGCAGCTGAAATTGATTCACCAAACCAAGGTCTGCAGGGACACCTTTGCGCAGAGCTGTAATCTTGCTGGCGGCGGTATCTTGGCGGAGTTGCTCTATTAAGAGAGCCATTTGCTTGGAGGGGGTCATTAAATTTAATACACAGACATTAATTACACATCAACCGCTTCATTCAAGCTAGGCATGTAAGTTTTTAATTCATTTCTATTAACCCAAATTAACAAATCGATATCATCGTTATCTACAGATGACACTACTAATACTCTATCTGTAACTAAACAGTGGAAATAAGAGATTTCTTTATGAGTAATAGGGTGTACACATGTATGAATCAACTTTTTTATAGATACAGTTAGGCCAGTTTCCTCTTTCACTTCTCTAATCACTGCGTTATCAAGTTCTTCACCATTTTCAACTTTACCGCCTGGAAAGACATGTTCTATTCCACCCATATCTGCTACCCGTTCTTTTTTTACTTTGCCGATCAGAATTCTATTTTTGTCAGTAATAATTGCTAGTACTGTTTTAGCCATAGGAAATTATATTACATCTTGAGAAAAACCATTTGGGAGACTAGGATTCGAACCTAGATACATGGCTTCAAAGGCCATTGTCCTACCATTAGACGATCTCCCAATCGTCAAATATAAATTGTAATGTTGCGTAAAAATCTATGCATTTACACACATTTGAAACACCAATATCTTACCACAGCTAGGCCTTTTCTGGGTGTTTAAGGCTATAATATAAAAGACATATTAAGAGTAAATTTTATCTGTTACAATCGCCTAAAGCACATTTATAAACACCAATAATGGCGCAAGCAATCTTAGGATTCATAGATTTTGTAGTTAAAAATTTTGCGGGCATAGAAAGCACGATAGTTTACATTGCACTAGCAGTGTATTTAGTCTATGGCATTGCTTTGGCAGCAGATGGCAGCAAAAGATTCAAATCTCAGTGGGCACCGCTAATGGTATTTATTGGCTGGTGCCTTTTTTCTATTGCCTTTTTACCTATCTATTTAATTGCTAGACCAGATATTGGCGCAAGAGACAAGCTTACAGAAGACACTCAATCTAAAGCTCTTTTGTTAGGCAGCAATTTAGACATTTGCCCAAATTGCGGAGACGTTACCGAGAGATTCTATAAGTTCTGTCAGAAATGCGGGGCTCAGGTGGTAAAGGTTTGCCCACAGTGTAATCAGCCTATGGCGATGCATTGGAAGTTCTGCGTAAATTGTGGCCAAGATATGGAGCCCGAAACTAAACAAGAGCGGCTTAACTTTGCCAAGATCTTTAACCTTGGCAAAACAAAACAAGAATCTATGCCAGACTTGGCAGCTATTGTGCAGGCTCAGGCCACAGCTGCCGCGGTAGAGCAGGCACATAAAGGCGCACCAACAATCTCTTCGGCAATTTCTAACACAGATGGAAAAAAAGAAGAAAAGCCAGTAGATTCCAAGAAGGACAGTGAGCAAAACAAAAAACATAAAGATAAAACCGAGGAGAAAACAGAGCCAGAAAAGCATAATCAGGAACCGGTCGAAGAAAATGTAAAAGTAGAAGTAAAAGACGAATCGCCTCTTCAAGAAAGCGACAATGATAAAGCAGCCAAATTCGAGCAAAAAACACCTACAATTTCCGAAGCTACAATTGTTACAGAACCACAAATAATAGAGTTCACACCCGCCAAAGCTCCAGAAGAAAAACCTGCAGAGAAGATTCCTGCAGGAACAGATAACAAGAAAGACGAACATCAGAAAGAACCAAAGAAGGCAGATAAAAAAAACAATGAGGACGATAAAAACGATGAATTAGAAAAAGAGCTAACAGAAGAAGAAAAGGCAAACTTAAGGGCATTAGAAAATCTAAACGCAAGCGAGAAGAAATAATTGCCAAGCATATTACATTAAAAAGAGAGGACTTTCGTCCTCTCTTTTATATTTAGGTACCCTGGCCGTAAAGGCGCAACTACCAAACAAATAACTATGCAGTCACCTCGTTACGGAGTGGCGATTCTAAAATAGATATCACTACCACCTCCTTTCGCGCACGTTGCTCTGCGGTGCAGTTAAGTTAATGAGCTATTAAATTGTAGCAAAAGAGTCAATTATTCATAGTAAGTAAAAAAAAGGCGGCAATCCAGAAGTTCACCGCCACCGACATTACTGTCGCCAAAATTAGCGTGCTAACTGCGCCTTTTACTAGGCTAAAAAACAAGCCAAAGGGGTATAGAAAGTCCAAAAAAAACGTGCCGATGTACTGAAGAGCGTTGCGAACAAGACTGCCATTTAATTTGGTGTGAAACATTGAAAACTCCTATTTGAGTATTTAATCCTTAAGCACATGCCTTTTGGAAGAACAGATTACACATTCAAACTATGAAACAAAAGTTTTTGTGACGACGTTTTTAAACACCGTCACAAAATATAAAAATTATCGTTAGGAACCTCCAAAAAGACCAGTAAGCAACCACGTAACAAGCAATGCCAGTTAACCTATGAGCTTTGTTAGCTCCAGACTAAAAACTTCATTCGCCAAATAAACAAGCAAATGAACGAAACAGGCAATTTTAACTATGTTTAGATAATCCAAAGAGTATGTTTGGGATACTTCGTATTCCTTCGATTACTCATCATCATCTCTACATACAAGTACGAAAAGATACAATGCATACAGAAAAGTGATAAAGCAGAGCAAAATAATTCGATGCGGAAATTGCAGCACCCGAATTATAATAATAGCCACTACAATTTTCAGAATGTAGTAGCGATTCAAAACACCCAGATCTTCTGTAAAAGGATGCGTTAAACTTAGCCAAAACACTGCAAAAAAGAGCTTAACGTAATAGAACAAATCCATCTTATTACCTCAAATTTAGAGCGAATGAATAGACAATCTGAGCAGTAAGCCCCAGCTTGAAAACATCCATCACAATGAGAATGTAGTCGGATGGTTTTGAGTCTGCATAGATTTGTGTTGAATGCGCCGACAACCTCTTGTTGCTGCTTAGTGTAAGCACCAACACAATTGTTAATGCGTATGCAATGTTTAGCATTAGCAAAATCTGAATATTCAGGTCTGTGCTAAATTTGCTAGAGAAAAAAAACACGCCTATAGAAGCAATTAGACACCAACCTCCTAGCCAACTCTTGGCAATCTGAGTTACTGGGCGAACAAAGGCTAAACGGATCAACAACCAGACCAACTTCAGAAATGTCGTTAGTGCAAAATCTACAACTGGCCCAATTCTTTTAACTGAATTCATTTAATCCTCCTGTAAAAGTGCAAAACTATTTGCGCAAGTGCAGCAAATAGAAACAGCAAGATTATACACTTGCTAAGTAATATACAAGCAAAAAAAGAGGGCGACTTGAAAAGTCGCCCAACACCATTACAGCAATTAACTACGGACCAACTCGAAATTGTGGTCCAATTGGCACACTAATTTCTTCCAACCAGTTGCCAATTAGTATTAGTACTATCACTACAATCATGGCAATAAAGATAACTTTCATTCCCTCGTAAAGAAGTAGGCAAAAGAGACTCTTTTTTGCTAGTTTTGAAAGTTCTACGCTGCCAATAAAAACAAGAATGGCAACAACTACCTGTACTTCAATACTTACAAGGCTGAAGTACTTAAAAAGTAAGAAAGCAACCACTATCACTACCAAAAGTTCAAGTATTGTCTGTATGAAATTCCGGATAAAATTTAGACCTCTCATAATTCTCCTTCATAATTAGTAACTATTGGTTATAGTACCCTTCTAAAAATAATTTCAAAACCTTGTACAAGAATGTAAAAGGAAATTGCCCACATTACAACTTGGCAAATCTCAAAAAACATTTCACCTTCTAAAGTATCTTTCTTGAATTTCATGCGAATGTCTTTTGTTCGCGCGAAATTAGAACAAGTAGTCCGGCAACTGTTAAGGCAATGTCTAGTAAAGTAATGCGAATTTTTGCAAACGAAGATTATTTTTTCATTTGGCATAATCTACCTCATTAAGATCGACATAACGTTGCTTCTGCAACGAAATTAACACCTGGAGATTATACTAGAATGTTATTATTTACGTAATGCCAACTTCGCACACCATTACAATTGGTCACTTATACCCTAAACAAATGAATTTATATGGAGATTTGGGCAATGTTTTGTGCTTAAAACAACGAGCAGAGTGGCGCGATATTAAAGTAGAAGTAATAGATATCGAACCAGGCGAAAAAGATTTCTCGAAAGTAGACTTATATTTTTTTGGAGGAGGCCAAGATAGAGATCAATTGTCGGTCTTCTCCGATTTAATAAGACTTAAAAAAGACAGATTAATGGCCGACCTTATTGCAGGCATTCCTATGCTGTCTATTTGCGGTGGATATCAGCTATTGGGCGAATATTTTTTAGGTGGAAATGGAGAAAGAGCAGAAGGGGTTGGATTTCTACCTTTGGAAACTGTGGCACCAGGCACAAATATGGTGCACCGCGCGGTAGGAAACCTAATTACAGAAATAAATGAAGAATTAGTAGAACTGCGCTCACACTATTCCGGCTTAACAACTTTAGTAGGATTTGAAAACCACAGTGGCAGAACACGCTTCAAGAAAGGTGCCCTGAAAGCTGGCCTAATGCCACTTGGCAAAGTACTTGTAGGGCAAGGCGACAATGAAGATAAAATTAGTGACGGCGCCGTTTATAAAAATACAATCTGCAGTTATATGCATGGCTCGGTTTTGCCCAAAAACCCACACCTAGCAGACTATTTACTTAGTAAAGCACTAGAAGTAAAGACAGGAGAAAAGGTTAACCTCCAGGAATTAGAAGATAGTGCCGAAATAGCTGCGCATAAGGCAATAATTAAACGCTTTGGTGAAGGGATATAAAAAGTGGAGTTACTTCCTATTTGAAAATAGAAAATAACTCCAATAACTAACTCCTTGAGCAGCAGTATCCCACTACCCAAGTAATTCAAGCCAACTCAATAATTGGCCCAATAGCTTACCAAGCATTGCCATATATATACCTCCTACAATTCCATCGTTGATAATGCGCAGTGTAATGAGCACAAAGAACTTGGTGAAAGCTCCATCTGTTCCTTTCCGTGGAATTGGAATGCGCATCATTACGTCTCCATACAAGACCAAGGACACAAAAAAGGCTGCACCCAATGCCTTTAGCAATACTAGCAATTCTAAGTTAGGAATAATCAACGCAATTGCAGAGAAAATTGTAATTGCGAACGTGCCAATTCTAAACCGGGTAAACTTCATGCGGTTTGTAATAGGGCCTGTAAGTACCTTCACTAGAAGATTGGGGTTTTGAGGAATTTGTGGTTTCATTTTTTCTCCATTTTAAGATCACTACAAAATGCCTTTTAGACATTCAACAAGGGGGATTATACAAGAAAGTGCTAAATTTACTAGGGGATAACCTAAGCTACTAGCCAAAATCGGTTATAATGAAGCGATTTGCAAAGAGACTATAAAAATTTCAAAAAAGAATTAGGCCAAAACTTCCTGCGTAACCAAGAGGTTGTGTTAGATATGATTGAAGCTCTAGAACCACTGCCAGAAGACGTAGTCCTAGAAATTGGACCTGGCACCGGTGCGCTTACGCAGTATATTATTAGCAGTGTAAAGCATATTGTCTTGGTAGAGTTCGACAACGAGCTTGTGCAGCGCCTTACCGAAACCTACGCTATGTACCCAAACGTAACGCTTATTCATGGCGACATCTTGCTGCAAGACCTAAAAGCAATTCAGAAAGATTTTGGAGTTAACAAAGTTATTGGCGCCTTGCCTTACAACATCAGCAAAAAAATTGTAATGAATGTTTCTGGTCAGCCAGACCTGGTCTTTCAGCGCGCTGTGTTCATGCTGCAAAAAGAAGTAGCTTTTGAATACCTGCCTGCAGTAAAAAAACACAGCTTACTAGAAAACTATTTCTCGCAAATGAACGACATAACACATGTTGTTACTGCAGAAAAATCTAGCTTTGTGCCCGTGCCAAAAGTAGATAGCGCAGCTATTAGGATGGATAGAAAACCAGTTGCAGAGATTGAGCTTAAGTCTGACGAATTTCAGAACTATTACACCTTTCTACAAAAGATTTTTAATAATCCGCGCAAGAAACTTACTAAAAACTTAAAGACCTATTACAGCAAATATAATTGGGAAGAATACTATAAGCAAGTGGGCTTTAAACCAGAAATAAGAATTGAGGAGCTTTTACCCGCTCAGGTTTTAGTTATCTTTAGATTTGTTCATGCTGCGTAAGTTAAAGATTCCTACATTGCACGGAGTTATTAACACTCCTGCCTTTTTACCAGACGCCACTTATGGCACTATTAGTGGAGTTGGCTTCGAAGAGCTTCCTGCTGCAGGCGTTAACGAGCTTGTTACTACCACTTTGCATTTAGAGCTTAAGCTGGGCTCGGACTATATTGCCAAATTTGGCGGATTACACAAGTTTTTCAACTACCAGCGCCCAATTCTTACAGATAGCGGTGGCTACCAAGTATTTAGTCTGGTATACCGTCGCCCTCATCCTAGCAACTATCTTACCGAGAACGGTGCTGTGTTTAAAGACCCAGAAACTGGCACAGTGTTTACTCTTACTCCAGAAAATTCTCAGGAAATTCAGCATAAGTTAGGTTCCGATATTCGTGTGGTACTAGACGAACCGCTTGCTCTGCAGGCAGATTACGACAAAAACTTAGCTTCTGTTATTCGCACCACAAATTGGGCAAAGCGCAGCAAAGAAAAATTCCTAGAATTAACGAATATTTCAGAACTAAATCCGATAATAATAGAGAAGCCAGAAACATATAGACCACTTTTGGGTGGAGTGGTGCAAGGCGCCGGCGATTACGATCTACGCTCTCGTAGTGCTGCCGAATTGCGCGAAATTGGCTTCGATATGTATAACTTTGGAGGACTACCGTTAAACGCTGAAGGAAAACTAGATTTAGAACTATCACAACATTTGCTTAACCAGCTGCCAGAAGACAAGCCTCGCTACGCAATGGGAATAGGTACACCAGACGACATTGTTGCCCTTGCCAATATGGGCTGGGATCTATTCGACTGTGTGCTTCCTACTCGCAACGGCCGCCATGGTTACCTTTACGTGCCAAAAGGAGAAGGAGATGCCGACTACGATAACTATTCTGTTTTGCACATAAAGTCCGAACGCTACAAATTTAGCGAAGAAGCAATTTCTAGCAATACTCACCCGGCGCTTAAAGGCATTTCGCGCGCCTATCTGCGCCACCTCTTAAAAATAGGTGATCCACTTGCCGCAAGGTTGGGAAGTTTAAACAATCTTCATTTTTTTGGGCAGGTCATGGAAAATTTGCGGAATCAATAATCCATACTCCCTATACTACTAAGGAAATTCACTTGCGCGTGTTATTATCTCTCAATTAAGTTCGCTTTACTTGCGCAGTAATGTCTGAAGTCGCTTTTGATAGTGATCTCTATCTTGAAGAACAGTATGGAAGAATTCAAGAAAAGATGGCCGTAAGACCAGATTCTCCAACCTATATAGAGTTCGGAGGCAAACCTGGTGATGACCATCATGCTGCTCGTGTATTACCTGGTTACAGACCAGATGTAAAAACAGAACTCTTAAAGAGTTTAATGCCAGAAGCAACAATTGCGATGGTGGTAAATGCAAGAGATGTATTATTACCTCCACACGGTAGATACGACCAAGGTAGAATTCGCGGTGACTCAGGTCTTTTTTATAGTGCAGAAACACTTAGACTTGTAGACTGGTTAGATCAGAAGGGTTTAAAGCCAGATGCAGTGGTTTTAAGTATTGCCCCAAGAACTATGTCGGAACATGATGCCGAGATAGTAGGTTATCTTGAAGAAGGTGTTGAAGAAAGAGGCATTAAATTTGCTCGTCAATATTGTATAGATAATTACCCTTCACCAGAAATAATTCAGGATCCTGTAAAGAGTTTTGGTCTAAATGAACCAATTGTGGAAGCCGATAAAAACCTCATTGTTTTTAGCCCAGGCGGTGGTAGTGGTAAATTCGGATTAATTTTGTCCGAGCTTTACAATGCTCTCGCCAGAGAGATCGAACCGAATTTTATTAAGTTCGAAACTTTTCCAGTATTCAACTTACCTGCAAGGCACCCTTTAAACCTTGCTTTTGAAGCCGCAACTGCAGATTTAGCAAATAGTGTTTCGCAGATAACCGATAGTACAGGAAAAACATTAGCTACATACGATAAAGATATAGAAAACTTTGCTCTATTAAAGGAACTATTCCGTCAATTTGGAAAAGATCCTAATCACCCAATTGTGAATATGACACAACCAACAGATATGGGTGTTAACGTAATAGAAAAAGGCATTAAAGATATGGGTCTAGTCATTAGTGCTTCAAAAAGTGAAATTTTGAGAAGATATAGACGTTATCGTAAAGAAGTAAATAAAGGAATTGAAAAACAAATAACTGTGCAAAAGGTAAAAGGACTCTGGCTTGAAGCAAAGGCAATGAAAGAGGTATAGTCCAAATAATAAATAACAGAAAAAAACATGAAAAACTATTTAGAAATAGAGACAAGAGCAATTAAATTGCTCTGCGAAGAGAAAGAAAAAGAATGGTTTTGCCATATTCAGTTTGTAAAAGAAATTGCTTTGGAGCTAGCCGAAAGATTCAATGGAGATAAAGAGATAGTAAGTATCGCAGCTATTTTACACGATATTGGCCGAGATAAAGAACAACCAGGAGAAGATCACCGGATAACTAGTGTAAGAATTTCCAATGAGTTTTTAAATCAATTTAATCTTGAACAAAGCCAATTAACACTAATACTACGGTGCATAGGAAATCATGGCGCCGATGAGGAGCCTTTAACTGTAGAAGAAAAAATTATTATTTCTGCAGACAGCGCATCTAAAGTTCTTTATCATCAAGCATTTATGCTCATGGTCAATAAAAAGACTTTTACAGAAAGAGCGGAATGGGGTTTAAAGTATGTTGAGAAAGGTTATAACAAGATTCAATTCCCTGAGTACAAACAGGAATTAAAACAGTTATACAATAACCAAAAATCTATTTATCACAGTGTAATCAATAAATAATGTCAGAGTCTGCGCCTTTCATTACATTTCATGGAATTGATGGAACAGGTAAAACAACTGCAGTTACTACTACTGTAGAAATGCTTCGTGAGGAAGGAATTCAGGCAGCAGATTATGATGAACTTGGCATTATAAACCCGTTTTCTGCCGCAAAAAAAGCTGTTGTTGCACAGGCATCTCCTAGCGCACAACTGGCATATTTTATAGGCTCAACAATGTATCAAGGAGAACAAATAAACTCGCTAACCGCTAGCGGACTATCTATTGTTAAAGGTAGATATATAGACGATGTGATAGCTCATCATGGGCATTTAGGAGTATCTAATTCAGATAATATTGCAGAGAGTTTTCCTATTAAACAACCAGATTTAAGAGTTGTACTAACGCTGGAAGAAGAAGAAAGACGAAAAAGAATTGAAGCACGTGGCATTCATGATGAAAAAGATTTACAAGTTGTTGAAGAAGGAAGTAGATTACAATATTTCCAAAACACATTACTACGCATAGCAGATAAATATGCTGCCCAGGGTACGGCAATAGTTATTAATACTGCAAACATCACTCCTGAAGGAATTGCTACACAAGCAATTAGCAATTTGCGCAATCGTAACTTACTTCCTAATTAGACTAATTACATATGAATAACATCGAAGTAGAATTGCGCTCTCAATTTAACCGTGCTAAATACGAAGAGCTTTATAGGCTATTCCAACACCAGGCTGAACAACTTGGCGTTGATGACAAAGACATGCATTTCTTTATTTATCCAGATAAATTACTTAAAGTTGTTAATAACCTTGCCAAGAAAACTGCCAAGATTTCATTAAAACTTAATAAGATTGGCTTAGCAGGTAATGATTTTGAAGAACATGAAGTTTTCATTGCTCCAGAACAGGTAGCAGAAACAATCACAATTTTTAAGCTGATAGCAGGCACAGAAGCAGAGTATCAGCATACTTTTAACCAGAGAGACAACTATAATTACAAAGGAGTAGAAATTGCCCTTAAGTGGTCTAACAATTGGGGTTATCACCTAGAATTAGAAAAAATGGTGGAAATTCAAGAAGATGTTACAGCAGCCGAACAAGAAATGCAGAAATTAGCAGAAGAGTTAGGAATAAGAATAATGACCCAAGAGGAGCTTAAAGAACTAACAGACAGAATAGATGCACAGGCACGAGAAGGAAAAGTAGTTGAGCAGGAAATTCCTGTGCGACCAGAACTATAGCCACCTACAAAAAAAGGGCTCGCGTTGGGGGCGCGAGCCTTAGAAACAAGAAACTATTCTACCCTCCAGCGCAGAGCAATGTGCCAGTTATACTGTGGACCAGCACTAGCCCAGATAAAGCATTCAAGAAGACCACCGGCTACCGCTTCGGAGTATACCTTGTACGCATTTCCTCCGCGAAAGATAATCTGTCGATCGGGTAAAGTTGCGTGCTGAGCAATAAAGTCGCTATCCCGAAATTGCTGTCCATCATTGGAAATTAGCAGTCCCTCGTCAATTGGGACATTAGGGTTAATAACCTGCATGTTGCGAACTTGCTGCCTGACAATTTGCATGAAAGCTAATGAGTCCATTTTTGTTTATATTACTGGCTGCTCCAACGCACCAATAAGTTCCATTTAACAAAGTTCTTGTTACGTTTCGACTCGATTGTTAGCCAAGCATAATAAGCAACGACACCACCACCAGCCGATTCAGAACAAACTAAGTAGTGTTGATCTGAAATAGCAGTGCGCGCAGTTTCACCTAACATGCTTTTAATTAGATCTTCTTTAAAAGCGTGGCGATTAATAACTTGACCACTTTCTGAACAAATGTCCTTCCAGTTAATGGAAATATTGAACTTTAGAAACTTTACATTCAAGACTGCCTTTTGTACTGCTTGTTGAAAGCCATCCATACTTCTCCTTTAAGAACAAAATTGCCGTATAAAGCTGCAATCATCTAATTCACGTGTGGATTCTAATACAGATTGTTGTTTAGAGCAATAAAATGGGTTCGCAGTCCAAACTGGTGGAAAAAAGCACCAAGATAATTCTCGAATTACTTTAAATTCTTCGGTTGCATATTCTTGCCAGAACAAACCCGAAACCCGTATTATTAAAGATGCAGTTTCAACTACAGTCACAATACGCGCCAGCAGGAGATCAACCCGAAGCAATTAGGTTGCTTACAGAAGGCTTAAATAAGGGGGCAGAGCATCAGACACTTTTGGGTGTAACTGGTTCTGGAAAAACCTTTACTATGGCTAATATTATTCAGAATATTCAAAAGCCAACCTTGGTGTTGGCTCACAACAAAACACTTGCAGCGCAACTATTTGCAGAGTTCAAAGAGTTTTTTCCGCACAATGCCGTTAACTACTTTATTTCTTACTACGATTACTATCAGCCAGAAGCTTATGTACCTTCGCGCGATTTGTTTATCGAAAAAGAAACAGATATTAACGAAGATATAGAGCGTTACAGAAATGCTTCTACTCAATCTGCATTAAGCCGCAGCGACGTTATTATTGTGGCTTCGGTGTCTTGTATATACGGCTTGGGTGACCCAGAAGACTACAGCGCTTTAGCAAGAACTTTGCATGTGGGCGAGACATACCCGCGCGACAAATTAGTCTCGCATCTTATAGACATGCAGTATCACCGCAGCGAATTCGATTTTTACACAGGCTTGTTCCGCGTGAGAGGCGATGTAATAGACATAAACTTGGTAGCAGAAGATTTGGCCCTACGTATAGAGTTCTTTGGTGACACTATAGAAAGCATGAAACTGATTAATTCTATTTCTGGCGAAGTAGTAGACAGACCTGCAACCTATAAGGTATTTCCAGCCCGCCAATATGTAGAGCCATACGACAGAATTAAAGAAATTTTGCCACAAATTCGTGCCGACCTAGAAATAGAGCGCGAAGCGTTTATGAAGCAAGGCAAAATACTAGAAGCCACTCGTTTGCAGCAGAGAGTTAGCTATGACCTAGAAATGCTGCAAGAAGTAGGTTTTTGCACAGGAATAGAGAACTATTCTCGCTACTTCGATAGCCGCGCAATTGGCAGCCCACCGTCTACCTTACTAGACTATCTTGGCGAAGACTGGCTAATGTTTGTAGACGAGTCTCACATGAGCCTGCCGCAAGTGCGTGGCATGTACTTTGGCGACCGCGTACGCAAAGAAACACTTGTAGAGTATGGTTTTAGATTGCGCGCCGCGATGGACAACCGCCCGTTAACCTTCGAAGAATTTACTCGCAAATTAGACAAAGTGGTATACGTTTCTGCCACACCTGCTCCATACGAATTGCAGTTATCTGGTATTGAGGCCGACAAACTGGGCTTGCCAAAAGTAGTAGAGCAAATTATTCGTCCTACCGGTTTATTAGACCCGCAAATTACAGTTAAGCCAAGCACTATTCAAACTCTTGGCCAACTTAAAGATGCTCTTAAAGCCAGAGAATTAACGGGCGAACTAGAACGCTTAGAACAGCTAGAAAAAGATAATGCAATTTATAATCAGGTAGACGATTTACTACTGCAAATTAAAGCTACTGTAGCCAAAGGACAGCGCGTACTTGTTACAACCCTTACCAAGCGTATGGCAGAAGACTTAAGCGAACATTTACAAAACGCCCATGTGCGTGTGCAATATTTGCATTCTGATATTGAAACTATCGAGAGAATGGAAATTCTACGTAACCTGCGCCTAGGGGTGGTAGATGTTGTAATTGGTATCAATTTACTGCGCGAAGGTCTAGACTTGCCAGAAGTGTCTTTGGTAGCGATTTTAGACGCAGACAAAGAGGGCTTCTTACGTTCCGAAGTTAGTTTTATTCAGACTATTGGTCGCGCCGCCCGCCACCCAGATGGCCGCGTAATTATGTACTCCGATAGAGTAACAGACTCTATGGTAAAGGCTATTTCCGAGACCAACCGCAGACGCACTATTCAGCACGAGCACAACGTAAAGGCTGGTATTGTTCCTTGGGCAGCGTATTCCAAGATTAAAGACAATTTGGAACGTGGAGTAAAAGACGAAGACAAAGAAGCCCGTCAACTTTGGGAAAAGAAAATTGAGCTATACCCAACTCTTTCTGCCAAAGAAAAGAAAATGGCTGTTAGTAGCTTAAAGGTAGAAATGGAAATGTCTGCAGACACTCTAGAGTTCGAAAAAGCCGCCAAAATTCGCGACTTTTTAAAGGGAGTTGGAAAACTGGACTAAATGACAGAGAAGCAAAAATTAGTCAGGTTATTAAGTAAAGGTAAACTCCCTAATCTTATTTTGGCTGATTTAAAAACATTCCAGTGGTTAAGATTTGATCACAAAACACTTTTTGAGACTGGTGAATTAAATCATGGAATTGGTGGCGGACTGTTTACAACAGTTTTAGTTTCATTTTCACAAATTGATTTTCTGGCACAGGTTTACGCGTGGTTAAAGGAAAGTAAAACGGAGAGTAGAAAAAAAGTCATGTGGTATGAGTTATTAGAGAAATATCCAGAAGTTAAAGAAAAATATTTAAAGCTTACAGTTAATTATTTAAGAGAAGACTGGAAGCAACTATTTGATCATACTGAAACTTTTAAAAAATTAATCCGACATTCTAAGATATGGGGTTATAGTGATTCACAACTCCAAAGAATCTGGCAAAGCTATAGAAATCCACTTACTCATATGTCTTTCCCAAAAGAGGCTATAACTGGTATTAAAGATGAAGAAGTAAAAAGTTACAACCATTTAAATGAACTTTTGAATAATGACCTTGATGTAGAACCTTTTATTGTCGGAGAGAAACAAATTGAATGTTATAGCGACTTATTGTTAAGGGATACAATAAAGTTAAAAAACTGGGTAACGGAACAAGTAAACATAGCATCAGAAGAGGATGCTGCTAATGTTACCAATTGGCTCAGGGAATATTACACAAAATTTCTAGACCTAGATATAGATTAAACAATGAAGATACTGCAAAAGGTCTTAAGCAACTTACTTTCAAAAGAAAACTGTTATTTATCTTACTATTTAGCCTTGCCGACGAAACTTTGCAATATGTTTTGGCAATTGGCATTAGCGATATTACTGACTTAATTACAAATACTGCTGGTGGTTTTGTGGGATTGGCAGTTTATGAATTTGCAAAGAAATTTATTGCTTCCAAAAAACTCGATCGCATCCTGGTAGTTGGTATAACCGTTTTACTACTAGTATTTCTAGGATTTATTGGAGTACTTTATTCCAGAGCATTAAGATACCAGTAAATTGAGTCTTTTTCTTAAAAGCTCAATATCATTTAGATCTTTAGGGCGTGATAATAATAACTTAATCTCGAGAATAAATTCTAAAGTCATAAACTGAATATTTTCACTAGTAAACGCTAAAGAAAGTGCTTTGTTACCAATTTCAACAACATTAGGCTCTGCTGCCTGATAGTTATAAATATCTATTAAACCCGAATTTAAAGTAAGCCTATTGTTGGAAATAACTGCAATTCCAGTTGAAGAAGAAAAGGTGTTTTTAATATTTAGCCACTCTCTACCTTTTACCCAAATATCATAATCACTAAATCTATTTATTGGTAGCACACCATGTGCTATCATTGCAGCACTGCCAGTAAGAGCATATTCCCTTTTTAATAAGCGAGAAGTTATAAAACTTATATCTGTTATTATTTGCTGACTAAAATGTTTCTTATCAATCAACATCAAACGTAATGATAACTCAAATAGTAAATTTAAATTCTAAAATTATTACAACAGAACAGATTGCAGATTTATCTGCTTTCCTTAAAAACGTAAACTATCTACTAGTTTTTACATGGCAAGAGGAGGGATTTATTAAAAACACACAGATGTTTTTAAATGCAAAACAAACAATTGCTTCAAATAATCTAACAATTGAAATTAATACTCTAGATAAATTAGAAATTTTTGAAGGCATAGACTATATCGTGGGCCTTGGTAGTGGGAAAGTAATGGATATCTCTAAATATCTTGCCTATAAACATAATTTTAAATTGACATTAATACCTTCAATTCTTTCCACCAATGCTTTTGCGACTGACAAAGCATGTCTACTGGAAGGGCACAAGAAAATAACCTTAGATTGTAAACAAGCTGAAACATTGATCTTTTGTAATGAGTTCTTGTCCAGAAAGAATTCTTCATTGCAAACCTCCGGTGTATGTGATGTCTTATCTATCCATACTGCGCTTAAAGACTGGTCTTTAGCTATCGAAAAGAACAAAGACATTTTGAACCCTTTTACGTACCAGTTTTCGTATCAATTATTAAATTCATTCTTAAGTTCTTATAAAGATTTGTTATCAAGCAAGAAATTTCACTCCAACATAATTTGGTATTTAATTATGTCTGGTTATATTACTAACATTCACGGATCTGGCAGGCCAGAAAGCGGTTCTGAACATATCTTTTCAAAAGTTCTTGAGAGTGCAGTTGCAGTTCCACACGGAGTTTCTGTAGCTCTAGGAATTCTGATAATCAGTAAGCTACAAGAAAATGAGGACAAAAGAATATTAGAAGCTATTAAAGCATTTGATTTATTAAAAGATATGAAGAAATACAACATAACTTCAGAAATTATTGTTGAGAGTCTGTTAAATTGCCAACCGAGAAAAGGACGATATGGAATTTTTGATAAGGTAAAAATAGAACGAGAAACCGCAGTAAGTATTGTGACCTCAATCCTTAAAGAGTTTCAATAATTTATTAAACAAATCTAGCAATGCTCTACATTTCAGAGTTCTTTGTTAATAAAAAAGAAGCAGTTTCAAACCAAATTGAATTGTTACGTTCTAGTACTAGTAGCAGCTTATTTGCGGCTGCAATTTTTATGGATCAAGCAAAATTGAATCGGCAGGACCTCAAAGCTAAAAGATTCATTTTTCCACTAAAAGCATATTTATTCCTGTTGCCCTTTGTAGCAATCTTTTCCAAACACTCAATACACTATTTCGAAGAAGAGCCAAACACCAGGAGACAATTAATTTTCAACTTGGCGCGTAAACCACTCTATATAAGTATGTATAGAAAACCATTTAAAGAATATGTAGACCATGTTAAGAAATACAAATATTTAAAAAAAATATTTGTAGAGTTGGAGTTGCATAAAAAAATTCTAATTGAACATGACTTTCCAGAACAAAAGATTGAAGTTATTCACACCCCAAGTCTATTTAGAGCTATTTCCTTCGATGATTCAAAGGAAATGCCCGGTCAGAATTTAATCTTCGCAAGCTGGAATGGGGGAACAATTGAAAAGCTTGAAGAAAGAGGCTTGCTTTATGCACTACAAATACTAAAAGAAAATCCAAAAGCAGAACTTGTAATTCCTCTTCGTGATAACCAAACTAAAATTTATTTAGCTGAGGCTGCAGAAATTGGCGTTGAGCAAAGATTGCACTTAGTGCTGGTAAAAGACTACGAACATTTAACACAGCTATATAAAGATTGTGATTATGTAATTTTTTTGCCAAAGAAAAAAGTTACAAAAGATGTACCTAATTCTGTCCTTGACGGCTTTATGCATTTAAAACCATGTGTTATTTCGCATGTAATAGATTTTGCAGAAGTGGTAAGCAGAAACGACTTAGGCATTGTCATCAAAGACTTTAGTGAAGTCTTTAATTTAACTAAAATATCGCCGCTGGACTATAAAAGGATGCAACACAAAATTTTAAATTATCGAGAATTGCATTCACCAGAAAAATATAAAGAAATAATTAATCATTATGAAAATATTAATTACTAGTATTTGGCCAATTAATAAGTTTTCGATTGGAGGTACAGAAAGATACATCATCGACCTTTCTACAGCTTTAAAGAAGTCTGGGCATAATGTTCACGTCCTAATGCTGTCTGGTGAAAACAATTTCATAAATGAAGTAGAATATCTTCCTATAGAAATTACTGGCATTAGTAAACTCGATGAGTACTCAATAAAAGAATCATTTTTCAAGGAATTTAATCAGAAGAATCTTGATGCCTTTTCAAACTTGATCCAAGAACATATTGATTCTAATAACTATGATATTGTTCATATCAATTCTTTACTTCAAGTAGGTGTAAAAACAAATGCCTTGAAAGTTGTTACAGTTCATACAAATCCCTTTGAATTTGATCAAAACTGGGGTAAGGGTTCATTTCAAGAAATTGCTAAGGTAATTGCGGATAAATATTCTCACAACATCTTATTTTGTGCGCCTTCAATGTATTATGCCAAACAATATAAAGAAGCCTTTAAAACTGTAGTTAAATATATACCGCATGCAATTAATCCACAAAGATTAATTACTTCATTAAGTAAGGCTGAATGTTTAAAAAAATATGGTATTAAAGACGGGTTTAATATTTTAGTACCTAGTCGTCTAGAGCTAGAACAGAAAAGACAAGACTTAGGACTAAAATCCATTATTCGAGCAAAAACTAAGTTACCCAAAAATACACAAGTAATTTTTACTGGCTTAGATGATCAATATGGAGCAAATATCGACTTCTTGAATGATTTGGCTAAGCAAGCAAATATTCCCTGTTACTTTATCAAGTTTACTGACATGAGCGAGGCTTACAATATTACAGATATCGTTTTACTTCCTAGTCGCTCTGAAAGCTTTGGTTATGCAGCTTTGGAGTCACTTACCAAAAACCTTAAAACAATTTTAAGTGATATTCCAAGCTTTAAGGAAATTGCTATTGGAAATAATTATGCTTTTATAAGTAAACAAACGGTGATTGGTTTTGCAGAAAAACTCATTGAAGCAGTAAGATGCAAGACCCAATCAGAAAATTCACAAAAATTTCAACACTGGCAAAATAGGTATTCATTAGGTCAGTGGGTAAAAAGATATTTGAATTTTTACACAAACATAAGTGAATCCTGATCTAAATCGTGAAATAGACCAAGAAAATATTGTTTTGCCAGATAATTACATAGCAATGGCAAACTCAAGTATTGCTATGCTAGACATGGTGATGCCTGGGGTTTCCTCATATTGCGTAAGAGGTAATTTATCTGCATTTGATACTGTCGATCTAAATCTTGCTTTAGCTTTAGAACTATATGGCTCCGAGCTTACTGATCTACTAATTCATCAAGAATTTGCTGAAGTACACAAATTACATGCTAGGAATGTAGAAGTGAATCTTGCAAGGCATCAAGGACTACAACAGCTTGAAGTCCAAAATCTAGGTTTAACTGTAATTCGACCAGAAATGTATCAGCAATGGCAAGCTGTACAAAACTTATTAGAAGAACAGGGTGCTCAAATAGAGATCTCAAGAGATATTCAAATTGATTTCAATACATACTGGGGACTATATAATCATGGACTAACGATTCCAGAAGCTTGGCTAGACTTTCCCACTAGAACATTACTGTATACACAGAATATGTGTCGTCTGGTTGTCGGCAGCTTACCAAATAACTCAGAGTCAAATCTCACAGATATTATGATTAATGATTTAAAAGGTAAGCGCGGACAACCTCAAAAAGGTACTATTCGAGGAGATATAGTACTTTCTGAAATGGAAATCCTTGGCATTATTGGGGATACTGAACCAAGTAAAGAATTACTATTTTGCTTAGATCCAATTTCGGCCTATAGAAAAATCATTAGCAATGAACTACCTTCTGACGGAGAGCATAATGACTATAATTACCCTTTTGTTTACTATGCAGCTGCTGGGGTACATATACCTGAAAGACATGAGATTGTGAGAGATCTTGGTTTATTGTGTACTATTGAAGAAGTAGATTCATTAATACATCGCCAATAGACATGACAATCCAAGAATATTCACAACAACCAATAGCCTCTAAAAACAAAGCTTTTGTAATAGAAAAACAGCTTAGCTCAGGTACAGATAGCGATGCATATTTGCTAAAAAGCAGTGATTCTGCAGAAAAATTGATTGCCAAAGTAGCCAAAAATGATTTGGTAATCAGTAAATATCACAATGAAGCAAAGGTATATCAAGAATTATCTTCTTTAAGATTCCTTCCAAGGCTAATTGAAAACAAAAGTAATATTCTTGTTTTAAGCCCAATAGAAGGTATAAGCCTTGATTCAATAGAAGAAGAGGCAAACACAGATTTCTACAAGGTAGCACTGAAAGATGCTGCAGCAGCTATAAAAAGCGTACACTCAGTAAATCCCGATAACAGTAGTTTAAACGTATTATCTGTAGAAGATTTTCTTAATGCAAAATTACAAGGCTTTACAATTAAATTTCCAGAGCTTCATCAATTTCAAAGTTATTATCAGGAAAACAAAAGTATTTTGCTCTACAGATCAAATTCCAGAATCCTGCACGGCGACTTTTGCCTTGATCATATATTTATTGAAAACCAAAAATTTACGGGAATTATAGATTTTGGCGACACATGTTTAGGAGATCCTTTAGTTGATGTCGCATATTTGGTTTTTAAAATTATTAACAAGGAATATTCAGAAACAGTAAGGGATGCATTTACAAATGCCTACTTTGGAGGAGAACCTAAACTTGAAGAACAAATTACTATCAAACTGTATTTGATTTATTGGTCAGTACTGCGCTTAAGCGAACATTTAACGCCAGAGGTTTCAGAGAAGTTTAAGAAAAAAGCACAAATAGTTAATGGTCTTTTGTGATTAAACATGTAAATGTCTTACGTGCAGCTTTAATTCTTCGTCGGCAATTTCACCGCTCATTTCTTTATATGCCCAGAAGACGGCTCCAGCTGTTGTAATTAGCACGGCTGCGCCAAGAAAAATGCTGGTGTTGCCTTGCAGGGTATCCCACAAAATATAAACTGCAGCCAATACCAAGTAGCATAACCACACCAATGTGCGGGTAAATAGCATCGCGCTTTTCATAAACACACCTTCCAAAGGTGAGGTAATAATTCTGCGTAATAGCGAGAAATTCTTATCAATCTTAGAACGTAAGTCTAAGATATAAATCTGAGCGGAAATTAATACTAATAAGGGAATAAACATTACAAAGTTAGAAAAAGTCTGCACAGTGTGCAAATCTCTACCAAGAACAACTGGGGTTACATTAATAAGCTGGCCCGGAAAGTCTACAACCCCCCACTGAATGCCAAGCATATTAAATGACAAAGCCAAACCAGCTACTTTTCCAAGTAGTAGTAAGGCTAGGGGCAGAAGAGAGAAATCGATAATCTTGATAAGTCGGGCAGACATTACGTTAGGCAACGATTTTAGCTGCGTTCGACTTCAAACGAGCGGCTTTGTTTTCCGAAAGCACGTTTACACTTTTCTTTGCTGCTTTATCTACAACTTTGTAGAAAGTCTTTAATGCTGTAGCTTTTTTGGCTGCAGTAGTAGCTTTTTCTAAAGTTTTGCGAGCTGCGTGTACTTTGTCTTTAACTTCTTGGTTACTTGCCTTCTTGTTAACACTGGCGCGATTTGCTTTCTTCGCAGATGATGTATTTGCCATTTTTCTATTTAGTGCTAAATAATACGATTAACATTTATATAGCCATGATTGTACAATACTTTTGTAATAATGGAAAACAACGCCTACAACCAAGAATATGTTTCGCAGTATAAAGAAATTTTGCCCGATTTCTTAAACATGCAACTTAATCAAAAACAAACCCAACTCCAGCAAAAAGTAGTCGATCTAACTGCTAGCGCCAATGCTAGCGATCTCTGGAATAACCCGGATAACGCTAAAAAAGTAACTCAAGAGCTTAGCAGCAATGAAAAAAGCTTGGCGCAAATTTCTACAGTTATTTCTTTACAAGCAGATCTAGACACAGCCTTGCAAGAAGAAGCTTTGGCCAGTGAGTTTAACTCAACTTTTATTGTGTTTAAAAAACATTTTAACGAGGTAAAAGTAAGTAACTATTTAAGCGGGCGCTTTGATCGTAACGGAGCTATCTTTAGTATTTTTGCTGGCCAGGGTGGCACAGAGGCCAACGATTGGGCAGAAATGCTTTTGCGTATGTATATGCGCTATTTTGCCAGCAAAGGCTGGCAAGTAGAAATAATTGAAGATTCGAAGGGCACAGAAACAGGCATTTCCTCTGTTTCTCTTAAAGTTATGGGCGATTACGCTTATGGCTACTGCAAAGTAGAGCACGGCACTCATCGTCTGGTACGAATCTCACCTTTTAATGCGGCATCTCTGCGCCAAACTTCTTTTGCTGGGGTGGAAGTACTGCCAGTGTTAGAAGAAACTCAAAAGATAGAGATAAAGTCGGAAGAACTAGAATTTGCCGCCGTACGTTCTAGCGGAGCAGGTGGTCAGAACGTAAATAAAGTTGCTACATCGGTAAGAATTCGGCATATTCCTTCGGGAATTGTAGTTACTAGTTCTAGTCAGCGCTCGCAGCAGCAGAATAGAGAGCTGGCGCTAGAAATGTTGCAAGGAAAACTTGAACTTGCCAGCGAACTTGCTACAGCCAATATTGTTAGTGCAGAAAAAGGAGATTCGTTCAAAGCCAGTTGGGGCAACCAAATTCGTAACTACGTTCTGCATCCATACAAGCTGGTAAAGGATTTGCGCACCGGCATAGAGACAAACCAAACAGAGGCAGTTCTAGACGGAGATCTGCAAGAATTCCTAGATGCTGGGGTTATTTTCCTGGCCGCTAGAACTAGCCCGACTAAATAGGGTAAACTAGGGAATATGATTCAGTTTATAAACGTTTCCAAAGTTTATCCAAGCAGACCAAAACCTATTGTAGCGCTAGATAATGTTAGTTTTAACATTGAAGCTGGCGAATTTGTATTCCTTGTTGGAACTTCTGGGTCTGGAAAAACCACTGTCTTAAAGCATATTATTCGCGAAGAATTGCCAGACGAAGGCAGAATTTATTTCTTTGACCATGAAATTACCCATTTAAAACGCACAAGTATTTACGAATTGCGCCGCCAAATTGGCGTAGTCTTTCAGGACTACAAGCTTATTGAAGAAAAAAACGCTTACGAAAACATTGCCTTTGCAATGGAAGCTGCTGGCTCTAGTAGAAACGATATTGCCGTTACTGTGCCTTATGTTTTAGAAACTGTTAACCTTACCGAACGCGCATTGGCTTTTCCTAGCGAACTATCTGGAGGAGAGAAGCAACGCGTAGCTATTGCCCGCGCCATTGCTACCAATCCTAAACTATTAATTGCAGATGAACCTACTGGTAACCTAGACCCGGCTGCCTCTAAAGATATTGTAAATATCTTAAAACGTATTAATGAATGGGGAACTACCGTTATTATGTCTACCCACGATATAGACATGGTGCAAACCCAAAAAATGCGCGTCATTACTATGGAATACGGCAAGATTGTTGAAGACTCTCCAGCTGGAAAAATTCCTACTGCTCAAAAGAAGGAAATTACAGAAGATAACAAAACTATCAAATTAACTACTACTTCTACAGGTGAAGAAAATGTTATTTCTGCAGTTGCTCCTGTTTCAGAGCCAAGAAAATCTGTTAAAGAAGAGATTTTAGTAGAACTTGCTCCTGCTGTGCCAGAACATTCAAATGCAGTAAAAGAAATTGAGGCAGAAATTCAAGAACTTATTACCGAAAATTTAACTCCTGAACCTTCAGAACAATCTCAGAAAGAAGTGCAAGAATTGTTAGAGAAAGCAGATCAGAGTCCTATCTCTATCCTTAAATTAGGCAAGAAGCTAGAAACTCAGTTAGTAGAAATGGGCTACAAAGATGTAGAAGATATTCTTTCTGCAGGCATTGCAAAAGTAAACGAAGCTTTAAATAATGTACAGGTTAAGCAATTAGCCAAGTCTATTAAACGTTTCCTTACAACAGAGTAGAATAAGAGTAAGAGTAAGAGGCTTTAAAAAGCCATTTAAATAAAATAGTTAGACTGCCATGGATTCATTTAAAAGTATTATTACAACAACAAACAAGCAGATTAGTCGCAGCGGTTGGTTGGGTCTAGCGTCTGTAGCTGTTATGACTCTTGCTTTTATGATTTCAACTATTTTTGGTATTGTTGCCTACGCAGCCAACAGGTACCTTATTAATGTAGAGCAGCAGCCGCAAATATGGGCTTTCTTTAATGTTGGCACAAGCGAGGCAGATATTCTTAAATACAAAAGCAATTGGGAAAAACTCCCTGGTGTTTCTTTTGTAGAATACACTAGCGAAGACCAGGCTAAAGACGAATTCTACCAGGTACAAAAAAATGTAGATGAAATTGCTGCAGAAGCTGTGGCAGACAGAAAGCTACCTTCTAGCTTGGCTATTCGCTTAGAATCTTTAGAATTTGCAGACAATGTATCTAAAGTAGTGTTATCTGCCAAAGATAACGACGAAAGCGTAAAACAAGTACTTTACAGCAAACAAATTGTAGACAATATACGCGAAGTATTTAACCTAGTGCGCCTGGGCGGTGCCATTATTATTACCTTACTTGTACTGGTACTTATTCTGTTTACTTTCCTTACTGTAGAGTTCAAAATGCACAATAGAGGAGAAGAAATAGAGATTATGCAACTGGTAGGTGGAAGTCTTGGCTTTATTCGGATGCCATTTATTATAGAAGGTGCTTATTACGGTTTTATGGGAGCCCTAATTTCTAATCTTATTGTTACAGGACTTACAGTATTTATTAGGTTGCAGTTACAAAATGGCTCTTACTTATACTTGCGCGAGCTTATTTCTTCATTAAAGTGGCCAGAAGTTAATATTCCAACATTAGTTGCAATGTTTGTATCCTTATTAATTGCCGGAGCAGTCTTAGGATCTTTAAATAGCTTCATTGCTATAAGACGCTATATCAAATAAACTATAAGTATGACCCTAACTGCCACCAACATTAAGTCTAAAATTTTTACTGCGTTAAAATCTTTGGTGGTGCTTACTGTAATAGTTACTTTTACTTCTCCTGTACTAACAAGTGCTCTTACATTAGAGCAAAATCTAGACCAAATTCGAGCCAAACTAGAAGCTATCAAACAGCAAAAAGCTTCAATTAACAAAACAATTTCTTCAGAGAAAGAAAAACAGGGCGCCCTTAGCAATGAAATAAAAATTATTGCCAGCGAAAGAGACCTTTTGCAAAACGAAGTTAACGAGAAAGAGCTTATTATTCAAGAACTTAACCTGCAAATTGAAATCTTAACTGGTGCAATTGCAGAAAATACTACTCAGATAGAAACTACAAGAGTAGAAGTAGAAAAACTAGATGTTGTTGCCCAAGAACAGCTTTCCGAAATTTATTTTGACCAAAAAACAGCCAATACAGGCATTACTTTGTTTCTTACTAAGGGTAATACCAATGTTGTAAAGACTGGTTTGTACCAGCAAACAATTCAGAGAGAAACCAATAGTAATCTTACTTTGCTTAAAGACAAAAGCGACGAGCTGCGCAACAAAGTAGACCAACTTAATACAGATAAAATAAAAGTTGTTAGCGATAAGTCTCAAATAGATGTAGAAAAAGCAGCATTAGATGCAAAAAAAGCAGAACTACAGGCAAGTTTAAGCAAATTACAGACACTCTATAATGCTGCTCAAAGATCTATCGAAGCAAGCAAAAAAGCAGACGCTGCATTATCTTCCCAAGAATCTCAGTTACGTGCTCAACAAGAGTTGGTTATGCAAGAAATTTTGCAACGTGCACCAGATCTTAGAAACGCTCAATTTGTTTTGGCTGGTACAATTCTGGGCTACCAAGGCTTAACTGGTCTTACTTCCGGCTATCATTTACATTTTGGTGTTGCTACATTTAACACTTCAACTAGAAGATTCGACAGTCAGAACCCTTGTAATTATCTTCCAGGAGGAGTTATTAGCGTCTGTACCGGAAACGGTCAAATGCAATGGCCTCTTCGTGGAACATTCTATTGGACTAGCCCCTACGGATATCGCAGCTTTGGTGGCAGCACTTCTTTCCACGCTGCGATAGATATTGCTCATCCTGTGCAAAACGCACCTGTTTACGCAGCTCATAGTGGCTATTACCGCAGAGGCTTCCAGCCATGCTCTGGCTCATGGTGTAGAGGTGGAGGAGCCAACTACGCAGAACTTTGTGAAAAAGCACGTTGTGACGGTGGCTTTAAAACAATCTACTACCATTTGAAGTAGAATCTCCTTAATATTTCAGAGAAATTTCAGCCCACGGTTTTAGTATTTGACTATGAAGAAATTTATAGTCATTTTCCTAATTATTTATTTGGGTTTGCCAATTACAACTGCTAGTGCACTTAATGAGATTTCTGTTTTAGGTATATTGCCCAATCCTGCAGGAGACGATACTCGCGGAGAATTCATACTTCTAAAAAATACCTCTGGCCAGACAATCGAAACTACTTTTTCGCTAGAAAGTGCCGAAGCTAGACAAACTGTTCAGATTGCACCTTATAGCTTTTTGGCAGTTAGCAAGAATACTAGACTCCTTTTAGATACCCAGTGGCCAGGTGAACTATTACCATTAAGCATTACTCTTAAAAATTCTCCGGAAGCATTAATTGTTAATGGCACAAGCTATCATTACATCATTACGACAGAAGGTACAGTTACATATTTTCATTGCTTTAGTAATTTAGGCACAACAACTTCAATAACATTATTCTTAGATATTTTGCCCCAATTATTAACAGAATGCCCGCAACCTCCTGCAGAAACAGCCATTCCAACAGCTATTCCATCGCCTATTCCTTCAATTATTGTAGAACTTACGCCAACACCAATAGCTAGTTTACAGCCAACAAATGCACCACAAATACCTTTGCCTACCGTACAGGTAAAAGGCGTTTCTACAGCAAGTAAATTTAGCCTAGGAAATTATTCAAAGCCAAGCGAGCTCGCTAAAACCGAGGAAGAAGTTGTACAGAAAATATTTGCAGAAAGTTTGCCAGAATACTTACCACCTAAAGAAGAAGAAACTTATGAAGAAAAGTTATTATTTGCAGGAACAGTCATTACAGGCATAACTGCTACAAGCTGGTTATTCCTTTTTCGCTGGCCAAAGTTTTTAGATCTGCTACAGAAATTAGATTATTATCTAAAAATTCTCCAATTCTAGTACGTCTTAAACTTATTAACGAAGCAGGAATGTTTAACTCAATACCAATATCCTCTGCCAACTGACGAATATAAGTTCCTTTAGAACAACTTACTTCTATAGTAAGAACTGCTTTATCTTCTGTCTGCTTAATTTCTAGAGTATCTAATACTTTTAGATCTACATTTTTGGCTGGTAATTCTAGTTTAAAGTTTTCGAATTCACCATTTTTGGTGGGCAATTCTAGTTCTACCAAACCAGGTTTTACAAACTTAACGCTTTTTGCTTTTCTAGCAAGTACTCGAAGTTTCTCTCCATCCAATTTAACCGAGCTAAATAGGGGAACATACTGTAAATACCCAGGCATAAACTTCTTTTGTAGTTTTGTTTCAATTTCTTTAAGGCTTGGTAGATCTTCTACCTTTACTGCTTGTTCGGCAAGAGCTTCGCCTTCGGGGTCTTGAGTGGTAGTTTTTTTGCCTAACAATACGCCGGCTTTATAAGACTTATCTAGGTTTGTAAGTGCTTCGCTATACTTGGTAAACTTTCCTACCAAGATAATAAGCATGCCTGTGGCAAAAGGGTCTAAAGCGCCTGCGTGGCCAACTCGCTTTGTGCGTAGTGCCTTTCTTGCTTGAATGACAATGTCATGAGAACCAAGTCCAACAGGTTTATCTATTAAAAATACGCCAGATACTTGCTTGTACTGGTCTAAAAATATTTTATTAATAATTGTGCTTGGAATTTCTGGAATAATCATTAGTTTTTTACTGGTACGGGTTTAACAAATAGATAAGCGCTTGGGCAAATGTCGTTAAGAGGACATATTGCACACTTAGGATTTTTTGCCGTACAAACTTCTCTACCATAAAAAATTAAACGCAAAGACATTGCAGACCAGTCTTCCTGCGGCCACAATTGTATCAGATCTTGCTCAATTTTAACCGCATCGGTCTTGTCTGTAAGCCCAAGTCTGTTAGAAAGTCTTATTACATGGGTATCTACAGTAAAACCAACATTAATTTTGTACCAGTTGCCTAGTACTACGTTGGCGGTTTTTCGTGCTACACCAGGCAAGGTAAGAAGCTGTTCCATTGTATTGGGAACTTGGCCATTAAAATCTAGTTCTAGCTTCTTGGCTGTAGCAAGGATGTTTTTGGCCTTATTGTTAAAGAAGTTAATACTTTTTAGAAGCGAGGTAATTTCTGCAAGATCTGCCTTAGAAGTGGCAGCAGAATTGGGAAAACGTGCAAATAAATTTGGAGTAGTTAGGTTTACACGTTCGTCTGTACATTGAGCAGAAAGAATAGTGGCTACTAAAAGTTGCCAAGCGGTTTTGTGGTCTAGTGGGCACTGAACAGTAAGGTAGCGCTCTTTTAAAAATGCTGCCACTTTCTGTGCCTGCTGCTTACTATTATTTAACTTATTACTAATCTTCGTCTTTTCCATACAGAGTATTCTATAATTTTGTAATCGTGCTTAACAAATTTAAACGCCAGGATTGGCTAATTACAATTTTAATGGTTATTTTCTCGCTACTTTCTGTGGCATTAATTTATGCCGCTACAAAAAATGCACAGACTGCAGTGCAAGGAGAAAACTCTTTATATAGGCAGATAATTTTTATCATTGCTGGTTTTGGAATCTATTTTGCAGCAATGACAGTAGACTTAAAATTGATCCATCAGAAGGGAGTGCAGATACTTATTTTTGCAATTACTGGTGCCAGCTTACTGTATGTGTTGCTGTTTGGAGAAGTTATTCAGAACACACAACGCTGGATTGCCATTGGCACATTTTCATTACAACCTGCAGAGTTCGCAAAACTAACAATTGTATTAATTTCTGCCAGTCTTTTTGCTCGGCAACATAATATTGCTAGCCAAACAGAATTCGGACAGTTAAAAATTCCTTCTTGGGTATTTACTGGGTCAAAGTTTATGGTAAGCGCGTTAGCAGCAATTTCCTTTGCAGTGCTTATCTTCTTGCAGCCATCTTTAGGTAACGCACTTATTCTAGTTATTATTTGGCTTGTGCAAATTTTCTTTGCACTAAGATTAGACGACAAAGTATTTATAAGCATTGGGGTTGGCATCTTAATAAGTTTAATGTTCTATAAGATTGGAATTTTCGAGCAAATTGGTAATTTAGAATACTGGCCAAGCTATGTCTGGCAGATATTTACGGGTGTAACATTGGCCGCAGCTGTTGTACTACTTTGGAAGTTGTGGCGAAAAACTCCATTTTTACTAATTGCCGTTACTGCAATTGCACTTGTCTTGCCTGTAATTACAGACTATACCTACAAGAATGTATTAAAAGATTACCATCGTAGCAGAATAGAGTCTTATTTAAATGGTTTTAATTCCGATCCTAAAAACAAAGACTACCAAGTAAGACAGTCTGTTATTACAATTGGTAACGGACAATTATTTGGTAACGGATTCTTAAACGGTAAACAAATTAATAGTGGAGTCTTGCCATTTGCGCACACCGACTTTATCTTTGCAACCTATGCAGAGCAGTTTGGTTTTGTAGGAGTGCTTATTTTGCTAATGCTTTATGCGTTTCTAGGACTTCGCATCTTACTTATTGCCATTAAATCTAGTAGTTCTTTTGCAAAACATCTATGTGTAGGTGTTTTAGCACTAATTATGGTAAATATTGTAATAAACTTAGGCATGAACATGGGAATGTTGCCGGTTACGGGGGTTCCGTTGCCACTTTTAAGTTCTGGTGGTAGTTCTGTACTTCTTGTGTGTTTAAGTTTAGGGTTAGTACAAGCAACAGCAATTCGTAATAAACCGCTAGATCTGGCAGAGAAAATAGGCTGGAAAGGCTTGTAAATGTTGGGCCTAGTCTATATAATCTCTAAGAACTATTTCAGAAATCGTGATGGAAAAAACAGACACAACAACAAAAGCAGAAAAGAAAGTAGCCACAAAGGCCATTGCAGCAGTAGCAATTATCGAGATTAACGGTAATCAGTACCTTGCAAAGAAGGGTCAGACTATTAATGTATCTCTTCCAATAAATGTAAAAAAAGAAGCAGTTACTCCAAAAGTAATGGCAATTATTACAGAAACTACAGCAGAGTATGGCAAGCCATACCTAGAAAACAAAGTAGATTTCGATTTAGGCGAAATGATAAAGCTAAAGAAGGTTACAACTAACCGTTTCCAGGCTAAGAGCAGATTGCGCAAAAGAGTTGGAATGAGACCAAAACTTGTGCAAGTAACAATCAATGAATTTTAATAGATTTAACAACTAAGCAATGGCACATACAAAATCACAAGGAGCTGCAAACAGAATAGTAAACGTAGTTGGTAAGCGCCTAGGTGTAAAACGCTATGGTGGCCAATTTGTAAAAGCAGGAGAAATTATTGTTAGACAACGTGGTACTGTATACCATTCAGGTAAAGGTACATTATTAGGCAGAGATCATACTCTTTACGCACAAATTTCTGGAATTGTTAAATTTGTAACAATGACTGGTTACAAGCGTGGCCGTAAAGAAATTCGTATTATTCCTGCAGACTCTCTAGAGGCATCTTTACCAGTAACTGCTTAATTTTAAGCATAGCCTTTGTTCGCAATGGCAAATAAAACATTCTTCATTCTTGGTTTAGGTAACCAAGGCAATTCTTATAGCAAGCACTGGCATAACCTGGGCAAAATGTACGCGCAATATTTGCAAGCAAATATTTCGAGCTACAACGCAATTCTTGCAGAAAAGCATATAACACTCAAACCGTTCACTTTAGATTGCTACATGAACGAAAGCGGTCAATTTTTGGCACAGTATGCAAAGAGTAAAGGAATTAAACCAGAGAATCTTATCTTGGCTTTTGATGACCTAGACATAAACTTCCCTTTAGCAAAGATTAGCCCTAAAACTCCAAAAGTACACAACGGCGTAACTTCTGTTAAGCAATATTTTGGCACACCAGTTTGGAACGTTCGATTAGGAGCAAACAGTTCAGACAAGGCACAAAAAAATGAGGCTAAGTCTTATTTACTTAGCCCCATTCCAGAAAATCTTAGTAACGAATTAACTGCGCTTTTTAAAGCTGCTAGCGATTCTTTATTAACAGTTTTATAGTTGCTTCATCCTTGTTTACAGTTATCTTCGATTCGTATGGCTTGTCCATAGTGAAGCTATACTTGCTAACACCCTCACTATTACTAGTATTAGATTTCGTAATTCCTGGTACGTTGGTAAAATCGCGAGTTGTTGTGTTTCCGTTTACAGTGACATTATCTGTTGCTACTCCCTCAAAAATGAAAGTTACAACATTTCCTTCGTAGCTAATACTCATTTTAGGGTCTAAGGCTCCGGTAGTAGTTTTTACTTCTCTAAATGTGTATGCAAATTCTGTACCTGCCTGAGCAAAACCAAACTTGTTTAAGACTAGTGTTTTTGCAGTTGTTCCTGTGTTAGCTCTATCTTTATTAGAGTACACAGTAATATCTCCTTCTATAGCAACTGGTGTAGCTGTGGCCCCCACTACCGGAGTAGGAGTTGCAGTAGCCATAGGAGTTGGAGTGCCATCTTCTAATGGTAAAGAAACCGGGAAGGAATCTGGAGCAATAGTTGCAATTGGAGTAGGTGTTAAAGTAGTTGGCTTATTATTTACAATATTTGTAAGAATATAAGCAACTGCAATTGTAATTACCAATACAACAAGAACCCAAAGAATAATTTTTACAACAGCAGACTTTCCTCTAGGGTTAACTTCTGTAGTATCTGTTTCTGCAAACATATCTTCTGCAATAGCAGTTTCATTTGCAGCAGCAGTTTCATAACTAGAATCCATTTCCATTGCTGGTGGTTCTGGTACTTCCAGATCGGTATCGGACACAGGTCTGGCGCCAGAGCGACCGCGACGTTGAGTTAAAGTTGTGTGGGGCATATCATCCATTTCAGATTTAGTAGACTAGACTTATACAATAATAAGTATAGGCAATGGAAGAAACGAATTCAATACAAATATATGGGCATCAGTATAAAATAATTGTAAAAATGGCTCCGCATCTGCAAGAGAAGGAGTTAAAGGTGTTCGCAGATAAAGAGAAACGAGAGTTTTTTATCTTGGCTGGGCAAAAGGTGCTTAGGTCCGAGCTGCAAAAAGCAATTTTAGTGAAGGTAAAACAGATCGCCAAAGAAATTTTAACCTCACGGACAAGAGTTTTAGCGGCGCAAGTTGGTTACGCTCCCAAAAGGCTAGCAATAAAAGACACGCGCACGCGCTGGGGAAGCTGTTCTAGCCTTGGAAATATAAATTTAAGTTGGAGGCTTATTTTGGCGCCGCCAGAACATTGCGACTATGTTATTTTTCACGAACTTGCCCACTTAAAACATCACGACCATTCCAGCTTATTCTGGAACTTTCTGCGTTCTGTTTGTCCTTATTACGTGCAAAGCCAACACTGGTTTAGGGAAAACGGACACACACTTCATAAAATCTAAAGTTTTACATTCAAAACTGTAAAAAACATTTCTCATAGTCGGTTGTATTAATAGTGTTCCTAGTTAAATTTTGTGGGAGATGCTTATGCGCTTGCTGCTAAATTTACATAACTTTACAGAACCTACTGTAGAAACTCTCCGAGAGTACACTACCTTAAGGTTCAAAAGCATTCAGAAAATTCTTAGTAAGCGACAAAAAGAAAGGGCGCAGCTAAAAATGAGTGGCCAGTTTATAGAGAACAAACATTTGTTCGAAATTAAAGTAATCCTAGAATTAGACGGAAAAAGTTTTATTTATCGGTTTATAGATAAAGACCTGCGGCGAATTGTAGACTTTGCTGCAGAGAAAATACGTGAACAATTTTTAGAAGACGGAGAGAAGCATTTAGCCTATTGAAAGTAACATTAACATTATTCGCAACCTCACTAGAACACTAGTTTAGGTAACATGCCAAGGCTGCTCGGGTTTATTTTCATACTTATTCTGCGCCCGAGCAGCCGTAAACAACCAATCACTTAGCCTATTAATATATTTTAGAGCTGCAGCGGTAACAGGTTCCTCCGAGCTTAGACTAACTATGGCGCGCTCTGCGCGCCTAGAAACAGCACGCAAGAAATGAAGCCAGCTACCAAGTTTGCTGCCACTAGGAAGGATAAATGTAGTTAATGTATCTAAATTTTCGGTTAATTGGTCTATTTCGTGTTCTAGCCTACTTACAGATTCTTCTTGGAGTCTTACTGTTTTTAATTTTTTTGGCACACCTAGAGGCGTGGCCAAGTCCGAGCCAACAACCATTAGCTCAGCTTGAATATTTTCTAGCATGGGCACTAACAAGGGTAACAGAGCATTTTCCTTTTCTGCGAGCAATACTCCAATTCCGGAATTAAGCTCATCTACCTCGCCATAGGCTTCTATACGTTTAGAGGCCTTGGATACTCTGGTACCGCCCCATAAAGAGCTTAAGCCTTCGTCTCCTGTGCGAGTATAGATTTTCATATTAGCAACTATAGTTTTCCGATTGATTATATCTATCGTTAACAACATCCCAGTTTACAACGCTTAACCAAGCCGTAACGTAATCTGGACGTCTGTTTTGATAGGTAAGATAGTAGGCATGTTCCCAAACATCTACTCCCATTAACGGAGTTTTACCTTCTGCCCAAGGACTGTCTTGATTAGACGTAGAAGTAAGTTCAAGCTTGCCCTCGCCATTGCGAACTAACCACCCCCAACCAGATCCAAATTGGCCAACAGCTTTATCTACAAATTGCTTTGTAAAATCTTCCCAGTTACCAAAAGCAGCTTCAATTGCTATTTTTAATTCTCCTGTTGGAATCTTACTGCCGCCAGGTGCCATTACTTCCCAAAAAAGAGTATGGTTCGCATGACCACCACCATGATTGCGCACAGCTGTTTTAACTTCCACTGGAACGTCGTCCCAATTTTTTAGTAAATCTACAATAGATTTGCTAGCTAAATCTGGGAAATTTGCCAAGGCGGCATTTAATTTATCTACATATGTTTGATGATGCTTTGTATGATGAATTTCCATCGTTTTTGCATCTATAATTGGTTCTAGAGCATTGTAAGCATAAGTAAGTGCCGGAAGAGTAAATGCCATAATTTTGTTAACTAAAAAATTAACTATTTGGCGAAATGCCTATTTAACTTTACCATTAGTAAGCCATTACTGGCGGATGTTTTCATACAGAGCATCATCGTTTCCAAGCCTCCAGAATGCTACTCCAGAAAAGCCCCAAGTTTTTGCCAATTCTACTCTTGTCTGTATATTTTCAGGATTAAGGAAAACCAACATTCTATCTTCAACTTTTTTGGTGGTGCTATTTGTTTTTTGATAGCGAAAGAACTGCTCGTCTTCAAATTCTTCTAGCTTACCTTTATTACCTGCTACCACAGCTTTATTTACCGCATACTGATAAGACCTAGCAGCCTCTGTACGAGGGGTATCGAAAGGCTGAATATCTGTTGTGTAATCTAGCAATACGTCGGGGTCGCCTTTACCTTTTTCTACCCACCATTCATAAGAGTAAGTTGGAATTCCCAACACAAATTTATTTGCAGGTGCTTTGGTAGTAGCATATGCCACCACCTGACGAACCCAGCTCATAGGAGCAATTGGGCCAGGAAATTGCGACTTCGAGAAAGTAAAGTCGTATACCATTAAGCGAATTTGGTCTACATAAGGTGCAATTTCTGTCCAATTTTGCACTTTGCGGGTTTCTTTAAGAATATTGTAATTAATTCCGTCTCCCCATTGGGCAACGGCAGTAAAAATAAGTTTTTTATTCCTTGTTTTCATTTCTGTAGATAATCTGCTTAAGAATTGAAAGAATAATTCTTTATCTGCCAGTTTGGTAGATTCGTAGTCTAAATCTATGCCGTCATAATTATATTTATCTACTTCGGTAAGAATAGATGTAATGTGACGCTCGAAGTTTGTAGGGTTATTTAATACTTTGCTTAAAATTTCATGATCGAACATTGCAATCATTGGCACAACTTTAATATTTTTGCTTTTGGCATAGGTAGATACTGCCACTGCATTTTTATTGCGCTCGTTCTTTAAGCTTCCGTCTGCTTGAAGGCTGTACCAAGAAGGTGAAATTTCTGTGAAATTCTGATGCTCATTTTGCAGAGTTTTAAAACCTTCTTCGCTGCCAAAATTGGCAATCCAACCGGCATATGTAAATTCGTTTTCTGCTACCCTAGGACCAGGGTTTGGAGTAGCTACTGCCACAGGAGTGGCTATTGCAAGATCTATTATAGGAATAGAAGTTGGAAGCTGCATATTAGAAACTTTGCCAGTAAACACATTCCACAATTCTGGATATTTATTTTGCACCACGTATCCTCCGGCCACTAAAACAGCCAGAATAAGTATCAAACTTAGGATAATGGTGCGCTGCATACTCTATAGTAACATTTTGTTACCGCAGAGTAGGCAATACGTCTGCTGGTTGTGTAAACATTAAGATTGCTTCTTTAATGTCGTAAGCTGCATACTGTCTACCTGGCAGTTCTTCTGGCTTTACCCATTCTACTTCTGCATATTTCTCGCTAGCAAATTCTGCAGCAAATACTTGGCAGGAAATTATAGTCATATACATATACTCGCCATTGGCAGGATTACGGAAGTCTGCTGCAAAGAATGGTTGCTCTGTCATAACCTGTAAGTCTAGGTTTTCTTCTAGAATATTTTCTAAGTTTTCACGCCAGTTTTCTGCGCCTCCGTCTAGAGTACCACCAGGAAGATCCCAGTCACTATCTTTTTCTTCTTTAACCAACAACACCTCGCCTAGAGAGTTTGTAATTAGTGCCCTTTGATCTATTAGTACCATTCAATGCTATATTTATATTATCTAGAGCATTATATCAATATGGAAAAACAACCCAAGCTAGCGCAGCAACAAGACCCATTAATTGGACCGGAAAACAAACCGCTAAATTACGTACCCGTAGAAAATCCCACCTTGTCTAAAGAGGAATTGGCACTTTTAGAAGGAGATGAACCAGCCAAAACAAACGAACAACTCAATCTACAAGCAGTACCAATACCTGAAGCATCTGCAAAAGCTTTAGCAGAAAGTTTACCTGACCAGCCAGACGCAGCATTAAAAGTGCTTGAAGGTGGTGGTGTGGCACCAAAAGAAGTTGTAATAGAAGTTCCTGTAGTCAATACAGACAAAACATCAGAGCAACAATTAAAAGCAATTGCCGAAGGAGATAAAGATCCTGCAATTAGTGCTTGGAAGACTCTGGCTAACGAGCCAAATTACCAGAACCTTGTTGAGGCATTTGGTGTTACTCCAAACTTTAGTTATCTAAAAAAACGTTTAGCGAGGCTAGATGTGGCATTATCTGATAAAACCGAGCAAAGCAAAAAAGATAAAACAAATTTTCTTGATAAGGCGAATGATATGGCAAAGTGGGTTGAGGATAAATTTAATCACATAGCAGTTGATGTGAATAGTCTTCGACCTAAGATAGCTGGGGCAATTGGTTTACTAGTGGGCCTTGGAGTAACTGCTAACCCTATGATGGCAATGGCTTTAGCTTTCAAGCTTTATACCGAAACCGACAAAAGTACACAGCCTTCTCAGCAGAGAATCAAAAAGTATAGTGAATCTATTACAAACAGAGAAAAAACAATTAAAGAAGGTAAGGAATTTGAAGGTACTGTTACCGATGCGCTATCGCAAATCGTAAAAAATCTTGATATTAAAGATGTTAAAACTAGAGAAGAATTAGATACTAGGATAATTCCTGCAATTACAAGATGGCTAGACTCTAGCGATTTTAACAACACTACCATTGCTTTAGCAGCTGAATTAAAGGCTTTGTCTGATCAAATTGAACGAACAGATCCTTATAAAAATGATAGCGAAGATGCAAAGGCTATTATTAAACCATGGCAGCTAGCTACAGAAGAAGAGAAAAAGTTAGAAAAACTTCCTGCATAAATCTTTTGTAATTTACACAAGATTTCCACACAAAACTTGCTTTTACCTTGTAGAATGCTGCAATGGACAATAAAAACACCCCTGCAGAACCAGAAATTGACGTTGCTGCTATTCAACGAACAGTAGATAGCTCATTAAATGAGGCAAATGCAACGAATGAAGAGAGAGAAAAACACGCAAAGTACGAGCTAGAACAAATAGAAAAAGAAAAACAGCGTGCAATGCGCTTAGTATTTTTGGCACTTGCAGATAAAGCTATAGAAAAGGGTATAGATTTTGCTGAACTAAAAAATATCTCTACAGCAGAACAACTTCTTGCAAAGTTAAAAGCGGTAAAAGTTGAAGACGATGGCTATTTAGATCTGGTAAGCAGTTTTGACTCTATGAATGTGCAAAGTGTAATTAGCATGCTCGAAAAAAAGTATAAGACTCGCCGTGCAGAGGCGTTAGCGAAAAGTAAACAAGCTAACCCAGAAGCAA